>FUFK010756747.1_pt1 | contig 26034 bp, 33 predicted proteins | sample 1021851 | NCBI WGS metagenome assembly FUFK01 (sample SAMEA51879418, study PRJEB19060) | metagenome | reverse complement strand
ATGGAGTCCGTTGGATTTTGATCTGAATGGTACGAGTGGGTATTTTCTTTTCCGTATAATCGATATAACTTCTTGATGCTGTATATTATAACGATCAACATCGATGACCCCCCAACTACATGTATTATCATCTCGAATGGGAACTGATCCATAGTAGGCTTCTCCTTTTAAATGTTGTTTCCAATGTTCAATTGTTATTGGTTTAGGTTCAACCCAATGTTTGAATTCTGCCTTGCCTTTAGAGTTTTTCTTACCCGTTGGTTTGGAAACACCAAAATATGTAGTAGAGCCCTGGAAGAGTTCTACAAACTCCTCCAGGGTTTTGTCAAGTAGGTCCATACTAGAATGGAGTTTTTTCTACTGATTCTTCTTTTCCGTGGTTAACTCTGACAGCACCTTTTTTACAAGTTTCATAAAACTCAAAAGCTGCTTTAATTGTCTCCTCGCTCTCCACTGTCCCTTTGTGCTCGATCTCCCAACCGTACCACGATCCAAGATTGTTTTTCTCTAAAACAGTCTTCATATTGTACATTTGAGTGAAAGGAGCAGGCTTAAAGAACCCTTTGCCATCCTTCTTCTTCGCTCTCAAAGACATCATCATAGAATTCCATTTCTTAGATTTCTTTCTTTGAGTAGACTTCATAGTAATTAATGCAGTTGAAGATTTACCTTCTTCTACAATCATCACATAGTGAGACGCTGTCTCTTCTATGTAATTACCATTTTCTAGTCTGTCCTTACCATCGTCACCTCTGGTAGTTTTACTCATGATATCCGAATCAGCAGGATATACATTTATAGGAGCAGAGCTACCTTCTTGGCCTCTGTCTCTCCATTCAATGTACTCCAACTTATAATAGCAAGGGATAACTGTTATACCTTGTTGTCCATTATAAAGCTCATCGGTTACTGTGTTGTAGATCATTCCAGGTCTTGCGCTCTCAATGAACTGGCTATCTCCTTGAGTAACTTGTGGTGATAGTTGTCCTAGAACTTTTAGGAATGGTAATGCTAGACTTTTTGAATCTACATTATCAAAACCCGTATCAGCGAATTGCTCAATATTTATTGAGGCAAGTGCACCGGCTTCTTTTTTAATCGCTACTTCGTTCGATTGTCCGTCTTTTAGTTTCATATTATTACCTATTATTTGTTCGTTATTTTTGTTTTATTTGCGATGTATACACCGAACAGATCGAAAGGTAGTTCTTTACCACCTTCAACTTGTTCTCTTACAAAAGCTTTTAGAGTCATTGGTTCTACTTTTTCTTTTTTATTGTAAGCAAACCCATTGTCCTCACAAACTTTTACAAGTTCCGAGACTTGGTTGTCTTGTCCTCTGCCGAAACTTGCAGTTATGGTATTCTTAATTAAATCCTCATAACCTCTGTTTCGTAACCAGCTGAACGCTTCGTCAACACGTGACTCAGGAATTTTTGCTGCATAAAATGGTTTAACCTCTACAGTTGAACCATCAGCTAACTTCAGCAAAGATACACCAGCTTCCTGCATCATCTCTGGAATTATTCTCTCTTCCATGTCTCTTGCTTTATGCTTGAGTAATGAAAGTTTTTCTTCTTCTTGTTCTATTTGTTTGTTAAGATCTTTTAAGTGATTACATTTGTCAGATATAGATTTTACACTATCTTGACTAATGTCAATGTTTGACATTTTTTCAATATCCATATTAATCCTCCTAGGCTCCAATAAATTATTTGTTTGATCTTTGCAAGAAAAAAATATAAAAAGTTTTTGGATGTGGATCTACCCTTATAAAACTCAACCCTATGAGCATCAACGTAATGCGTTGAAAGAATCAGCTGAAAAAAAGAATTGGGCATACTTTATGGAAATGGGTACGGGTAAAACAAAAGTAACTATTGATAATATAGCTTTTTTATTTTTACAAAGAAAAATTGATTCGTGTTTAATTATTGCACCTAAATCAGTATATTTAAATTGGCAATCTGAGATAGAAACTCATATGCCTGATGTTATAAAGTATAGGATATACAAGTGGAATATAGATAAACCAAAAGATTATTTTAGATTAAATGAATTTTCGCACCTTAGAATCTTTCTAATAAACGTTGAAGCTTTATCAACTAAAAGGGGACTTGAGGGTTGTGTAGACTATCTTACAAGAAATAAATTAAATTTTGTAGTAGTGGATGAATCAACCACAATAAAAAACAGACAAGCAAAACGAACAAAAAACATTTTAGCACTAGGAAAAATAAGTCATATAAAGCGAATATTAACAGGATCCCCAATAACAAAATCTCCATTGGATCTATTTACACAATGTCAGTTCTTAAGTCCAGAACTATTAGGTTTTCATAGTTATTTGGCATTCAGAAATCGTTATGCAGAAATGACTGACATACCAGTTGGTTCAGGAAGGTACATATCGGTGCCCAAATACTACAAAAGACTTGAAGAACTTGAAGAGAAAATGAAAAGTTTTGCCACCCGTATACGTAAAGATCAATGTTTAGACTTGAAACCAAAAGTAAGAACTAGAAGGTACATTGAACTAGATGGTGAAGGCAAAAAAATATATGACCGTCTAAGAACATCTGCGCTAGCGATAGTTGAAGATAGTACAATATCATTTTCTAATAANTTAACAGAAATAATTAAACTACATCAGGTATGTAATGGATTTACTAAGGATGATGACGGTAAAATATTAAAATTACACAAACAAAAACTAAATGCGCTTGAAGAAACACTAGAAGAAACTGATGGCAAAGTAATTATATGGGCTAATTATTTGTATAATATCCATGAGATAAAAGATTTTTTAATTGATAAATATGGAGAAGAATCTACTGTGTGTATTTATGGAGAAATTAGCGTTGAGAATAGAAAGAATGCTGTGGAACGTATACAAAACGATGACAGTTGTCGTTTCATGGTTGCTAATCCTACTACTGGGGGCTTTGGTCTTACTCTTACCGCTTGTAATACTGTTATCTATTATTAGCGAACACTGTAATTTATTATTCAAACTCATATAACTTAGAAGTAAGAATGCAATCGGAAGATAGAGCTCACAGGCTTGGACAAAAAGGAACTGTTGTTTACATAGACATTGTTGCTAGAAATACGCTTGATGAAGCAATAATGAAGTCACTTACTAACAAAGGTAAGCTTGCTGCTAAAACATTAGGTGAAGAAGATCTTAAGAGCTGGCTTCTATAATTTTATTGTACTGTTCAACTCTCTCTAAAAATTTATCTCCATATTCTTTTAAATCTGACTCATTTAGTCGGAATTCTTGATATTGAAGATCTCTACTACACATCGATATTACACCTTGTTCAATAGGTCCATAATTTTTTACGTGAGCTAAGTAGTATGCCCCAAGCTGTAACTTATAATCTTCTACCCATTCTTCTTTTTTTGGTTTGTTAGTTTGTTTCCAATCAATAATACTTGGCTTACCATAACACATAGCTGTAAGATCACATGTGCCTGCAAATTTATTTTCGTATTCTAAACTAACTTCGTTACCCCAAATCTCATCAAGCTTAATATTATTTAATATTGTTTTAGCCATCATTCTTGGCTTACTTCCTTCTTCCATAGCATTGTAATAACCTTGGCCATTCAAAGTATATTCTAATACTTGATGCATCTCTGTTCCTATTGTAGATGCTTGCCTCATAATTCTGTCGGCCTCAGCGTCTCCTACTTTTCTACGCCAGTTTTCTAAAAATCTTTTATCTTTTGTAGCTCCAAGTATGTTTGTTACACTTGGTACTTTGACATTATCTACTAAATACTTTCTTCCGTTCGTGTCTGAGAATCTGTTGTAGTGTTTGTATGGATATTTTTTTAATAATTTCATTGTGTAATTAATACAATTATGACTGATGCCATACCTGTAATTAATACACCTGCAGAAGTCAACATAATTTTTTCTATTCTGCTTACTGATTTTTCTAAGTTGTGAATTTTATCGTGTGTTTGTTTTTGCATTATCCTGCAAAGTTTTTCGTGTGACTCTATTTTTTGTAAAGCTTCCTTAGACATTCCCTGCCTCTCTTCTTCTTGCTGCAGCTATCGTTGTCGGATCGTTTGGAAATAGATCTGCTACTTGTTGCGATGTCACTTGTCCGGTGTTCGCTTGTGTTTGTGGAGCAACAGGGTTTTGTAATTGTATATCACCCATTACAGATGCAACTTGCTCTTGATCTCTTTCTTCTTCTTCTGCATCTACAACAGCATTATTTTGTAAAGATCTTTGAATCATACCTACTAAATTATTGTCTTCTTCTGCACTGCCTGAAGATTCACTAAAATCATTTGCAAACATAATTTCTTGCACTTTTTCTGGTACATTATCAAATCTAGGCTCAGGTATAGACATTGGTAAATTAGATAATTTTTCAATAATTTCTGTTTCACTAATAGTTTTAGGATCAACTTTAGGAATGTCTTTATCTTCTTCACCAAGATAGTTGATAAGTCTTGCTAGAGCATCTCTCTTTCTTGTTAAACCAAGTTTCATAGCTGATTCGGTAACCGCTTTTGTTTTTCCTAAGATGCCATTTACTTTCAATGCATCAACAATTGTTTGAACACTTCTGCCTGTATAATAATCTCTACCAGGTAAGAAAGTTGCTTTAGGTGTACCTGTACCAATCTTTTCACCTCTTAATAATTTCAAGGTCTCTTCAGGTAACAAAGCATCATTCATAGCTCTTAATGCAACAGGATCTGTAAGGATTTGTCCTGCTCTTCTAGACAATAATAATAGTGCTGCTGAAGCTATAAAGCCTGGAGCACCAAATATTAAACCTCCTGCAATACCACCACCAAGTGTAAGTCTTCTTGCTAAGAATTGAGATGGGTCCGATAGTTTTGTTTCACCAATTGCTTTCATGTAAGATGCAAAATTATAAAATTCTTCAGCACCTTTATTGCCTAGCATATACTGTATTTTTCTTCTACCACCTTCGTCAAAAGAGTTTGCAATACCAAAAGATTTCATAAACTTATCAGCATTAAATTCAGCAAAGTCATCTGCACCAAATTTTAACTCAGTAGTATCAAATATTCCGTTGTTTCTTTTTACGCTTTCAATACTAAAATCCGTTAATTTTCTTTTTTCTGCTCTTGTCATTACTTTTAATGTATCTGTAAGATATTTTGCACCAGCGTTAATAGAAGCATCCTCGTCAATAAAATTCCATACGGATTTTGCACCTGCATCTGATGGACTACCAAAAGCTCTTAGAAATTTATTAAATGCATATTTTGCTGTAACAGCCTTAAATAAATCTTCACCGCCTTTTGTTGCTTTAGATCCTATTTCTTTTGATCCCTCAGCACCAATTAATTTTTTAAATTGCACTAATGCATCTACAGAATCATTTTCAAAAACCATTTGTCCTATATTTTTAAAAAGTTGATCTCTATATTCTGTGCCAGTTCCTTGAAAGCCTTCTAAACTTTTAGCTGTGAACGCATTTCTATCAAATTTTTTTAAACCTTTTACTAAAGGTGATAGTTGATAAAACCCCTGAACATCAGAAAATATTTTATTAGCAAGTAATAATTGATCATTTAAAAGATTTGCAGATTTTTGACTCTTTTCTATAAATTCATCAGCTAACCCTTTGCCACCTTGTTTAGCTATTGTATCGTAAGTTGCTTTAACACCTTCATCTTCTAAAAATTTAGCTGGGTTAGCAATATCTTCACCAAATTTTGCAAAGTCCGCCTCCATAGCTTCACGCATAATAAACATATTGTCTTTTAAAGTTTGATATCTACTACCTTGAATTGCATTATTTAACATTTGCATAACGCCCTTATACTGTTTTGGTGTAATTAATCCATTTTCTATTTGCATCATTGCTTTCATAAATAAATTTATAGGATCACCCTGCATTGTAAGTAACTTATCAATATCCTGTATTCTTGCAGGTCCACCAAAACCACTAAGGTATTCACTAAACTCTGGAAACTGTGCTGAGTTTTCTTCTAAAAATTCTTTTGCTGCTTGTTGAGTTTTTGATAATTTTATTATTCTTGGGTTACCAGATGTAACAGCTAAATCATCAAACACTTTGTAAGCACTTTCATACAAATTAACATTTTCTACAAAAACTTTTTCTGCTTGTTTTCTAATACTGCTATTAATTGCACTTACTTTTAGCAATGGTGCATATGCTTGAAGATCTTCTAAATATCTTTTACCGCCTGCAATCTCTGCCTCTGATTTAGCAACTTTACCTATAGGTGATACCAATGGAAATACCCCCATGAATCTAAAATAATTTCTTCCAAGTCCTGAAAAAGTTCCTTGTCCCTCTTTCAATGCAGATAATAATGGTAGTGGTAAACCTTTATCTCTTGCAAACTGTGCAAGTTCTTTTTGTTTTGGACCTACAGTTCCAAAAGCTTTTTTCATCATGCTTCCAAAAGGGCCAAATATAAATGGTGTTAATAATGATGCTCCTGTATTCCACATCATTGCATTTTTCATAGCAACACCTGCATTTACTAATTGATCTCTTTCTACATCACCCTCTGGTATTTCAGACAAGTCATCTGCTAAAGCTGATGCGATTTGTACACCTGCTTGTTCATTTAATGTATCATAAGTTAAAGCTCCAACTCCTGCTCCAGCAGTACCACCTAAAATAGATTGTACTTCTGTTTTTAATAAAGGACCTCTGTAAGCTCTTGAAAGTGGATCTACTAATTTACCTATACCTCTAATAGCACCACCAAATAATTTAAATCTACCTGGTAATCTGTCTGCTACTTTTACTGCTTGTTGTGCAAAAAATCCAGGACCCTTACCTAAAAGAGTACCTTCTTTAGCTGCTTTAAATATTTTTTTTCTGTTAGCAACATACGGATAAATACTACCTGTTATGTCACCAACAAGTTCATATGTTGGTTGTCCTACACCAGTTGATGCTCTTAAGGGATCTTGTAAAAATTCTTTTTCACTAGCTACCTCTTCTGCTGCACCTAATCTCATTTCTGATAACTCACCCATTGTAGGACCTTTTAACTTACCACTTTTGATAAGTGCATCTATGACCATTCTTTGCTCTTCATTCAAAGAATCAGGATTTAAAGTTTTATCATCTAACTTTTTTTGTAGTTTATCTAATGTGCTCATTTTTTTTAAAGATTTGGAAAGATTTTTTTAAAATCTTCTTCAGTCATTTCTCCTATTTTCTTTTCTAATTCTCTAAATTTTAATTGTTTTTCTTCAAAAGTATCTAATGTGGTTCCATCTGGTATCAAACCATAAGCTCTTCTCTCGTCTAATAAATATTGTGATGAGCCTCCAGCTCTTTCGTATAATCTTTCTTGTTGTTTTATATCATCAAGTATTGTCTCAGCTGTTGCAGTTAATGAGGCAATTACATTTCTTTCACCTCTTAATAATGGGAACACTTTAACTAAACCTTTAGCCATCTCAATATCTTTTTGAGTTAAACGGTCTTTTGATTTTAATGAGTTTGCTAATTTGTAAACCAATACAGTTTCATTGATAGCCAATCTTTCATAGTCTAACGCATTTCCACCTTTCAATCTTTTTTTAGCGTTACTTAAAGAGCTTCTTCTATTTTTTTCAAATGAACCTAAGGTTCTATCTAAATAATTTAATGCTTGTTGTTTATTGTCAAACACCCCATCTGATACTAAATCTGCTGCTGCTGTTTCTCTTTGTAAATTAAACATAGCTTTACCTGCTGCCTTTACTTCACTTACATCATCTCCACCAACTTTAACAAAATCAAACACATCACCTAAAGCTTCAGTTACACGACCTCCATATAATCCAATGGCACCAGTGACACCCGCTTGAGCTTCACCTTTTTCAATAATACCTAAACTTCTGTTTATTAGATTTACTGCAGCATACTTACCTGCAATACTTTTAGCTAGATCTAAAGTTTCTTTGTTTTGATCAGAATTTGGTATAAAATTTAAATTAGGATCTACAGTTTGAAAAATATTTAAACCATTAGCATCTTTTTTTCCTGTATTAATTTGTTTTGTTCCATCTATTAAAATTCTACCTGCTACATTAACTGTTCTACCTGCTTCATTTGTATATTGAATTACACCAACCTCTTTTGTATCAGGCATTTCAAATGCTTGGTTTTGTGCTTTTAAGAAATCTGTAGAGAACTCTAACGCTCTACCAAGAAGATTTTGTTCTATCTCATCCTCTTTCATTTTGACCATTACCATGTTGTTTACAGCTGGACCTAATGCAGCTCCAAATACCTCAAGAGCACCACCTAATCCTGCTTTTCTTGTAGTTCCTGTTAATAATCCTGATGCAAGGTTAGATAAGAATACCATGTTAGCTTGGGATGTTTTACCTTGTCTCATTTCTTTTGCAATTTGTCTTGCTAAATCTAGTTGAGCTTTGAATGGTGAGTTTGCATTTATCGTATCTAAATTAGGATCGCCTTTGCCTTTTGGATCTTCTTTAGGATCATCTTTTGGTGGATCTTGTTTAGGATCCTCCCCTCCAGGTGCAGGCATTGCACCTGACATATCATCCATACTTCCTCCCCTATCTGAAAGTTGAGGTGGTAAAGTATTTTCCGCTACCTTTGCAGTATCAATAACTTTTGTTTTTCCAAACTTAGTTACATTATCAGGAGCTGTTGCAACGTCTTCTTGTTTTTGTTCAAATCTTTTAGAACCTGGTCTCCCTGCTCCAGGGTCAGGTATTGTAGTTCTTGGTTTTTTTACAATTTCATCAAGCTTAGTTGTATCTATTTTACCAAATAATTCTTCATCAGTTACACCTTCACTCATGTAATCAGTAGCTTTAATTCTATTTTGTCTAAAAAATTCTGCACGTTCTTTTGGACTCATTGCATTGATTCTTTTTCTTTCTTCAATTCCTGCTTTAACTCTATTTTGAAGTGCATAAATAGTTCCTAAACCAACTGCACTTGGAACCATTCCAATACCTGCTAGTGTTGGTAACGCTTTTGATGCAACATAACTTCCACCAAATCCTGCCGCTGTTCTACCAATAGGATCGTTGATACCCATGGCTTGAGCTACTTTATCTCCAGCATAAAATCCACCAATAGCAGGAATACTAAAAATGTTTCTTCCCAAACTTTTTGCACCTGTCCCCATTCTTTCAAAAAATGTAGGTTGTGCTCTTAAAGCAAGTCCAGTGCTATAAGTACCTCCAACAGGCACTCCCATAGGACTTCCTTTAGGTATAACCGCAGGCACAGGTGGTTGCATTGGACCAATAATACTTTTTCCTACTCTTGCTTTAATAGGTTTAAGATGGCCTTTTCTCAAAGCCTCTCTTCTAAACATCGGTCTATTTAATACTCTATTTAAAGACACTAGACCTCCTAAACTACACCAGCTGGTTTATTTAATCCTTGATAAGCAGTAAATGCACCAATACCTGTTCCAACTGCTTGAGCAAGTGGGCTAGTTGATGGTGCTGTTCCCATTGTAACTCCTGATTGAGTCTTAGGACCTGCAGCATATAAATTAGCTAAGAACTCTGCTCTTTGATATGGTTCGTACTGTTGTTGTAATGTAGATTGTCTTTGCGCATCTAAAGCTTGTTGAGCAAGTTGTCTTTGAACACCGCCTGCTGCAAATAACTGATTTATATCTGATTGAGCCATTTGTTGTTGGCCTAAACCTAATTGACCTAATTGTTGACCTGCTTGCAATCCAACCGCTTGTTGTCTTTGAGCTGCACCTAACGCAGTGTTAAAACCTTGAGCTTGTGCTCTACCCATAGCTTCTAAAGTTCTATTTTGCAACTCTGCTTGTTGAACTCCTTCTCTTCCTCCACCAAATGCACCTGAACCAACTGCTTGTGCAGCCAATTGATTTGACATTATACCTGATTGTCTTGCTATTTCGTTAGTCACATAATCTTGATAAGGATTTAAAAATTGTGAAATTTGTGAAGCACCAATAGGAGCAGCCGCTCCTGTGACTTGATTTATACCAGCTTGAACAGTGCCTGCACCAACACCAGTTTGACCTGCTCTTGTCATTCCTTGTTGTTCTAGTGCTCCTAAACCTGCAACTTGATAATCTGGAAGGTTAATTGGTTGTTGCGCTACCTGACGCGCAATGTCCATTAATTCTATTTTTCTTTCTTCTATACCAGGAGCTTCTCTTACAAACTGTGTTTGCGATGTAGGTGTTGCTGCCTGTTGTGATCTTCCGCCTCCAAAAAAACTCATAATTTTATCCTATCCACTTTTCAAGTTGCACATGTTTCTTTTTCCAGCCCCATTTTTTAGAAACTTTTTCCCAACCTGGTCTGGCCATTATACTTAATCTTTTACATTTATTTACTAATGCAAAATCTGTTACAGCTTTTATAAGATTGTCTTCCCACAGTTCTCTTCTTTTACCTGTACAAATGACAATCTCATATTGGTTGAAGTTTGGCATTACACCTATTCTTCCAACACAAATACCAAATACTTTATTCTCCTCTGTTTCATCAGAGCCAAACATAATCCAACATTGCATCATGTCTTTTTTCAATTCGTCTTGAATCCATTTAGCATCAGCATAATTTCCTGAAAACTTTAATGCCTCCGCTACCATAAACTCAGCTAATGGCCAAAAAGTATCTATATCTTTTGGCTCTAGTGGTAATATACTTACTAAAGGCTTAATTGATTTTTTGTTTGCTGTCGCCATTTCTATCCTTTAATAAATCAAATACTCTTTTGTATCTTCTTTGTTGTTCATAGAAATATTCGGCACCTTTTTCTCTCATGTCTTTCATGCTATTTGGATTAGCACCTGCTATGATTCCAGCACCTAATACTCCATCTGCTCTTGTTACAAACTCTCCGTCTGCTAATTGAGCTAACATTGTATCCTCGTCTTTATCACCTACTCCTGCTCCATCTTCAACATATCCTGTTGCTCTAACATAGTTGTTAGAATCATTTTCATCGTGGGTCATTTTTGATGGAAGATAGTTCACACCACCTTCATTAAATTTTTTTACTTCAGCTATTCCACCTTCTTTCAATCTTTGTTGAACCAAAGAATATGGTCCTACACGTCTATCATCTTTGCCTGCTTCTTCAGGAGAATAAATACTTTGATAAGCAACCTCTTGTCCGGTCGTGGGATCAATGTATGTATAGCTTGGTCGTTGTTTTTTAAGATCTAAATAACTCATATTGTAACCAGGCATAAAAATATCTGTCGGTTGTTGATCAAAAGCACCACCAAAATAAGTTGCTGCTCCTAGAGCTGCTGCAACTCTTGCAGGACTAAACTTTGCATCCTTGTCACTTCCCTCTTTTAAAAATCGTAATACGTTTTGTAAACCTAGTGGAGATTTGTTTTGAACAGGTACAAACATATTTGGATCTCCACCTCCAGGCACCGCTGACATAACTCTTGAAGTTATAGGATTTTGACTAACTCCAGGAATCATTTGTCCAAGATTATACCCACCAAACGCTCCTGATGCAGCACCTAGTATTTGTCCTAAGCCTGTCGCTCCCGCTTGTCTTGCTGATCTAAACCCTTGTATACCACCTAAAACTCCTAATGCTTTTGGCAAAAATGGAAGAACGGATGCGAACGGTAACATATATAAATACTCCTTTTAAGATCTTAAATATGAAATAATACCATTTTACTTAGCTGATATCAACTCATCGTGAAACTTGCCTTGATACTGATGTTCCCCAACATGTACTATCGCATCATTAATGTAAGCATAGCATTTACCACCCATATCTCTCCAAAGCTTACAGAAGGCAAAATCTTCTCCATTATAAGTCTTCTCTTTAGGGTCATGTAAGGTGTCAAAAAAGTTCCACATATTAGGTTTATTTACATATTTACCATTGATGACTGTCTTTTGTACTATTTCTTTGTCAGGATATTTTTTAATCATTTTTTCTATGACTTCTCTTTTAATAAGCATGCATCCAGTTGGTGAATCAGTTACCTCCATGACACCTTTATTTACCTTTATATTATCAGGATTAGGCACTTTCATTGGGTAAGTATGCAAAGCTCTTCTAATATCATCTGGTGATTTAATCAAACCTTGTTGCATTTTATTAAAAGCTTTTTCCCACATTAAAGTTTTTAAAGGGTATGGAACAGATATAATATCTTTATCTGCTTTAAGCATGGCGAATATAGACTTACCTTGGAAATAGATATCTGAATCTATAAACAATAGATGTGTTGCTTTAGATTCTAATAAACCAGCCACAGATAAGTTTCTTCCTTGTGTAACAAGAGATGATTTAATTAAATGAAAAGATACCTTAAGTTTTTTCTTAAAACATTCTTGTTGAAATTCAATCAAAGCTTGAGTGTAATGTATAGATACCTCACTATGTACAGGTGTTGCTACAAATAATTCTATATCCTTATATTGATTTGGATCTTCTTTCCATAATGGTTCAGTAGCCTTTTCATAATCTGATTGTGTTTCTATATTTACTTCCTGTAGTGTTTGGTATGTATCTTCATTTATATATTTACTGCTTGACACTTATGGCTCCTTTCAAAAAGTTTGTCCATTCCATAGCTTTTTTATCCCAGCTATAAAAATTTTTATAATATTTTTGTTGTTCATCTAAATGTTTTTGTATTGTATCTGTGTGCAAGTATTCAGCACTTATATCTATTGCTCCCGCTATACTTCCTGCTAGCAATTCTAAATTTTTTGTATAGTTTACATATACAGGCCATTCAGCACAAGTTTCAGGTAATGCACCAAAATTAGTTGTAATAACATGTAATCCTGCAGATAAAGCTTCTAAAGCTGAAGCACAAAAGGTTTCTTCAAATATAGATGGGTAAACAAACAAATCATAATCAGTGATGTGTTCTAATATGTATTCATTAGGTTTGTAACCAATGTAATTTACATTTGGTAATTTTCTAGCTTGTTCAAATAACCCTTCTGTATCTTTGTTTGCTTTATCAGCAAACTCTTTTCCATAAACTTCATTAGAACTATATACATCAAGGGTTATATTTTTATTTTGAACATATTGCATCGCTAACAGTAATACATTTAATCCTCTCCAAGGAGTACAGTGATGCATAATTCTTATTGGTTCACCTTGTTTATATATTTTTCTTTTAGGAAAATGATGCGCACCATTTTTAATTACTATTGATCTGTCTTCAGGAACTTGAAAAAAATATCTAAATTTTTCATAGCACCAATGTGAATTAAAAACATACCAATCGTATTCGTGATGCCTATCTTTATTTCTAAAAAATCTTTGTAGATTAGGTTGATCCCAAGAATTTTTCTGCCAAAGTATATTGATCTTACTTGAATCTAGTGGCACTTTTCCTGGAATAGATGTACATATTTGAAACTTATCTAATAAGTCTTTAGATACATATTTTTCAAGTAACTCATGCTGAAGTTCAGTGGCTCCTTTAGGTTGCATTATTCTTTTGTCTTTGCACCTATATTACCAGCTCTTGTAACTGTAATTTCTAAGTCCTGTCTAAAATCATCCACAGTAGTATCAGTATTGGGATCAGCAACATCAGCATCAAAATCAGCTTTAGTATCATAAACTTTTCCTGTTCTTTTGTGCTTGATTATTTCTTTTGCTACAGCAGGTATTTTTATTGGGTCGGTCATTGTTTCCTTCCTTGTTTTGCGTATCTTTTATAATCTCTTTTTTCATTTTTGTTAAGTCTTTTTTTGTGGCGACCTGGCCTCTTTCTTGGTTTTGGTCTTGGAACAAAGTGTACAAATTTTTGTTTAGCCATGTCTTTCTATAGTTATATTAAATGAAACAGATATTCTAGGCTTTTCTTCAAAATGTGGTTTTACCATATGCATTAAATGAGAAGGAAAAATAATAAGTTGGTTTTTTAAGGGTTTGACATGATATTCTTCATAAAAATCTTTATCCTTTATAAATGATTGTATCTCTAGTATTTGATTAGATTTATCGCCTCTAAAAAAAATTAATTCTCCATTTTTATCAGATACTTCAACATAATAAACACCTGAAAAATTAGATAGTTGATGTATATGTGGAGTGTTAAAATTATTTTTATTATTTTGATTTATCCACAAGTTTTTCATTGTAATTTTTACTTTAGTTAGTTTATAATTTTCAATAATTAATCCCGCAGACTCTTTTAACAAAGTATCACAAATTATGTTATTGTGTATGTTCTTGGTTTGATAACCTCCCATATTAGAAAAAAAATTACCTTGATTATCTTGCATTTCATTTTGTAAAATTTTTACAATTGTTTCATCTAATTCTTTATTATTAACATCTTTTATAAGAATTGAATCTTGAAATATTGGTATCTTAGCCATTCTCTTGAGATCTATCTAATAATGCGTAAGATATCATTCCTTGAATTTCATCAGCAGTGCCTGCTGTCATTTTTAAAATATCACTAGCTTCCAACACTAAGGTATGATTAATAATATCTTTAGTGGTTGATGCTGTGACAGACTCACTAAATATTCTAAAAGTTGCTGTAGCGGAAGTATCTGTTACTTGCACACTTAAATTTACAGCACCAGTTGAACCATTATTTATTTGTATTTGTTTTATTAAAACAGTTGCATCGCTTGGAGCTGTTAGCACACTTATTGTACCAGTGGAGTTTAAATTTATTCCTTGATTCTTGTATCTAATTGTCATGATATAAACCAGGTAAATGTATCTTGTTCATTTTTTAATTCTTGTTGGTAAGAAGTATTTAACTTATCTTGCATCGTTCGTAAAGACTGATTTACTTGTCTTTGGTTTTCCTCTGTATATTTAGGCGTTGGTTCTGGAATTACTATATCTACTCTAGCCATTTAATATCCCGAATGTAATCCACCAATACCTGATGTTTGTCTAGATTGTCTAGATGGTGCAGGTGCTGAAGTTGTGTTTGAGGTAATTTGACCTCTTCCTCTGTCATCAATTATATCTTGTGGGGTTACTTGACCTTGAATTCTTTTAGTTATTGCTGCTGCATCTTTCATATTTTGTTGACTTTGAAATTGTTTTTGCGCACGTTTATTTGCTAAATAATCTGAAATCCCTAATGATCTTCCTGTAAGAGCTGAAAAAGTGGCAAGTGGAGTAAAAATATTTGATCCCACACCTATTAAACCTGCAAGTCCAGAGGCTACCTTTTGATCTATACCTAATTTACCTGCTGCAAATTGTAATGCTTGATTTTTTACTACATTATCCGCAATTTGTTTAAAATCAGGTAATGGCAAAGGTTTCTCCTCGATAAGAGGAGCTATGCCCACAGGTTCTAATGATTGATTCTGCATTTGATATTGTTGATCTCCTGGTACAAATAAATCTGGTTCCATTATCCCCTCATTCCGTCTGGTTGCACATCAGCTCTAAAAGTTCCGAATCTCCAATTTTGTTCTGTCCCTGTATTTGCAATCTTTAAACTTGCAAATCTAGCTCTAGCTCTAGTGTCAACCTTTTGTGTTGATCCGGTAACCGTGAAAGGTCCTAATGGAGACGATACTTCTGTATCACTTGGAAAATCTCTAAGTAATATAGTTACTTGAGCATTACCTTGTATTGTTTTAAAATCAGGAACAAATCTTCTCATACTCATAAATACCTGAGCGTTACCCTCTATGTTTAAACTAAAATCTCCTGATTCAATAAACGCAGGTATTGCTGTTTTGTTTCCTGCGGTATCAACTTGATCTACTCCAGTTTCATGAGCGTAATAGATTGTTGAACCGTTAACGTTTGTCACTCCTTGTACGTCAGGAAAAGAGCCAGTTCCTGTGCTAGTATACTCAGTTGCATATGGTACAGAATATAAATTAGCATCTACCCATGTGGTTCTTGATAAAGATCCTGTTACCCAAGTTTTATCTTGATAATTAAAACATACATATCTGTCATTAAAATCAGATCCAGCTTTAGGGTAGTACCAACAAATTTCTTCGTATAAATGATTTAATCCTGCGTAGACTGATTCACCATTTTGATAATTAACACCTAAGTTATCACCATTCTTTGTTGTAAAAACAAAGTCTTCAACTTCACATGGTAAAGATTTTACTGTACCATCATAAACAAAAAAGCCACCAGATTCTCCCATCCAATAAACTGCACCATTAACATATTTCATAGCATGCTGACCAATACATCCACAATTTGATCCAACTTGTCTTACAGAAAAAGTAAATGGTGGACCTACAAACTGCATTACATATGCAGCGTTGTCAGTTAAAATAAATATGTAATCTTTACCTTTTATCGCTCCAACAATTTTAGTCCCAGAATCTAATCTAAATGTTCCAGCAGTATTAACAGAGGTAGGTGTATAATCGCTTATATCTTCTTGATCAGAAAATCTTATAAAAAGTTTATCTTGTGTGCTTGGTGTTCCTATGGTTGTTTCAGTCCCCATCATAATTAAATGCCTATCTCTGTCTGATACTAAAGACATAACTGAGGCAGTAGGTGCATTTGAAATAGCTACGGCTCTTGTTGTCAAAGCACTTGGATTTGAATTAATTGGATTCCATTCAAAAGATTGACCATTTTTAATTGTTGCAATAAGTTTTTCTCCAAAATTATCTAAAGACCATGATGCAGGATCTGTGGTCAAAGTTTGTGATAATGAAGCAACACCCCAACCTGTAAAAACTTCCACACCTGCACCACTTGAATGTGCGGATCTAGTTCCTGCTGCAGCTCTAGTTATACCGGTTAAATCATTTGATGATATTCCCGTGTACGAAATAAATTCTGCTCCAACCTTTATTGTTCCTGTTGTTGGAAACCCTGATGTGGATGCAAGTGTAATCGAAGTTCCTGATCCTCCTGTCCCTGCAGTGTCATCTAATAAAGCTCCGTTTAATGTACTAAATACTTGTTGACCACCACCCCAAAGTCCTGTGCCCCAACCAAATCCATACGTAAATCCTAGAGCACCTGGTTTTATATAAGGTGTTACCGTAGCTGATCCTGATCCGTTGACCGTTGTCCCTGCTGCGCTTGCCATGGTTATAGTAAATTCATCACTATTTGGAACAGTAACAACTTGAAAAGGTTTAGTTGTAAAGTCTCCTGCGGAGTAACCTGCTCCCGTTGGTGGCGTTACAGAACTAAATAAAAATATATCTCCGGGCTCCAAAGCATGAGCTGCTTTGTTTACGGTTACAGTCGCTGATGTATTCACAGTATCAAAAGTGCAACTAGTCAAAGCTGTGCCTAAAGGTGTTATATCAAAGAAAGCACCTTCATAATAAATAACTAAAACTTTATTTGTGCCAATAGCTGCATAACGTCTTCCATCTAAATCAGCCCATACAAATTGTTCTCTTGCAGCACCTATTAAAGTTGATTCAAGTATTTGTTCCCAACCACCTATCTTTTCAGGTAGCCCATATCTAAATCTTACAAAATCACCGTCAGTCCATCGACCTTCGGCACCAGTCTGAGTAACTTGTTTATTAAATCCAGGGGCTAAATCTACTTTTGTTAATGGCATAAGGCATTATACCTTATCTACTAAGGTTTTTAAACATCCTTGGGTTTAGTGGATTTTATATTCATTGACTCATATGATTGTAGATTACTTGTTTTCTCATCCAAATTAGCTGTTAAATCAACAACTATTTTAATTAATGTATTACTAAAATGCTTAACAAATTCTGGACTTAAGTGAAGTTTTTTATGTTCTATTAAAACTTTAATTTCATTGTCATCAAACACCAAATCGCAAGAGCCATCTTTTTTTTGATCAAAAATCATAATACGTATCTTGTACCCCAAAAAATTCTTTTATCCATATTAAATTCTGCATTTGGACCATTTTTATCTACATAATGAAGAAACAATTGTATGTTATGATCACCTTGAAACTCCTCTCTCCAATGTTCTGATTCACAACCTAAATAAATACAGGCATCACCTGGGTTTAAAAGAATAGGATTACCGTCAACAAATATAGGCCATTCTGTTTTGTCATTTGAAATACATGCTGTAACGCTTATCTCACATGAAGGTCTATCCATATGTTTTGGTAAGTCTTGATATTTTGTGTAAAGTCTCCAAAAACTATACGTTGGTAAAAGTTCAATACCACATTCTTTAGCCATAAAATCTTTTTTGTTTATAAGCATTGCATCCATAACTGGGTCTCCGTAAAAACCTTGTCCCCAATCTGTTTCATAGTCGAAATTATCAAGACTTACTCTTGATTTTATATCGCAATAAGTTTGTAGAACTTTTAACTCATCTTTGTTTAAAAAATTTTCTATTTTTTTATACTTAAAATTTTTTCTTATCTGGACCAACATACAACTGAATACCTTTCCCCTTTTGTAATTGGAGACACAGAATGTGGATACAAAAAATTACTTGGCCATATTATCATTCTATTTTTAATTTTCTCTACTTTTAAAACTTGTTTTTCATTTGGAAATCTAAATAATAAATCTCCTCCTTCATAATCATCATTAATAAAAAAAATACAACTTATTGTCCGAGGTATACTTGTAGCACTGTCGACATGAAATTTGTAATGACCCCCTTTTGTGTATTTAAGTATTTGAATGTCAACTAATTCAATACCTATATGTAAATTTAAAAATTCAATGTAATCTTTTAAAGCTTTTTTAAAATAACATGCAAAAAAATTTGTCCAATATAGTTGTGTATAATCTTTAGTTTTCAAATTTTCCATTTCCCAAATTTGAACATTTCTTACATCTTTGTCTAAAGATAATTGTTTATCATTAACAATAATTCCATCTTTAAATTTTTCATGGTTTTTACACACTTTAGTAATAATTTTAAGTTGATCTTCACAAATAAAATTGTCACTAATTTTTATATAGCTGTGTAAACCGTTTTTTATTTCCATGATTTTTTTTTCCAAAACCTTTTTTTATAGTTATCTATTACATATTTCATCATAAAAAATTCAGTTTCATCTTTCTTTTTTACATCTGTTTTTTTAACTTTGAGTTTCCAACTTTCTCTTTTAAAAGGTATAATTTGAACATACGGTGTTCCTATCTTTATTATTGTTTTCAAAGATGGGTATTTATCACCATTAAAAACTATTGGAAAATTTACCTCGGACGGAAAAGTATCAGTATCAACTATACCAGAAATAATTTCAAATCTATCATCTTTATTATTAAATGGAGATGTAAAAAGACAAGAATATCCTGGTGGTGTTTTTATTACCCAAGGATTTAAAATTTTATGAAATGGTAAATTTTTATTTTTTTCAACCATAGGACTATTACCAAGTTGATAAGGATTATGGTGTTCATCAACACCCTCATAATTAATATTTATATTTTTTGCCAAATCGGTTCTGAGTCTATTTGCAGAAAATAAACCCGTTGCTTTTTTTCCATCTATATCCACATTATGTTCAATGTAAAAATCAGTTGGCATTTTTAAAAGATAACCCGCAGTCATGGCGTCAAGAAAAGGCATACAACCTTTTACAGTCTTATGGTTATTAACATGTTGTAAAGATTTCTCCTTAAACCAATCAGGTATATTTAATTTGATTGGGATAGGTAATAAATCTTGGTTATTTTTAATGTATTCTTCAGGTGCTATAAACTCGATTACATTTTCGAACATGCCCTACATTACAAATATTAAGGTATTTGTAAAGGACTAACATATGTTATTGAATTATCTTCACAATATTCTTCCCAAGTTTTTGTCATTGGGTAAGTTATTGTGCTAGTATCAAAACCTTCTAAAAGAGTTTTGTAAGAAGTAATCGCACCATATAAGGATTTATCTTCATTTCCTGAATTAATAAACTGATCTATTTTAGAAATAATATTAGAATGATAATTTTGTAAAGAATTTTCATCGTTATAAATGTTTGGATCCTCTATATGTTCAAAATCTGTAACTGTAACGGTATCACCTGAAACTGATGCACCAGCAGTTTGTTTTTTTACTTTATTAAAATCACTATCTGTAACTTCTTTAACCACATAATGATTAGTTATAGGTAATGAATTTTTGTCAGCCTCTGTAGCTGCTATTGAGTGTAATGAACCGTCTTCATGAAAAATAAAATAAGCCATAATTAATTACCATTATCGTAGACCACTAAACCACCCGCGCTACCAGATTGTCCTGATCCACCTCCATTTGGTGTTCTTGTTTGTGCACCTAATCCTAGTTGAGTTCCAAAAATATATGTTCTTTCAGGAAGAGTTTGTGTAGCTCCTGGAGCACTTCCTGCGTTTCCTGGAGAACCATTTTGAGCTGGCTGTCTTCCGCCTGCTCCCCCATTACCTCCATTTGTGGTTAATAAAGAACCTAATGTTGTTTGTCCTCCTGCTTGACCAGAGTTTCCTGTTGGGTTTGATTGGTTCCCTCCACTACCTCCTGCACCCACAGCATACGCATACCCTGTGCTTGCTTGTAAAGAACCTTGATAAAAACCAAAACCACCTTGACCACCAGTTCCAGATTGTGATGTAGGTCCTGCTCCGCCTGCTCCTCCTCCGCCTGCGAAAGCGTAAGCATAAAATTTTGATGCATTACCAGGTGAAGTATAAGTTCCACTTGCAGGTCCTCTTTTAATTAAGTTTGGCACGAAAGCTCCGTCACCACCAGCTCCTGAAGAGGCAGCAGTTAAACGTCCTTGTGCATCAACTGTAATGTTTGCAGTTGTATAAGATCCTGCAGAAACTGATGTGTCTGCAAGTTTATCTGCAGTTACAGCGTCATCTGCAATCATATCTGTTGCAACTTGAACTTCTCCAATTGTGCCAGCAGATGCAGCACCTAAAACTCTATTGTCTGTAGTTGTGTCTTGCATTTTTGCAAAAGTAACTTGATCGTCACCGATTTTATCCGTAGTCACGGCACCATCAGCAATTTGTGCAGCAGCAACTGTGCCACCTAAAGTGTCTAATGACACTTCATTTAAATTTGTTCCATCAGAGTAAGCTGCATAAATTTTTGCAGCATCAGGAGAGAATCCTGTTCCTGAAGCAGTTTTAATTGTAAGGTTAGTTGGGTTAGTTAATCCTGTGCAATCAAATATATAAAATTTTTCTATTGAATCTGGTATTGTACAAACTGTGCTTGCTGCAATTGATGCAGTTGCAAATTTAATAACTAAATTTCTTGCGTTTGATAAAGCACCATCACTCATTACAAGAGCAAGAGTACCACCGCTTGAAAGTGTTACTTGTTCAAATCCTGCTACAGCTTGTTGAATTAAGTTTAAGTTTGTGTTTGTTTTATCACCCCAGGTACCAGCGTTTTCACCGGTTACCATTAGCTCTAATTTAAGATCACTTGAATAACTTGATGCCATAAAAAATTCTCCTTAATAATTCTTATTTTACATGAATCAGGCAGCCAAATCAACCACCGTCCATGTGTTAGACACTCCTAAATCTATCTCATTCCACGAAGTAATATTAGGGCTTCCTATAGATCCTGTCAACTGTATGCCTGAAGGTGTCACTAAAGCGTCTCCTGTCACAGGACCCTCTTCTCCCAAAGATGATGTCATTGATATTCCTGAAACACCAACAATTTGAGCAGGTATTTCTGAATGCTGTCCAAGTGTCATGGTAGCAGCAATTCCAGTAGCAGGTTCATTAGTGCTTTGTACTAAAGATATAGTTCCTTGTGTAAATGATGCTTGAATACCTGTCACAGGAACATCTAAGAATAAACCAGATGCAGCATTTCCAATACTAGAAGTTGCAGATATTCCAGATACTGTTACGTTAGCGTCTCCAGTTATGGAGGTAGAGCCTTGAGTAAAATCTAATTGATCTTCAGCAGCAAGTACAAATACATCTCCATCAATTTGAATTGAAAAACTACCTTGTGTAAAACTAGCTTGAGACCCGGTTACGGCAACCGTTACATCTGTGATTGCAGTTTCATTACCAATAGAAGAAGTTAAAGATTGTCCTGTTACTTGAACTGAGAAATTATCTCCCCAAGCAAACTCACCCCATTCACCTCTACCCCAACCTTCTCCTGTAAGAGTAGATTCATCTACAGTAGCAGTGCCTATACTTGATGTTGTTGAGATACCTGTAACTGGAACTCCAATACCAACAACGGTGCTACCAACACCAATAGACATGGTAACTACTCCAGGATTTACTAATGCTGAAGTCCCACCAACTGAAGTTCCAATGCTTGATGATAATGATATTCCTGAAACACTTACATCAGCGTTTGCTGTAACTGATTCAGAACCGATTGATGATGTTAATGATATGCCACTGACGGAGACTATTTCGTCAGAGAGATCTCCCCATTCTGATGCTCCCCATGTTTTTCGTCCCCATCCAGTAGCCATATCATTTTAATCCTTATGCTAATCTTAAGATCGCAGCAGATGTCGTGAAAGCAGGGAACTGAATTGTAAATGTTCCTGCAGTCGCAGTTTTATCTCCACCGAAATCTAATACAGCAACAGCGTCAGTAGTAGATGATCCACCGTCAGTCGTTGTGTTGTAGATTAATGCTCCTCTTGCAGTAAGAGTTACGTTTTGAAAAGATAAATCAGCAAAGTCTGTAATAGCTACAGATGATGAAACTTTAACACCTTGATTAACAAGAGTTCCACCACCAGCTGTGTAATTTGGTGATGACACTTCATTGGGTGTTGTGTAGTTAGTTGTTGATTTACCTAAAGTTGCAGAACTTGTGTACATCGCTAACTTGTATGTGTCAGAAGATGTATCAAAGTCATGCTTTCCTTGTAGTAATTCTTTTTTAAAAGAATCACATATTGCATTTGTTGTTATTGCCATAATGGCCTCCTTATCAATTTGTGTTTGGAGTAGGACTTGGAATTTTTATTCTAGGAACTCCATCATCATACTCAGCTCGTCTTCTTCTACCCATTTGTTGTAGGGCAAAATTCTGTACTTCTTCATTGTACTTGCTTTCATAGAGCTTGTACATATCCATGGGGCCTTTTAAAAATCTAAAACATTCTGTTAACACGCCATGTAACAACATAGATTCTTGATACTTAGCTAAAAATGTTTGATTAGTAGAAGTAAATTCAGGTGGATCTTTAATGTAATTTATTTGCACAGTATCAGCAGCAGCTGGCGTAGGTGCAACAATTATATTTAATTCATCCCAATTTGCATAATACTTTGGTTGTCCTTGTGTACCTGTACCATTAAATTCAGATATAAAACTTGTATCCCTTTTTTCTAAAAAAGTTCTGTTACCACTTGAATCTATATGTTCAATGGATCTTAAAACTAAAACATCTGATGGCATAGATACAGCTCTGTTACCAGCAGTAAAGTTTGAAGTAGCATATTTTCTCAAATCGTCATAATCAACTTTACCTGCAACATCTAATTCAACGTTTCTTATAAATTCTTGAATTTGTGAATCAGATAATACAGTGCTACCTACCTCTGTGTAATTTCGAACTTGAGTTAAAAAATCTGAATGTGTAATTGCCATTATGAAATACTAACCTCCACTTGACCTATTAATGATAACATTTCTCTTCTTCTATTTTGTAAAGATGGATCTGCAGGTTTCATAGCTGAGGTTCCTTGTGTTATAAAAGCAAAGTCTCCAGGTAAAGATAAATTTGCTACACCGACAGATGCACCACCTGAATCTGATATTGTTATATCATTTGAAAATTTTACAGAAGGTTGTTGAAACTTCATGTTTCTTGAATTTTGTAAGGCAATGGCATCAGCAGTTGTATGTTTTCTTCTAATTTGTGGATGCTTAGGTTCAAATTCAGATATATGTACTAATGATCCGTTCCATTCTTTTACCATTTCTGTATATGGAAAAGCCATTCCTGATCTATCTGAAATAGATTGTGATCTTTTACCTGTTGCATATTTTGCCATATTAAATTCCTTGTGGGTAGAAAGACTGAGGAGTAATAAAAGTAGAAGCTCTTTGACCATCTTCATCAAGAGCTCTTTTTAATTGATCCTCATAAATTAATTTATTTTGTTGAACTAATTGCGGTGCATTTTTCATTGCAAGATAATAAGCTAACCCTGCTACCATACACGGCAAAAATCTAAAAACTACATCAGCTTGGTTTGTATATATACCTGCATCTTCAATTCTTTTTATAACGTAATATTTTAAAGTCGTATAAGTATTTAAATCTGGTGCTTGATAAAGATATATTTTTGGAGTTGTTTCTCTCTCAACATAATATTGAGAAGGTTGTCCAGTAGCTAACTTATTAGGTAATGCTGCATAAGCAGATCTATCAATTTTAGTTAAAGATACATCTTGTGTGTTTGCATTGTTAGATCCAGCTGCTGTTGATGAAACAAAAGCTTCTAAAACATCACTTACACCCGCACTTACACTGTATTCTGCTTGACCAGAGACAAGAGCATTTTCGTGTAAAGCCACTTTCCAAAGATGAATCCCTCTGTTTGCCCACTCCGCAAATAATAAATTTAAACTAGTTCTAGCAGATTTAAGACTGTGACCACTTGTGGTTGTCATACCACATCTTTCATAAGCTTCTTGAATTATTTCTTCTATAGATAAATCAAAACTAGTTGTCCCTGAAGTCGCCATTTAAATCCTTTTTACGGTTGTACAATTTCTTAGATTGTATCACTTTTTGACTAAACTTTGAAGACCTTAGACTTTTTGCTATATAATTTGGCGATGACACGTTTTTTCTTCTTTTTTTCATCTCTCGCGCCTCTTAACTTACCTTCAACTTGTTTTCTTATTTGTGATCTTCCTATTGGCATTATATTAGATCCTTAGCCTTTCCTATTATTGGTTTGTATTTTGTTTTACCTTCTGATTTATATGCATGCAAGAATTGTTTTCTTGGTTGGTCAGGTGTGTAGCTACAATGTATCCACCCACTGTTCGGCTCACCAGGAGTATAAAACTCCAATATCAATTGATCATAGTCTAGGTTCTTGTTGATCCAGTCAGCTAGCTCAGCATTATCTGTGCCCATCACTTCGAAGTCTGCGGCCTCGGCCTTGGCATGCTGTGAATTTACAGAGCTACCTATCTTAATACAAAGTTGTTCGCTACGGAACCCGCTCGTCACCTTGACCCTGCCAAAGTGATCACGTACCGGCTGTAAAATATTTTCACACAATGCTTTTAGTTTTTCTATTTGACCTGAGTTGGGATTGTTGTTGATATCAAGCCTAATAGCCGTATCTGATTTTATAAGCTCTTGAAGAGTGAAATTACGTGAAAGATTCATATTAATATTTTATTTTAAATTGGTTACCATCTTTTTCATTAAATGTATAATTGTTTATCAAAGTATCTCTTGTATTTTCTACTTCTTGAATTACTGTAGAAGGTAAATCTTGTAAGAAACAATTTGTACTATATCTTACACCTTTTGTTATAGGTTCTACTTCATGTACCCAAAAATAATTTGCAGGAAATATTAAAGCATCTCCTTTTTTTAACTTTATTTTTTTCTTCCCTCTAAAGAAAACAAAATCTCCTCCTTCATAATTTTCATTAAGGTTAAATGTACAAGATCCATAAACATGAGGAGCATGGTCAACATGAGGGTGTATTTTAGCTCCTTTTTCATATTTCATTAAACGAAGTTTATGGGAATATAACATGCTCCTTCTTTTCCATTTATGAAACATTTTAAATTCGTCCGTGTAATCTTGCCATAAATTTATCATCTTCTCAATACAAGATGAAACTAAATTACTTTCTTCAGTACCATATAAAATATCAATAACATCAAAAGTAGAATAAGTATCTATTCCAGACTCAGCGTGAGGGCAATGTTCCCTTGTTTTTCTTTCCTCATTATCTTCATAATATTTAATTAAAGAATCACATTGTTCTTCTGACAAAAATCTGGGTTTATGTAAAATTAAATTTGTAATATCAAAATAAGTTTTCATTTATTCGATTATGAGTTTTTTGATTGATTTTGAGCCATCGATGTTATCCTCTAATTCTGCAGAACCCTTCCAGCATTTGTAGGTTACTGATTCACTAAATTGTNTCTCAGCATGGCGTT
>FUFK010042963.1_pt1 | contig 26040 bp, 23 predicted proteins | sample 1021851 | NCBI WGS metagenome assembly FUFK01 (sample SAMEA51879418, study PRJEB19060) | metagenome | reverse complement strand
CCGCCGCGATGAACTGGTTGTTGCCCATCAAGTACGCCCAGGCGCCCGCGGCCGACGCGATGCCCACGAGCGCGGGCTTCTCGACGCCGCCCTCGAGATCGATCTCCCCGTGCTCGGCGTCTGCCGAGGTGTGCAGCTGATGAACGTCCATCTCGGCGGCACGCTGCACCAGCACCTCCCTGCTCATGTCGAACCGAGCGACGACCCTGCTGCGTCCCACCACCGCATCGCCTTCGAGCCCGGCAGTGTGGCTCATGCCGTGTACGGCGACGAGATCGAGGTGAACAGCCTCCACCACCAAGGCATCGACCAGTTCGGCAACGGCATCATCCCGGTCGGCCGAACCGTCGGCAGGCCCGACGACGGCCTCGTTGAGGCGGTCGAGATCGACGGCAAAACCGCCCTCGGCGTGCAGTGGCATCCCGAACTGCTGGGCGGGATCGATCCAGCCTTCGTGTGGTTGGTCGAGCAGGCGTCCAGCCTTCGNGNNGNTGAGNCNNGACANGCGTCAGCTTGAGCAGCTGAGCCCTGACACCGTCAGCTTGAGCAGCTGAGCATGGAGCAACCGGGTCGCACGCGAGCCCACTCGGGGCGCTTTTCGGCGAAGCGCTCCCGACCGGGTTGTTCGGTGTAGGGCGCGCGAAGCGTGTCGAGCAGCTCGAGGATGAGCGACGGGTCGCCGTTGTCGGCTTCATCGATCGCCAGTTGGGCGACATAGTTGCGCAAGACGAACAACGGGTTGACCGCATTCATCGCCTTGGCACGATTGGCGTCGGCGCGACCTTCCTCGCGGAGTCGGGCGATGTAGCGATCGAGCCAGGCATCGGTCTCGGCCCGCACATCGCCGGTGAAGGTGTCCGGGTCGTAATAGGCCCCGAGGAGTGGAGCAACGCGAGCGTCAAGGTCGAGACCGTCGTCAGTCGAGACGTTCGCGAGCCCTCGGAAGAAGAGGGTCATGTCGGTCTCGATCTTCGGGAGGAGCTCGAGCAGGTCGTGGATGAGTTCGGTGTCGCGCTCGCCGTCGAGTTCGGCGATACCGAGCTTGTCGCCCATCATTCGACGCCAGTCGGTGTTGAACACGTCGACGTAGGTCTCGAGTGCCTCCTGGAGTGGCTCGACCTCGCCGACGAGCGGATAGATCGCGTTGGCGAGCTGGGTGCAGTTCCACTGCCCGATGTGTGGCTGCGCACCGAATCGGTAGCGCTTGTATTCACGGTCGGTGGTATTCGGGGTCCAGCCGGGGTTGTAGTCCTCGAGCCAGCCGTACGGGCCGTAGTCGATCGTCAGACCGTGAATCGACATGTTGTCGGTGTTCATCACGCCGTGAACGAACCCGACTCGCTGCCAATGCACGATCATCTCGGCAGTGCGTTTCGAGATCTCACGGAACCAGGCGACGTAGTCGGCGGNTTCAAAGCCGCCCGTGCGGCCGTCGGCGATCTCCGGGAAATGCAGCGAGATCGTGTGGTCGGCCAGGGCTTGGAGCAGTTCGTTGTCGTCGCGCGACATCGGGAGCTCGAACGTGCCGAACCGAATGAATGACGGAGCGACGCGGCACACCACGGCACCGGTCTCCCATTCAGGGTTGCCGTCGTAGAACATGTCGCGCATCACCTGGTCGCCGGTGGTGGTGAGGCTCAGCGCACGAGTCGTGGGGACACCAAGGTGATGCATTGCTTCGCTGCACAGGAATTCGCGTACGGAGCTGCGAAGCACGGCGAGGCCATCGGCCCGGCGGCTGTAGGGCGTGGGGCCGGCACCTTTGAGCTGGAGCATGTGGCGGGCGCCNTCGTNGGTGACGATCTCGCCGAGNGCGATCGCTCGTCCGTCGCCGAGCTGGCCGGCCCAGTGCCCGAACTGGTGACCGCCGTAGGCCATCGCGTNCGGCTCCATCGCGGCAAGGGTGGCGTTCCCTGAGAACACGCGGGCGAACTCGTCGGTTTCGGCAATCCGCGGGTCGAGGCCGAGGTCGGTCAGTACCTCGGGCGAATGCGCCAGCAGCTTTGGCGATGCGGTCGCCTTGGGCCGCACCCGGCTGTACGCCGCGTTGTGCACCTGTCGAGGCTGGTTGAGATCCATCGGATCGCCGGGGAGGTCATCGGTGAACCGGTTGTCGAAGGTGAGCTCGTCGAGGGAAACGGCCATGCGCCAACACTAATCCTGCCTCGGTACGGACACCTTCACGAGGGTCGCTGCGCAGNTCGTCCGGCGTAGCAGTGAGATCGANCCCGCNGCGTGCCACCGCAGTCCCTAGAGAGGNACGAGATCGATGAAGCGGTGCAGGAACGCAGCGATTTCACCGCGGGTGACGGTGTCAAAGGGAGAGAAGGCCGTCCGTGTCGTGCCGTTGGTGATGCCTTCACCAGCTGCCCAGGCGACGGCNTCGTTCGCGAACGAATCGGNCCCGACGTCTTCGAACGGGTGTTGCCTGGCGGGGGTGGGCTGCNCTGCCGCTCGCCAGAGCAAGGTCACGAACTGGGCCCGTGTGAGCGGGTCGGACGGCGAGAATGTGAGCGGGCTCGTGCCGGTGGTGATGTTGTTCTCGAACATCCAGGCGACGGCGTCGGCGTAGAACATTCCCTCAGCGACATCGTCAAACCCGGCGGGTTGGGGCGGTGACGACCGGCCGAAGAGTCGCCAAAGAAAGGTTGCGCCCTCGGCACGAGTGACGGCTCGCTCGGTGCAGAAACGGTTCTCGGTGCAGCCGGTGGTGATCTTGGTCTGGTGGAGCCACGTGACGTCGTCGACAAAGATCGAGTCAAGCGTGTCGCAGAACGGATTCCCCTCGCTGGGTGCGAAATCCGCGCAGATGATGTTGACGGCGCCGGCCCAGACAAACTCCCACGGTTCGGGGTTTGGGCCTTGATCGTCGATGCCGAAGGGGTAGGAGGGCATCCATCCGTGCGCCTTAGCGTTTGCGAAGTTATCGGCGGACAGCCATGCATAGGCGGGCGTTGTCGCGAAGTCGAACAGCACGGAGTTGCCCGAACGGAGGTCGATCGCATAGCCGGTGTGGTGCTTGCTGTAGCCCGGTGCTGCCACGGTTTCGAGGAGGGTGCCGAGGGCAGCGTCGGAGGTTCCGGCCAGTCGGCTCCGGAAGATCCACGCCTGGTGCCGTGCGCTGCGGTACGCCGACGTCAGCGTGATCGAGTGGCCGGCGTTTGTCGCCGCAGTGCGGAGCTCCTCCCACGCCGTTGCAGCTTGGGGCTGCAGGAAGCGTCCGTCGATACGGGTGAGAGGGATGGATGGCTCAGCTCGGCGCTCGTAGCCGCGGGCCTCGGCGAGTTCTCGTATTCGGTTGTCGAGGTCAGCGTTGCCGGTGATCGAGGGAGCCGGCCCGATCATCGGTTGCAGGCCGGTGAGGATGGCGTCGTCGAACGCGGCCATGAGTTCGTCAGCGGAGAGATCGGTGGCCTCAAGCGCCTGGGTGACGGGNTCAGCGGCCGTAGGGGTTGCGGCCAGGGTCGACAGAAGACACGTACCGGTGAGCATGCTGATCAACCGCCAGAAGGACCGCATGGAGAAGACGTTATCCAGCTGTCAACGAGGCGGTTTCGATGCTGGTCACAGCGAGAACGTATTCCGGATCGGCGCAATACCGCCCGAGATCTTGAACGGTCAGGTGAGTGAGCCCTGGGGCAGGTGGAGGTCGTGGTCGGCAGGGGCAAGGCGCCGCGCGAGTTCGCGCCAACGGCCGTGGAACTCGTCGCGGGGCACGTGACAGAGCCGGATGTGACGTCCTGAAGATGGGTCGAATGCCGTGCGACCGTGCATGACGCGATGGTTGTCGATCAGCATCCCNTCGCCCGGTGAGACGCGGATCTCGGCAACNAANGCTGGATCGACCATGCGGCGGTTGTACTCGCGAATCGCGTCGTACATCGGCTCGACCAGGTCGGGCTCGACGTCGAGTGGCGCCATCGCACGGTCGAAGTACCGGATGCCGCGAGTGTTACCCCACTCGTCAAGCGAGATGAGCGGCCCGCGGAAGCGGAGATCGATCTCGTCGGGGTGGCGGCGGATGTGCTGGATCGGCACCGTCGTGAGGAGCTCGTGGGCCTCAGGTGCTTCGGCCCGAATCGACTCGGCGATCGCGAAGCCGTCGACGTAGGTCGACATGCCGCCGATGTCGGTGTTGTGGAGGCAGTGGAACACGTCGATGCCGGGTGGGGAGTAAGCGAACGCATCATCGATGTGCGGTGCCTGGGGCATACCGGTCTTCGCACCGAGCTTGGCGACAGGCTCGGCTCTGACGTCGTAGATGTAGCCGTAGACCGTGGTCTCGTGGATCGGGCCTAACAGGTTTGCCAGCGCCTCGGTCTGCTCTGGCTCGGTGCCGAGCCCGCTCACGCACACGATGCCGTAGTCGAGCAGCGTTCGGTAGAGGCGCAGTTGTCCTTCACCGCCGTCACACGCGTCCTCCCACGAGACGGTGGGGAAGTGATCGGCCAGTTCCGCCCGCCAGGTCGTCGGTCGCCATGAGGCACGCCGGGCACGACCGGCGGTGTCGTAGGCGTGGTGGCGAAGCCAGTCAGATCCGAACAGGCTTGTGTGGCCGTCGTTCCAGACGATGGCAAGGTCACCGTCGAGGGCAGCAACCGAGGTCGGGGCGATGTCGCTGTCGAAACTGATGGCTGTGGTGAAGCGGATGCCGTCGGCCGGGTTGCCGCTCGCCTCGCTGTAACAGCTGTGGCGGAGCCACTGGTGGTGGAAGGTGTTTCTTGTGCTGTCGGCGTAGGTGACGATCACGGTTCGGCCTTCGACGTGGGCGTCGACAACGCTCGGGGCATCGAAGCCGAGTCGATTGCCCGAGAACGGGTTGTGCGCCGTGATCGCCTCGGCGCGCCCGTGGGCGTCCGTGTCGTCAGGTGCCACGGTCGTAGCCGTATGCCTCGGCCGCGCCAGCGGCGAGCGCGCCGAGTTGCGCCGCTTCGAGTTNGGTGTGCAGCGCGAGTTCGGCCGGGCCGAAGTCGGTGGTCGGTGGTGCGATCTTCACAAGCGTGTTGTGTCGATCGGCCCCTCGAACGAGCATTGCGTAGTCGGTCGCCCCTCCCTGCTTGCCCATCTCCGGTGTGACGTAGCGGATTGCGAGGGCGACCCGATGATGATTGGTGGTGTTTGGGCCGCTGCCGTGAAAGGTCAGGCCGTGGTGCAAGGAGATGTCGCCGGCGCCGAGTTCGACGGGCACCTCGTCGGCGGGGTCGAAGTCGACGGTGATCTCCTGACCCCGGCTCAGCAGGTTGTTCCCGCCATACGTGTCGTGGTGAGCGACGGCGCCAAAGCGATGGCTGGCACGCACGAACTGCATCGCCCCGTTCTCGATGGCGACGGCACCGAGTGCCAGCCAGGCGGTGACCTCACCATCGGCGTGCTCGAAGCCCCAGTAGTTGAGGTCTTGGTGCATCGTCAGCATCTTGTCGCTCTGTGGCGGCTTGATGATGAGCTCGACGCTCCACACGAGCAGGTCAGGGCCGAGTAGCGATTCGACCGCATCGAGGATCGCTGGGTGGGCTGCGAGGCGCGCGGCTTCGGTCGACACAGCGTGGAAGCACGAGCGGGCGTAGTCGTTGGCTGGCCTGGGCAGCGTGACCGCAGGCTCGTCCATCAGCTCAAGGAAATGTTGGCGGGCGGCCAGAGCGTCGGCGGTGGAGATCGCCGCGACGGGGAAGAGGAAGCCGTCATTCCAGAAGCCGTCGGTCTGCTCGGCGCTCAGTGATCCCGCCATGCCGACACGCTACTGAACATGGGTCCAGTGGTCGACAAGGAGGACGCCAGGAGGCTCGCGCCGCCCTGGGATCGTTGCTGAATCAGTTGGTGGGGCCGTCAGCGATCAGGCGGAGTAGGTCGTACTCGAGCTCGGGTACCCGTCGGCCGCTCGCTGCGAGCATGATCGCATCGGTGAGGCCGCTGGTGAATGCGGCAGCCTGACCAGCGAGGCCGATCGCCCACCAGGCACATCGCGCCACCGACCACCAGTGGATGGCATCGTCGCGCCAGCTACCGCCCGCCGACTCATACCCGGAGCGAAGTGCGGCGACGGATCCGAAACCACCGACCGGTTTGGCGTCGTTGCCGAAGCGCCAGGTGCGAAGGCACATCCACGCAAGGTCTTGCATCGGGTCGGTGACCTGGGCGAGTTCCCAGTCGAGCACTGCCGCAAGGCCGTTGTCGTCGACGACCATGTTGCCGTTGCGGAAGTCGGCGTGGACGAGCGTGATCGGCGCTTCGGGCACCGGGTTCGCCCGCAGCCAGGCCAACCCGGCTCGAACGGCGGGTCGTGCGTGGTCGAGTGCGTCGAGCTTTGCCTCGAGATCGTCGACATAGGCCGTGTGCGAGAGGCGAGGGAGCGACGCAGGCGCCTGCGCCTCACCGATGGTGTGGAGTCGGGCGAACGCCTCGCCGCATTGGTGAGCAAGCGATTCGCCGGCCGCCTCATCGGTCAATCCGCGCAGGATGTGCCGCGGCACGGTGCGTCCCTCGATGCGGCTGACGACGAGCGCCGGGGCGCCGACGCCGGGGAGGTCGTCGGACACGGCGATGACGTCGGGTACCGGCACGCCGGCGCGATCGGCCAGGCGGAGCATGTCGGCCTCGGCCGAAGCGGGTACCGAGCCCAGAACGCTGGCACTCACTTGGGCGACCGCCGGNGTNCTCGTCGAGNCGTCGAGNATGTCGATGAAGAACGTGGCGCGCTGAGCCCCGACCGAGGCCATGCCGGTGACGCGGACCTCGGCGCCGACGAGCTCGCCGAGACCGGTGGCGATCTGCTCAGTTTGTGTCATCGGTGTAGCCCGGCTTGACGATCTCGGCGCGCCGGGCGGCATCGGCCAGGAGAAGCGGGAGCGCTTCGTCGAGGAGTTCGCCTGCGGCGAGGCGGTGGTCGAGCACCGCTGCGAGGTCGTCGAGGGAACCTTCGGTCCCGAGGAGGGCCGTGAGCGCTGCGGCGGTGTCGGTGGCATCGTCGGCCAGATCCCGGGCCACGATGCGACACAGGTTGGCGACGATGCGGGCCTGGTGCTGGGCGCCACCCGAGAGTTCCGGCATCACCTTGTCGGTGAGCGTCGCCGCCATTGCCTCCAGCAGCAGTGTGGCGTCGGGGCGGTCGATCATCCGCCCTCGATCCCGTCGAAGTTCGGTTCGCGCTTCTCGGCGAAGGCGGTCATCGCCTCGATGTTGGCCGGCGTGCCCATCAGCGTGGCGAAGGCGGCGTTCTCGCGTTCGTGGGCTGCCAGCATGGCGTCGCGCATCGGCTCGACGATGGTCGCCTTGGTCTCGATCAGGGAACTGATCGGCTTCGTAGCGAGGGTGCGGGCGGCCGCCATGGCCTGATCCATGAGGTCGTCCGGCTCGCACAATTCGAAGACCAGGCCCATCTCCTTGGCGCGTTCGGCGCTGATCCACTCGCTGCTCATCAGCACCCAGCTTGCATTTTGACGGCCGAGGAGGCGGGGAAAGGTCATGCTGCTCGAGAGCTCGGGAGCGACCCCGAGCGAAGTGAACGGGCATTTGAAACGGGCGTTCGTTGAGGCGAAGACGAGGTCGGAAAGGCCGAGGATCGTCGTTCCGAAACCGAGGCCGAGGCCGTTGACTGCGAGGATCAGCGGCTTCGGGAAGTCGATCAGGGTGCGGCACAGGCCGGCGAAGCCGTGCTTTTGCTCGGGACCGTTACCGGTGGCGAGCTGGGCCATCTCGATCAGGTCCTGGCCGGCTGAGAAGGAGTCTTCGCTGCCGGTGAGGACGACGACAGCGACGCCGGGGTCGTCGGCGGCGGCGAGGAATGCCTCGGTGGTGCCGTCCCACATCTCGGTGTTCATCGCGTTCTTGGCCTCAGGCCGCTGGAACGTGATGGTGCGAACTCGACCATCGTCCACGATGTCAATCATCAGAATCGCCCTCCGTCGATAGGGAAGTGTTGAGCTGTGCCCGCCGCTTTGTCATTGCCTGGTTTCGCAACCGGACCGTACACGCCGCGCCGGATGACGACCTCCGGCGGCAGCACGACGAGACTCGGTGTCAGTCTTTCTCGACGAAGCGGCGAGCCTTGGCCCGCTTCCCTCGGATCGTCGTGCCGTTGATCGCTGCGATTGTCGCTTCGATTTCGGCCTCAGGTACTCCCACGACCGAGTAGTGGTCCGAGATGCGGATTGGTCCGATGTCTCGGCCGGTCAGCGCAGTCTCGTTGGCGATACAGCCGACGAGATCGCCGGGACGGATGTGGCCCCGTCGACCGACACCGACGTAGATCAACCCGGTGCCGGGGCCGACGTTGCCGCGCTTTTGGCCCTTCGGGCTGCCCTTGCGTTCCTTGCCGCTGTCTCGCGGACCACGATCGCGGTCGCGCGGCTTGCGTTCTGATGCGTCGGGGATCTCGACTTCGTCGGTGGTGGCGCCCCGTGCCTGATGGAAGAGCTTGATCGCAGCGAGGGCGACATCGCGGTCGGGGTTGCCGTCGGCAACGAGCTCGAACAACACCTGTTCGTAGTCCTCGAGGTCGTCGCTCAGTGTTGCTTCCCGGATCGCGTCGACGGTGACCTCGATCTGACGGGTCCGGAGATCACCGACCGTGGGGATCTTCTGGATGTCGATCTCCTGCTTGGTGAGCCGCTCGATGTTCTGGAGCAGCCGCCGCTGTCGGGGCTCGGCGAGCGTGATCGCCACCCCTTCGCGGCCGGCCCGTCCTACTCTACCGATGCGGTGGACATAGCTTTCCGGCGAAGAGGGCACGTCGTAGTTGACGACGTGGGTGAGGGTGTCGACATCGAGACCGCGAGCAGCGACGTCGGTGGCGACGAGGAGCTCGGCGGTGCCGTCCTTGAGGCGACCCATGACTCGGTCGCGCTGTTGCTGATCCATGCCGCCGTGCAGGGCTTCGGCCCGGTAACCGCGGCCGTTCATCGTGGCGGTGAGTTCGTCGACCTCGCCCCGGGTGCGACAAAAGACGATGGTGGCGACGGGTGCTTCCATGTCGAGGACGCGGCCGAGTGCGTTGGCCTTGTGTTGGCGCATCACGACGTAGGCGGTCTGGCGCACGCGGGCGCGTTCGGCAGCCGTGTCGGCGGCGGCAATCTTCACGAGCACGGGGTTGCGCTGGTAGGTCTCGGCGATCTTTTGGATCCGGGGCGGCATGGTCGCCGAAAACAGCACCGTCTGTCGTTCGGTGGGCGTCTCCTCGAGGATCGTCTCGATGTCCTCGGTGAAGCCCATGTCGAGCATTTCGTCGGCNTCGTCGAGCACGACGGTGCGGATGTNGTCGAGTTCGAGCGAACCGCGACGGATGTGGTCGATCGCCCGACCGGGGGTGGCGACTACGACATGCACGCCGCGGCGGAGTGCCTGGAGCTGGCGGGGGATGGGCTGGCCGCCGTAGATCGGCACGACCTTGAGACCTTGACCTCGGCCGTAGGTGTGCATGGCTTCGCTGACTTGGACGGCGAGCTCTCGGGTCGGGACGACGACGAGCGCTTGGGGCACGGCCGGCGAGTTCGGTGCGATCGCCTCGATGATGGGGAGGGCGAACGCCGCCGTTTTGCCGGTGCCGGTGGCGGCCTGGCCGAGCAGGTCGACGCCGGTCAGCAGCTGGGGGATCGCTTCGGCTTGGATGGGTGTGGGCTCTTCGTAGCCGAGTTCGACCAGGCGGGCGAGGAGTTGCTCTCGGAGACCGAGAACGGCGAAGCCGCCCTGCTCGGGCCCGATGGTGGGGGCGTCGGAATCGCTCATTGCGCTACTTCCAAAAGGGAACAGCCGAGCCTAGGTCTGATCCGAGTCCGCCCCGCGGCTCCACGATGTGACTCGTGTCGCCGCCTAGTAGACGAGGGTGCCGTAGCTCAGGAGTTCGCTCGCGTTGTTGTTGATCCGGACGGCCTCGAAGCGCACGTTGACGACGNCAACCGCTCCCTTTGCGTTTGCGGCCTCAAGCATTCGGAGACTTGACTCGGCGCGTGCCTGGTCGAGCACCGGGGTGAAGGAACGGATCTCTCCACCGATGACGTTTCGCCATGCGCCGACGACTTGACGGATGTAGTCGGCGCCCGTGACGACGCTTCCTNCGACGAGCTCGCCGTGACGCGGCTCGTCGAGTCCGGGAAGGGTGGGACGAGGGGAGAGGGTGATGTGGGCCACGCCGGCCCGGCGACGTTCGATATGGGCCTCGCGGCGACGATGAGCGATGCGGCCGCCGGCGGCCGTGAGGATCAACACCAGCGGGATCGCGAGTTGGATCAGGACGCCGGTCACGGCGCCGGAACCGCCACCACTGCCGTGCCGTAGGCGTACATTTCGGCTGCGCCGCCGGCGACGGTCGAGGTCGTGAAGCGGACGTTCACGATTGCGCTTGCGCCGAGTACCTGCGCTTCGGCAACCATGCGGCTGGTGGCCTCGGCTCGCGACTCGGCGAGTAGTTCGGTGTAGGCCTTCAACTCGCCACCGGCCATGTTCTTGAACGCAGCACCGATGTCACGTCCGAGGTGCTTTGCCCGAATGGTGTTCCCGCTGACGAGCCCCTTCACCTCGGTGATGTTCCAGCCGGGGATGGTTTCGGTGTTGACGAGTTGCATGGTGGTTCTTTCCGGCCTGCGGGCCACGATCGATTCTGTGCAGTATCGCGCGGGGGCGAAGGTCGATGTGGCCGGTCGAAGCCGAGGATGGCGGGTCGGCGAGATCCGGCGGGATCTGACACCCGGGGCAGGAGTTTCTACGATCAGGTGCGGTAGGGAGGTCTCGATGGCGCGAGTAGTGGTGTGGGGTACGGGCAATGTCGGTCGTCCGGCGATCCGGGCGGTCGCCGCCCATCGAGACCTCGATCTGGCCGGTGTGATCGTGGCCAACCCGGACAAGGTCGGTGTCGATGCCGGCGCGTTGGCCGGGCTGGAGCCGCTGGGTGTGGCGGCCACCGACGACATCGATCTTGCCTGTTCGTCTGATGTCGATGCCGTCGTGTACACGGTGAACTCCGATTTCCGGCCCGTCGAGTCGCAGGCCGAGGTCGAGGCGGTGTTGCGGGCCGGCACGAACGTGGTGACGCCCAGCTTCTATCCGCTCTATCACCCGCCCTCGACGCCACCGGCGCTTGCCGAGCCGATCCGAGCGGCCTGTCACGACGGTGGTTCGTCGATCCTTGCCTCGGGCATCGACCCGGGTTGGATCTGTGACATCCTGCCGCTGTTCCTCACCGGAATGAGCGCCGACATCACCGAGATCCGTAGCCGCGAGATCTTCAACTATGCGCTCTATGACCAGCCAGATGCGGTTCGTACGCTGATCGGCTTCGGTGGGCCGATGGAAGCCACCCCGCCGATGCTGCTCGACTTCGCGTTGGAGATGGTGTGGGGTCCTGTCGTCCGTGTCGTCGCTGATGGTCTGGGTGTTGCGATCGACGAGATCCGCACTGTCGTCGAGAAGCGGGCGTTGGAACGCACGGTCACCGTCGCTGGCATGGGCGACTTCGAGAAGGGTGGCATGGGCGCCTTCCGCTTCGAGGTGCAGGGCATCGTCGACGGTCGCCCCCTGATCGTGATGGAACACATCACCCGTATCGACGACGAGTGCGCCCCTGAGTGGCCCGTTCCGCACACCGGCCAGGGCCTGCACGCNGTCACCGTCTCCGGCCGTCCCGATCTCACCGTCGAGGTCCATGGCACCGAACACGGTGAACCCGGCGCCGCCGGCGGCGGCAATGCCACTGCCGCCAACCGCATCGTCAATGCCATTCCCGAGGTGTACGCCGCCGAGCCGGGCATCGTGCACCCGCTCGACGTCGCACGCGTCGTCGCTGGCGGCCAAGTGCACCGAGGCTGAAAACGACGAAATCCCGGCCACGAGGCCGGGATTTGCGTTGTCCTCGCAGCGAGGACGCTGGGTACACCCCCTGGGACTCGAACCCAGAACCTGCGGATTAAGAGTCCGATGCTCTACCAATTGAGCTAGAGGTGCAGGAATTTCTCCGGAGAGAATTCTACGGGTGAACGAGGGGATTCGAACCCCCGACCTCCTGGACCACAACCAGGCGCTCTAACCAACTGAGCTACGCCCACCACGCCGGACTCGAGAGCCCGGTGTGAAGCTGCAACCCGAAGGCCGAAGCGGAGTCGGAGTGTATCGGGACCGACCCCTGGGGGCCTACCCTTTACAGCGCCCCTGTAGCTCAACTGGATAGAGCATCGGGTTTCTACCCCGACGGTTGCAGGTTCGAGTCCTGTCAGGGGTGCGACTGCGTTCGACGTGCCGCATTGGCGTCGTTTCGAAGATGGGTGGCGGAGCCACCGAGACGTGCGGGAAGATACAACTCCTCGGGTTCTCCGGGGAAGGGAGTCCGGAACCATGGATGCAGCACACTTCGCTGCCGATCTGCTCGACAAGATTGGNGTGACCGTCGGGGGAAGCGGCCCGGCCGACATTCACATTCACGACGACCGGTTCTTCAAGCGGGTCATCCGCGATCGGGAGTTGGGGCTGGGCGAGGCCTACCAGGAGGGGTGGTGGACGGCGAACCGTCTCGATGAGTTCCTCGCCGTCGCGCAGGAGACCAACCTCGCCGACCATGTGAAACCGTCGCCGGCGCTGCTCAAACTCGCATTGCAGAGCCGCTTCGGTAACCGCCAGGACGAAAAGAAGGCGAAGAAGAACGCCCAGGCCCACTACGACATCGGCAACGACTTGTTCGAGCGGATGCTCGACAAACGGATGATCTACACGTGCGCGTACTGGCGCGATGCCGAGAACCTCGATGCCGCCCAGAAAGCAAAGCTCGACCTCATCTGCCGCAAGCTCGGGCTCGAGCCCGGAATGCGGCTGCTCGACATCGGCTGCGGCTGGGGTGGCTTCGCCCAGTTCGCGGCCAGCCGCTACGACGTGCAGGTCACCGGCATCAGCCCGGCGATCGAACAGGTCACNCTCGCCCGTGAGAACACCGTCGGGTTGCCGGTGACGATCCTGCAGAAGGATTACCGGGAGATGGAGGGGGAGTTCGATCGCATCACCTCGATTGGGATGATGGAGCATGTCGGGCCCCGCAACCTCGGCACCTTCTTCGAGACGTGTGACCGTCTCCTCGTCGACGACGGAATGATGCTGCATCACACCATCGGGTCGAACGAGTGGAAGACCCACACCGATCCGTGGTTCGACAAGTACATCTTCCCCGGTGGTGTGCTGCCGTCACTGGGCCAGATCTCCCGAGCGGCGGAGAAGGTCTGGTCGATCGAGGACGTGCACAACTTCGGGCCCGACTACGACCGCACGCTCATGGCGTGGCACGCCAACATCAGCGAGCGCTGGGACGAGATCCCGCATTACGGCGACCACTTCAGGCGGACNTGGGAGTACTACCTGCTCGGATCGGCTGCCGGCTTCCGGGTGCGGGCGCTGCAGCTGTTCCAGGTCGTGTTCACGAAAGCGAAGCAGCGCCATCCCGTGTACGAGGCGGTCCGCTGATCGCCGCTGCGTAGGCGGTCGACCGAACCGGTTCGGCGAGAAAAGGCGAACACCGCCGACCCTGCAGGGCCGACGGTGTTCACCTCGTTTGCTCTGTTGTTGCTGCATGCGCACAGGCCAGCCGCGAGGGCGGCGTTGTGCGGCTGCCGCGACGACTCAGTGGAACTGTTCTTCCTCGGTCGAGCCCTCGAGGGCGAGGGTCGAGGCGTTGCCGCCCGACACGATCGTGGCGATCTGGTCGAAGTAGCCAGCACCGACCTCACGCTGGTGCTTGACGGCGGTGTAGCCCTCGGACTCGCGGGCGAACTCGCGCTCCTGGAGGTCGACGTAGGCGGTCATGTCGGAGTCGGTGTAGCCCTTGCCGATCTCGAAGGCGGCGTAGTTGAGAGCGTGCCAGCCGGCGAGGGTGATGAACTGGAACGCATAGCCCATGGCGCCGAGTTCGCGCTGGAACTTGGCGATGGTGCTGTCGTCGAGGTGTGCCCTCCAGTTGAACGACGGTGAGCAGTTGTAGCTCAGCATCTGATCCGGGTACTCGGCCTTGACCGCCTCGGCGAACTCGCGGGCCTGCTCGAGGTCCGGCGTGCCGGTCTCGCACCAGATCAGGTCGGCGTACGGGGCGTAGGCGAGCGCTCGCTTGATCGGCGTCGCCATGCCGGGCTCGGTGTAGTAGAAGCCCTCGGACGAACGCTCGCCGGTGAGGAACTCCTGGTCGCGCTCGTCGACATCGGTGGTGATGAGGTTCGCGGCGAGGGCGTCGGTGCGGGCCAGCACGATGGTGGGGGTGTCTGCGACGTCGGCGGCGAGGCGAGCGGCGTTGAGGGTGGTGATGTGCTGCTGGGTCGGGATGAGCACCTTGCCGCCCATGTGGCCGCACTTCTTGGCCGAGCTGAGCTGGTCCTCCCAGTGGACGCCGGCGGCGCCGGACTCGATCATGCCCTTCATGAGTTCGTAGGCGTTGAGCGGACCACCGAAGCCGGCTTCGGCATCGGCGACGATCGGCAGCATGTAGTCGACCTCGGGGTTGCCGTCGGTCTCACTCCACTCGATCTGGTCGGCACGACGCAGAGCGTTGTTGATGCGGGCCACGACCGACGGGACGGAGTTGGCGGGGTACAGCGACTGGTCGGGGTAGACCTGACCGGCGAGGTTGGCGTCGCCGGCGACCTGCCAGCCCGAAAGGTAGATGGCGGGGAGACCGGCCTTCGCATACTGGATGGCCTGGCCACCGGTCATGGTGCCGAGCGCATGGACGTAGTCCATGTCGGTGATCTGCTGCCAGAGCTTCTCGGCGCCGTTTCGGGCCATGGTGTACTCGGGGGTGACGGAGCCACGAAGACGCACCACATCGGCAGCGGTGTAGTCGCGGGTCACGCCCTTCCAGCGCGGGTTCTCAGCCCAGTCTTTCTCGAGGGCTGCGACCTGTTCGTCGAAGGTGCGGGTCATCTCATGGTCTCCTTGGTGCTTGTTGTGGAGTTCGGGGTGATCACAGCGTCAGGCGTCGCCGGCCACTGCGGTCGGGAAAAAGGGGATGAGGTCGTCGAGCGAGCTCCAGGCCCGCAGGAGTTCGGCGGCTCGTTCGTAGCGGCCGTCGGCCCATGCGGGTTCGCCCAGGTGGACACGAAGCTCGGCGAGTTCCTCGGCGAAGAGTCGGTCTAGGAGGGTGTCGTCGACGACGACGTCGTTGGTGAGGCGGACCGACTGGTGGCGCCATTGCCAGATCTGGGCGCGGCACAATTCGGCCATCGCCGTGTCCTCGAGGTGGTCGTCGATGGCAACGGCGCCGATCCCGACCAGCCACTCGCCGATGTAGTGCGCGGCGGTGCGGATTGCCGTGCGGAGTCCGCTCTCGGTGCACTCGCCGCGGCTCGTNTGGATGGTGAGCAGGTCGCTGGCGGTGATGTAGACGTCGTCGCGCTGGACTTCGAGCTGGTTGGCCCGGTAGCTCAGAACGCGATCGAACTCGGCGGTCGCGATGTCGACGATGGCGGGCTGACCGATGCGAGTGCCGTCGAACCCATCGCCTGCTTCGCGGCGCTTGTCGACGGTGACCTTGCGGACCATCGGGGCGGTTCGAGCAGGGTCGAGTTCGTCGGGGATGACGCCCGACATGCCGCCGATGGCGTGGGCGCCGCGGCGGTGACATGTGGAGACGAGGAGTTCGGTGAACGCCCGGATGAACGGGGTCGTGGCGCCGAGCGAGTCGCGATCGGGAAGGACCATCTCGGGATCAGCGGCGAAGGTCTTGATCATCGAAAAGAGGTAGTCCCAGTTGCCGGCGTGGAGCGCGGTGATGTGATCCCGTAGGGCGAAGAGGATCTCGTCCATGGCAAACGCGGCGCCGACGGTCTCGATGAGCACGCTCACGCGGATCGTGCCTGCGGCGAGGCCGAGCTCGGCTTCGGTCCACTCGAGCACGTCGTGCCAGAGCTGGGCGTCGGCGGGACCTTCAAACTTCGGCAGGTAGAAGTACGGCCCGGTGCCGGCGGCGCCTGCTGCAGCGGCGTTGGCGGCGACACAGACCCCGAAGTCGAAGAACGACGCAGCAATCGGCTCACCGTCGATCGCAAGGTTCGCTTCGTCGAGGTGCCACCCGCGGGTGCGGACCATGAGCGTCGCATGGTCGGGGTTCGGGGCTCGAGTCTCGCCGCCGATCTCGGCGGTGAGGGTGCCGGCGTAGGCGTGGGCGAGGTTGCGCTGGCCGTCGAGAATCGTTGCCCACTCGGGCGTGATCGTGTCCTCAAAGTCGGCCATGTAGACCTGCGCACCGGAGTTGAGGCCTTCGACGAGCGCTGGTCGCGAGACCAGGCCGACGAGTTCGGTGCGGCGGTCGACGAGATCGCGCGGGGCCGGGGCGATGTGCCACTCGTTGGCCCGGATGTAGGCGGTCTCGGCGTCGTACGTCGGGCGTTCGCCATCACGGTGGCGAGCAGCGGCGGCCTGGTGTCGGCTGAGCAGCTCGGAACGGGAGGGGCCGAAGCGCTCGTGGAGTCCGACCAGGAAGGCCAAAACGTCGTCGGTCAGCACCTCGGCGGCCAAGGGGTGATCGGTGATTGCAACCCGTTGGCGAAGGTCGACGGCGGTATGCACTCCCTGATGGTGTCGGCGAGAACCCGACAGAACAACGTGTCTTTCGGTGTTGTTGTCGCTTTGTGTTTGCAAATAACGAAAGTTCTGTCAATCTTTGTGTCGATGGCTGAAGATCTTGATCTCCTCGTCCTCGGACACCGCATCCGTTTCGCTCGCCGCCAGAAAGGGGCGACCCTCGCCGATGTGTCCGAGTTGGTAGGTCGACCGGTTCCGTACCTCTCCCAACTTGAGAACGGCAAGGTCGAACCGAAACTCGGGTTACTGCAAGAACTCGCCGACGCCTTCGGCACCACGGCGACGGCGCTGCTCGATGACGAGGCACCGGACCGGCGGGCCTACCTCGAGATCGAGCTTGAGCGGGCGCAGCGCGACCCGGCCTATCAGGCACTTGATCTGGGCCATCTGAAGCCGTCGGCGAAGGTGCCCGACGAGGCCCTCGAACACCTGGTGACGATGTGGCACACCGTCCGCGACCGGCCGAGCGGCGGTGGTGATCAGCGCGGTCCCGATCTCGCCGAGCGGGCCCGCGCCGCCAACAACGCCCTACGCCGAGAGATGCGGGACCGCAACAATTACTTCCCCGAGATCGAGGCCCTTGCGGGTCGGGCTCTGGCTGCAGCCGGCTACAGCGGCTCGGGTCCGATCAGCGAGCGGGTTCTCACCGAACTGGCCAAATGGTGCGGCTTCACCATCGAGCGGGTCGGGCACATGCCCCGTTCCGCGCGCAGCATCACCGATATGCGCGATCGGATCATCTTCATCCCGGATCGGGGAGGGCTGAAGGTGCGGCAAGCCCGCAGCGTCGTGTTGCAAACCCTCGGCCATTTCGCCCTCGACCACAGCGACACCCGTGATTTCGGCGACTACCTCCGCCAGCGGATCGAGTCGAATTACTTCGCCGCAGCCGTCCTTGCACCCGAGGGCCCGGCCGTGGAGTTCCTGCGCGAAGCCGACGCGGCCGAGGACATCTCCGTGGAGGACCTCAAAGAGGTGTTCTACATCTCCTACGAGATGGCGACGCACCGCTTCACGAACCTGGCGACCCAGCACCTCGAGATCCCGTGCCACTTCCTGCGAACCGACAGCGAGGGAGTCATCGACAAGGCCTACGAGAACGACGGGGTGGCGTTCCCCACGGCGATCGATGGCGGCCACGAAGGTGAGCGGGTTCCACGCCAGTGGGGTTCGCGCCAAGCCTGGAACGCCACCGGCAGCTTCCTGTTGCATTCGCAGTACACGGTGATGGATCTCGGGGAGTACTTCTGCACCACCTACATCGAGACCGAGACCGACCGGCATCCCTACGCCGTTTCGCTCGGCACGCCGGCTCGGTTCGCTCACCGTTTCCGGGGATCGAACACGCTGCGACGCGAGTACGCCCGAGAGCGCGAGATCGAGCCCGACCCGTTGCTGGTGGAGCAGTGGGCGGGCCACGCTTGGCCGTCGGCGGCCGAGCGAAGCCACGTGTTGTCGGCGTTGCCGCCGTCGCAACGCGAGTTCAGCCCGTTCCCCGGTGTCGACCAGATCGACGTGTATCGATTCCTGGAGCGTCAGCGACGATCTCGTCGAAACTGAGCGAGGTCGTCAGCGAGAGCGGACGACGACATGATCGATTGCGGCGAGGGCGATGGAGATCGGTTGGCGGCGTTCATCGGTGATCGCGAGGGTGACGACCTCGGTGCTGGCCGTGCGGAGTTCGCCTCGGAGGGTTTCGTCTCCGGCACCGACCATGACGTCGGGTCGTTCGGCGGCGAGTTCCATCAGCGCATCACCGAAGGCCAAGACGACGTCGTGGCGCCGGTCGCCAGCGGGTAGGTCGTCGCCTGGTGCCGGTTGCACAGTCGCGATGCGGGTTGTCGGCACAAGCGTGTCGCCGAGACGAGGGTCGCGAACGCCGACGAAGTCGGCTCCGAAGGCGATGATCGGCCCAGTGACGCGGTGGCCGGCGAGGGTGCGAACGATGACCGGCCGCCCGCGCTCGGCCAGATCGAGGAGAACACCGCCGAGGGTAGACTCCTCGATCGCGGCTTTCTCGAGCCAGCGGCGTCGAGAGCGAGCCCGAGCCGCTTCGTCGACCTGGCCATCGGCGACCCACCGTTGCAGGGCCGCCAGAGGATCGTCGGACGTGAGATCGACCGGACGATCGGGCGGCTGAGGGTCGGAGTCCACGGGTCCGACCCTAGCCACGGTGGCGCCTGCCCCTGTCGGTGCTCTGCGCAGCGGCGGTACGCTCGCGTCACCCATGGCTGCGCCCTCCATCACCATTCGAGTCCCTGGAAACCACTTGATGGGTTCCCTGCTGGGCGAGCACGATCGGCATTTGCGCCGTATCGAGGAGGCCCTGCCGGAGGCCGACATCACGGTTCGTGGCAACGAAGTCCACGTGTCGGGGCCTGATGCGTCGGTTGCGGCCACCCTGTTCGAGGAGCTTGTGGTGCTCGCCGAGCGTGGTCAGCGCGTCGACGAGCGCACGCTCGACCGCACGATCGACATGGTTCGTGCTGACGAGAAACCCTCGTCGGTTTTCACCCACGACATCCTTCGCGCCGACAAGGGACGGGTGATCCGGCCGAAGTCGGCGGGTCAGATGGCGTACGTCGAGGCGATCGCGGACAACGTGGTCACCTTCGGCATCGGTCCTGCGGGTACCGGTAAGTCGTGGCTCGCCGTTGCGATGGCGGTTCGGGCGCTGCAGGCCGGCGAGGTCGAGCGCATCATCCTCACCCGCCCGGCGGTCGAGGCAGGCGAGCGCTTGGGGTTCTTGCCGGGCGACATGATGGCGAAGGTCGATCCCTATCTACGTCCGCTCTATGACGCCCTGCACGACATGGTCGGCAACGACGGCATGGAGCGCTTGCTCGATCGGGGGATCGTGGAGGTCGCTCCGCTCGCCTTCATGCGTGGTCGCACGCTCAACGCGTCGTTCATCATCCTCGACGAGGCCCAGAACACCACGCCCGAGCAGATGAAGATGTTCTTGACTCGAATCGGCTTCGGCTCCAAGGCCGTCGTCACCGGCGACATCACCCAGGTCGATGTTCAGGGCGGCCGGTCGGGGCTCGGCAACCTGGAGAAGGTGCTGGGGCACATTGATGGCATCGCGTTTGCTCGCCTCGGCGGCCGCGACGTCGTGCGGCACCGAATCGTGCAGGACATTGTCGACGCCTACGAGAAGGCGTCGCCCGAGGGGCGTGGCTCCTCGTGAGCCCGACGGTTCCTGCCGTCGTTGCGCTCGACGAACAAGACGATGTCGACGTCGATCTCGACCGTTGGCAATCGCTTGCCGTCGCTGCCTTCATCGATCAGGGCATCACCGCCGGTGAGTGCAACCTGTTGTTCGTCGACGAGGCGACGATCCGGCAACTCAACTTCGAACACCGCGACAAGGACACGCCGACCGATGTGCTGTCGTTCCCGCTCGATGGCCCCGATGCGAGTGAGCCCGACGACTTGATCGGCGACATCGTCGTGTGCGCCACGATCGCCGCGGCGAATGCGCCAGAGCACGAAGGCCAGGGCCATCATCGAGGAACCCTCGATGACGAACTCGCACTTCTCGTGGTGCACGGNGTGTTGCACNTGCTCGGCCACGATCACGAGGTCGACGAGGAAGCCGAGCGGATGGAGGCGCTGGAGCAGACGTTGCTGCAGGCGCATCACCGATGAGCACCGGTCTGCTCATCGGGAGCATCGTGGCGGCAGTTTTCGTCGTGANTGCGGCGGCAAGCGCAGCGGCCGAGACGGCAATGACCCGCATCTCGCGCGCTCGGGCCGACGGGTTCGACCACGAAGAAAACCCGGGCGCGGCGGCGCTGGTCGAGGTGCTCGGCGAGCGTGAGACCACGCTCGCCCCGCTGCTGTTGTCGCGTGTCGCTGCGCACGTCGGCGCAATCACCATCGTCGTGACACTCGTCGCCGACCGCCGCAGCACAGGTGGGGTAGTGATCGCGGCGATTGGCTCCGCAGCGGCGCTCTACATCTTCGCCGAGGCCATCCCTCGCATCTGGGCCCTGCAGCACATCGACCGTGCGGCGCTGCGCTCGGCCCGCATCCTGCGTGTGCTCTTACGGATCGCGCCGCTCCAAGCATTGACCCGCCTGCTCACTGCCATCGGCAACATCATCCTCCCCGGCCCTGCCGGCGCGCCGGTCGTTTCCGAAGACGAACTCCTGGCGATGACGGAAGCGGCGGCTGCCGGCGCTGGCATCGAGGAAGGCGAGAAACAACTCATCACATCGGTGTTCGCCCTCGGCGACACGATCGTGCGCGAGGTCATGGTGCCTCGCACCGACATGACCGCCGTCAGTTCCGACGACACGATCTCGGCGGTGCTCGATCTCGCCGACGAGAAGGGCTTCAGCCGGCTTCCGGTCTTCGGTGATGGCATCGACGACATCGTCGGGGTGTGTCTCGTGAAGGACCTTGTCCGCGTCGAGCGGGCGGGTGGCGGCGATCGCTCGGTCGTCTCGCTGATGCGCAAGGCCCGGTTCGTGCCGGAGACCAAGCATGCCGATCACTTGCTTCGAGAGATGCAAGCCGGAGATCACCACCTGGCGATCGTCGTCGACGAGTACGGCGGCACCGCCGGGCTCGTGACACTCGAGGACGTGGTCGAGGAACTCGTCGGCGAGATCGTCGATGAGACCGATCGCGAGGAGCCACTCGTCCGGCCGCTCGCAGGCGGCAAGCTGCTGGTCCATGGTCGGATGCCGGTCGATCAGCTCGAAAGCCTGCTTGAACTCGAGTTCGTCGACGGCGACTGGGACACAGTCGGCGGCTTGATCTTCAGCGTGTTGGGACACGTACCCGAGGTCGGGGAGACGGTCGACTCGAATGGGGTACAGCTCCGCGTCGAGCGCATGGAAGGTCGACGCATCACCTCGGTCAGCGTCGACCAGGCTCGGGCCGAGGCGGGGTCGTGAGCGAGATCTCGGTGCCGCCCGATGATTTCCGTTCCGGCTTTGTCACCCTCGTGGGGCGACCCAACGCTGGCAAGTCGACCCTGCTGAACAAGATCCTCGGTCAGAAGGTCTCGATCGTCAGCGACAAGCCCCAGACCACCCGTACACAAGTCCGAGGCGTGCTCACGAGCGACACGTATCAGATCGTCTTCGTCGATACGCCCGGCATCCACAAGCCGCGCAGCGCGCTCGGCACGAGTCTCAATGCGACCGCCGCCGATGCGCTGAGCGATGTCGACATCGTGTGCTTCGTTGTCGATGCCACGGCGCCTTACGGGCGAGGTGATGCCTTCATCGCCGAGTCCTTGCCGAAGGATGCGATTGTGGTTGTCACCAAGGCCGACATCGCCAAACCCGAGCAGGTCCTGGAGCAGTTGAGTGTCACGTCACAACTCGAGGCCGACGCCTGGTTCCCGGTCAGCGGCCGCACCGGCGACGGCGTNGAGGCGTTGGTCGAGCACCTCCGCGCTCGCCTCCCGCTCGGCCCGAAGTTCTATCCGGACGACATGGTCACCGATGTGCCCGACCCATTCTGGGTGGCAGAGCTCGTGCGGGAGCAGTTGCTTGCGGTTGCGCGTCAGGAGCTCCCGCACTCGATCGCCACCCGAGTGACGGAGTGGGAGTGGCCTCGGATCCGCTGCGAGATCCTNGTCGAGCGTGAGTCGCAGAAGGCGATGGTCATCGGGAAGGGCGGCGAGAACCTCAAGAAGGCCGGAACCGCTGTCCGGCGTCAACTGCCCGATGGCGCCTTCGTGGAGCTGTTCGTGAAGGTCGAGAAGAACTGGCAGCGGCGCCCCGAGTCGGTCGCCGAACTGGGTTACTGACCGACTTCGTCGTCGCGGAGTTCCTGCAGGAATCGGGTGACGTCATCGCGGTCTTTGGTGCGAGTCATCGGCGGCAGCGCGTTGATGAGTTCCCAGCGGTAGCTGCGGGCGGTTGCCAGGCGGGGGTCGAGGACGGCGACGACACCGCGGTCAGTGCTGTTGCGGATGAGGCGTCCGGCCCCCTGGGCGAGCAGGGTCGCCGCTCGTGGCAGGTCGATCGTTCCGAAGGCGGCCTTGCCTGCCCGGTCGCGNCGAGCCTGCAGGACCGGCTCGTTCGGGCGTGGAAACGGGATGCGGTCGATGATCACCAGGCTGCACGTGCGGCCGGGGGCGTCGACGCCCTGCCAGAACGACATCGTCGCGAACAGTGATGTCTCCTCGTCCTCGACGAAGTCGCGAAGGAGTGCGTTTTTGGCCCCGTCGCCCTGCATCAGAATCTTCCAGGGGAGGCGACCTTCGAGTCGTTCGACTGCTTCGCGCATCGCCGAGAACGACGTGAACAGCGCAAGCGTGCGTCCGCCAGCCGCTGCCATCAGGGTTTCGATCTCGGCGTGTTGGGCGCTGCGGAACCCCTCGTTCCGNGGATCAGGGAGGTGGGTCGGGCAGTAGAGGAGGGCGTTGTTCTGGTAGTCGAACGGGCTGCCGACNTCGAGGGTCGCCGTGTCGTCGGGCAGGCCGAGCCGACTCGTCGCTTTTGGNGGCAGGGTTGCCGACGTGAGTACGCCCGCCCGCTTCGCCCAGAGGTTCTCTGACAGCAACGAGTCGACGGCGATCGGGGTCGACCGCAGCCCCGGATTGGATGCCGGACCGTCGACCCACATGACCTCGCTGTCGGTCGGCCAGCGCACGGCATCGATGTCGTCGATCAGGCTGGTGGCGACTTGTCGGGCGCGGAGTGCTTTGGTGCGGGTGTCGGCCGGAGCGCTTTCGGGAACGGCTCGCAACGCATCGAGCAGCCGTTCGGTGGCCGCCCGGACATCGTCGAGGGCCTTGCCGACCTCCGCGTCGGGCCCGTCGAGCAGGCGCTCACCGATCAGGGGTTCGAGGGCGACATGCAGTGACGTGGCCGACTCCTCGGCCCGCTGACTGGGCTCCATGTCGACGAGCACGGATGCGGTGTTGCGGGCAGCGGCCTGGACCCGGGCCGGGCTGATCTGTCGGCCGGCAGCTTCCGCGACGATGTCCTCGAGTTGGTGGGCTTCGTCGATCATGACGAGGTCGTGTTCGGGAAGCACCGCATCGACGGTGATCGCCAGCGCGTACAGGTGCAGGTTGACGACGAGGATGTCGGCTTCGGCGGCCCGGTGGCGGGCCTTCTCCGCGAGACAGTCGTCGCCGCGCGGGCAGCGGTTTGCCCCGGGGCATTCGTCGCGTCCGACGGAGACGAGGCGCCAGGTGCGGTCGTCGATCGTCTCGAGCTCGCTGCGGTCTCCTGTGGTGGATGTGGTGGCGAAGGCCCGCAACTCGTCGAGCGTGTCGCTGTCGATCGAACCGCTGTCTCGTTCGGTGTCGTCGAGGTCGAGATCGAGTCGGTCGTCGGCCTCGAGTTCGTCGAGCCGCTGGAGACAGAGATAATTCGAACGCCCCTTGAGAACGGCGAAACGGAACGGGACGTCGAGGTGGTCGGCGAGGAACGGGAGATCCTTCCCGGCGAGCTGATCCTGGAGCGCTTTGGTGGCGGTGGCGATGACCGTCGGTCGGTCGGACAGCACCGCCGGGACGAGATAGGCGAGCGACTTGCCGGTGCCGGTGCCGGCCTGCACAACCGCATGGCTGTCGGTTTCGATGGCGTCGGCGACGGCTCGCGCCATATCGACTTGCCCCTCACGGCGCTCGCCGCCCGCCGGCAGCGAGGAGGTGACAGCCTCGAGGGCCTCGGCGGTGAGATCGGCGAACGACACGGCGGCTGGCACCCTATGCGGGAACCGCGTCGCTCGGGTGGTGCCAGGGTAGGTTGCCCCCGTGGACCTCGATTCGCTCGACTCGACGCGCATTCCGCGGCACATCGCGTGTGTGATGGACGGCAACGGCCGCTGGGCGCAATCGCAGGGCCTGCCCCGCACCGAAGGGCACAAGGCCGGCGAGCACAGCCTGTTCGAGGTGGTCGACGCGGCGATCGACGCCGGCGTCCAGTGGCTTACCGTCTATGCGTTCTCCACCGAGAACTGGAAGCGCCCGAAGGATGAAGTGCGCTTCCTGATCAACTTCAACGAAGAGATCCTTCTGCGCCGCCAGGACGAGCTCCACGCCCGCAACGTCCGGATCCGGTTCGTCGGGCGCCGCGACTGGCGGGTCCCGAAGCGACTCATCAGGCGCATGGACGAGAGTGTGGAGCTCACGAAGAACAACACCGGCCTCACCTTCACGATCGCCTTCAACTACGGCGGCCGGGCCGAGATCGTCGACGCCGTGAGGCGCATCGTCGACAGGGGAACGCCGGCCGACAAGATCAACGAAAAGACCATCGCCCGAGAGCTGTACGACCCGGACATGCCCGACCCGGACCTGATGATCCGCACGTCGGGCGAATATCGCATCTCGAACTTCTTGCTGTGGGAACTGGCCTACAGCGAGCTGCTCTTCACCGACACGCCCTGGCCCGAGTTCGGTCGCGACGCGCTGATCGCCGCCATTCACGAGTACCAGACCCGCGACCGGCGGTTCGGCGGGGTCGACACCGAGGGCTGACATGGCGCTGTACCGCGATCACGCCGTGGTGTTGCGCACCTGGAAGCTCGGCGAGGCCGATCGCATCGTCAGCCTGCACACCCATGATCACGGCAAGGTGCGTGGGGTCGCCAAGGGCGTGCGTCGAACCAAGTCCAAGTTCGGGGCTCGGCTCGAACCGCTGAGCCACGTCACGATTCAGCTCTACCGGGGCAAGGGCGACCTCGACACGATCACCCAGGTCGAGACCGTCGACCGTTTCGTCTCGCTGCGCTCAGATCCGGACCGGTTCGCTCGCGCGCAGGCACTGCTCGAATCGGTCGACCAGGTTGCGCAAGATCGCGAACCCGATCCGGAACTGCACGTCATGCTGGTCCGGGGCTTGCGCACGCTCGATCAGAGCGATTCGCCGTTGGTCGTCGCTGCGTTTTTTCTGAAGCTGCTCGATCACGAGGGCGTGATGCCTCAGCTTGAGGCATGCGTGTCGTGCGGCGAGGACAACCCGATTGTCGCGTTTGATCCGGTCGAGGGCGGTGTGCTGTGTCGTGACTGCCGCCGGGGTCGCCCGATCACGCCTGAGGCCCTCGAGACCCTTCGTCGTATTCTCGGCGGGGGACTCGCTGGTGTGCTCGCGGAGCCGGTCGCTCCTCATATGGGGGAGGTCGACATCCTCGCCACCCTGTTGATGGAACACCATCTCGAGCGCCGGTTGCGCGCTGTTGCCGTGCTCGATCAGACCCAGTACTGAGCCTGCGCCGTTTCGTTACCGGCTGATCGGGATCCAGCGCCTTTGTGCCTCGGACCACTCCATCCATTCGGTGAGTTCGGGATCCCATTGGATGTAGGTGCCGCGCGCGTCGTCCCACATCGGTGCGTCGACGCCTGGTCGTGACGACATCTCCGCAGGTGATTCGGGAACCGGTTNGGGTTCAGGTTCGGGTNGTCGTAGCCGGTTCCGCTTCGACGATCGGGGCCGCCTCGGCTTCGGGTTCCGGCTCGGGTTCGACGACCGGGAGTGGCTCGGCGGGTGCAGCTTCCTCGGCCGGTGGGAATGTCGGCGGAGCAGTCGG
>FUFK010041654.1_pt1 | contig 26056 bp, 35 predicted proteins | sample 1021851 | NCBI WGS metagenome assembly FUFK01 (sample SAMEA51879418, study PRJEB19060) | metagenome | reverse complement strand
CCAAGACGGATCAAGTCCTTGGACAGATATCGAGCTGTATCAAATGTTTGTCTGGAAGAAACCAGAGCTGTTGGATCAATACCCGGAGGAGCAGTCATGAAGCCTCACATCAAACCTTTCGACATCAACGAGTACGCGCATCGCAAGGTGCGCTACATCCTGCGGCAAGAGGGCGGCAACCCGGAGTTAGTCCACACCATCCGGGATCACTACTTCGGACAGAGGGAATACGTAGTCCCGGAGGAAGCCCAGACGTTTGTTAACGCAGTTGAGTCCAGTGACTTAACAGTGGGCGAGTGGATGCAATTCAACTGGACCGGGGAGGACTGATCGATGGATGCATACCCGGTCAGCCAACTTGTAGGTGTGCGGAATGANCTGCTTCGCGCACTCAGAGAAGTCGAGAAAGTAGCGGACCACAAAACCACTGCTGAAGAAGCTGGACCCAAGGTCCGACGACACCTCGATGCCGCGATCCGAAAAAGCTACAGGATGGAGCGGGAATGATTACAGCGCTGCTCCAAATTAATCCCGGCGATATCGAAATAGACAACCTTCAGATCTGGACGGAGTACGAACCGTGCGAGTTCTGGGGTGCCGGGCTTGTCGAGAGCGAGCGCTACGTGGACTGGGATGAGCTCACCTACATGGGCGAGACCATCGAGCTAGACGGCGACAGTCTGGAGCAATTTAAAACTTACCTTTTGGAGACATACGAATGAACAAACAGCAAGTAATCAACATGCTGCAAGAGAAGCAGCGCAAGTGCCTCGAGATTGAAGCCTCAGGACACCAAGCACCACTGGTGCTCACCCCCTTCGAAGCAAATCAAATCATGACGGCGTTGGTTCAACCAGACGTGCTCAAAATGAAGCGAACACAGGAGCTGCTCAGCGAGCTGACGCAGATTGTCGGTGAGCAAGTGTGAGGCTGGCTACTCAATAGCCATCGTCGTCCTTTTTTTGTATGCCAGTCACCTGGAGTTCTATGATGACAAACAACCAACATTTGAAGCAGCTGATGAGGGACTACCAGCTGACCGCAACGCAGGTTGCAGAGCAGATTGCAGTAAGCCCTTGGACAGTCAAAAACTGGGTCCGACCTAGCAGCACTAAGGGGTTTCGTAAGATGCCTGACATGGCGCTCAGGGCGCTTCTGATGAGTATCGATCGAGCTGATCGACCGGAACCAGAAACACCCATTTTGGATGACGATCTCCCGGACCTTGAATTTTTACCGGTCGGAGACCTTCACTAACAATACACTGATGTACGGCAGCTCTGGTGAGCCAGATACACCTCTCTCCAGTATCAAAAACCCACCAGTCTGCCGTGCTGACGTGTAGTCCAGAAACCTTCCGGTGGTAGTACTCCACCACAATGTTCCCGGTCCTCTGCGAGGCAGGATCGAACTTCACCTCAACAGTGAACTGACCGGGCACCTCCAAATCAAAAGCTGAGTGATCACCTTCGACTTTACTTGCATCTGGGTATCGCTGTTGCAGCTCTCGCAAGACTCGTAATTCAGCCTCGACACCCTTAGCTAAATCATGGGCCCACATTGCGTTTTTTCCAAAGCACTCTGGTGCCAGAAATGATCAACTGCTTTGCATGTGCGGGCTTGCAATCGTCTGGAATGGAGTCGATAACATCTCGACGTGCTTGCGCATCGGCGAGCTCACATATCTCCCCCGGTAGGTAATAGATGACGGTTTCAACTGCTAGGTCAAAGAACTGCGGTTCGAACCTGTCGCGTATGTCATCCAGTATTTGATCCCAGTAGAGCTTCTTCGCTGACTGGCTTACTTGATGCCGAAAATCTGCGGGTCTCATTCAACACCTCTCGAATGATCATCGCCCCTTCCTCAAGCCCGACCGTGCAGGTCATATCGTTATTGGTTGGATAGTCCCCTAGAACATAAAGCGGAAATACCAGCCTCGTGGGCTGTCGATCGAAGCGATAGATGAGTAACGGGATGCTGTCATCGCGAGCTGCGCGACAGATTTGCTCCCACCAATCTGACTTGTGCCAAGTCCCCGACCCGTAGCGCTTACACTCGATAGTGAACGGTGAGAGCAGGATGTCGCCGAGATCGACGACCTGATACTGCTCGAGGTTTCTTCGAACCTTCACACCGAACTCATCGTGTATCCATGAGCACACCTCGCGCTCGAAGGCAGCTCCTTTGTTCCTACTGTTGATTGACATGGGCAATCAGGAACTCGAGGAAGGTCTTCGCCTTCCTTAAATCATTCAGGGGTTCACCCTTGTTTTCATAGCGCCACAAATACTTCATGGCTGAGCCCTTCAGATAAGCAGCGAACTGCTCCGGGGGCATAGACGCTTGTATGGCATCGATGCACTCCAGCTCAGGGTACTCGTCATGATGCGAGCGATAGTGCTCGGGTTTCGATACCCGGTCCCACTGCTCAGGTGTGGCAGAATCCAAGCTTCCGCTGGAGATCTGCGAGGAGTTCTTCTTCTCGCCCATAACGTCCCTCGAACCTTGCCTTATATGGGTGTCTCGATGTGTATCCATCGCAATCTTCTCCTTCTCTGTGATGGCGATAACACAGGGGGATCGTCTTTAAATGCGCCCCCGGTTTCGTCTTGCCATCGATATGATGTATCTCCGCTTCCGTGAAGATCCCAAACTCCCTTCGACACACGACGCATCCGTGCGTCACAATGGCATCCATCCAGTCCCGCTCCGCACGGGTTGGATTTCTTGACTTCATTCTTTGTCATTGACCCCCCTCGACATGGCATCCCTGTGTCTTTTGTTTGTGGCTTTTCGGCTCTCGATCAGCCAGTAAAAATTGTCAATTTGACGACGCACTTCTTCACTCTGTTGTGCCTCGATGGACTGGCGGGCTAGCTCTATCCAGTCAACTTCATCAGCTGCCATAAACACGCTTCTCCTGCCTGATAGTTGCCATCTGGGTTTGCCAGACCTTGAACTCCACCTCAGCTGCCAGCAGGTTCGCTTTAGCTGCTGCGATTGCGGCTTTGGCTTTGCCGCGTTCCACTCTCGCATCGAACATTCGGTCGTCGCTGTCGGCGTAGGTAGTTTGAGACGCCACGGTTTTGTAACCCTCGCCCAGTGCCTCTACTTGCAGCAGGGCGAACTGCTTTTTCTCTTGTGCTTCCATTTCGCATGCCTTTTCTTCAGCCTTTTTAACTGCCTCCCCTGCTTGCCGTATGTTGTGTGCGAACTGTTCTTGCTCAATCATCACGCTCCCTTATTCCATTGAATGTACTTGCGAGGTCTAGCCGTACGGCTATCGAGGTACTGGCAGGTCTGGTTGTGAAAATCGAAACCGATACGACCTTCGTACTGTCCATTTCTGTTTTTGAGCACGTTGACTAGCACGTCCCACTGTCTGGCTACGTCTTCATCAGGCTCCTGCCCGGTGAGCTGACAAAATTGGATGTGGTCTGTTTTCTTTTTGTTTTTCCAAATTGAAAAAAAGCTGTCAGCTAGATCGGTGATAGCACCCGAACCCTTTACATCGAACTTTCCGGGAGCCCGGGACTCGTCTTCTTGTTTGCGAGAGTGCGTGACAAGAAACACCGTGCAGTTGAATGCGTTCTTGAACTGGACTATCTGCTCAACGATCTCCTGCTGCTTTCGGTAGTCCTCGTGTGAACACATACAGGTAAGACTATCGATGATGAACACGTTCACACCGTATCGACGGTAGGCGTATTCGAAGCACTTCAGCAGGTCTTTAATTTTGGGGTTGAGGTTGTCGATGTAGAGCCAAAGGTTGTGTGCCATCCACTCCATGATCTTGGCGCGATACTCAGGTGTTGGGCTGGGCGTTGCACATGCCTGTTGAAACATTCGACCCAATAAGTTTTTGGGAGACATCTCCATCGATGCCACAAGTATTTTTTGATCCTGCGCGATCGCATTCAGCGAGAGCTGACCCAAAAACATGGTTTTCCCGGAACCAGAAAAGCCGACACACCCGATAAGCTCACTGGGTCTGAATCGATAGTCGATGTCCTCTGTCTTATCCCAACCCATCGAGAACCCGGCGGTACGGTTGTCTTTATCCTCGAAGTAGTCTGTGATGTCGTCGGCAAACTCAGCGACTGATCGCAGGGTTTCTGGGTCCTGCCACTTGGCATCCTCGAAGCACTTTTGCAATACGAACTTGGCTTGATCAGCACCCTGGAGCTGCAGCAGCTCGTTGATATCTTTAGCTGGAAGCTTGACCCGGATGCATCGGTCACCCAGACGCTGCTCGATCTCTCGTGCAGCAAGCTCTCCTTGTTCATCCATGTCTGTAGCGATGACAATCTCATCGAAGCGGGATAGGTTCTCGTATTCGTTTGCGATCCACTTGGTTTGCTTTGCGCCTTTACCTCCACCCATGGGAACACTGAGGGCAGGAAAGCCGAGCTCAGTGCATGCGACGGCATCCCATTCACCCTCCGTAATCCACACCTGACGGCATGCCGGTGGCATGGTGTGCCACCCAAACAAGATTGGTTTGAGATTGCTCTGCCCACACATTCCGGGGTGACCGTCATGATCCAGCGCTTTGTTCTTTACGAGCTCAAGCGCGCCGTCTGGGCTGTAGTAAGGGAAAACAACGTCGAGCCCCTTTTTGCTTTTGTAGCTGAACAGACCGTGCCGATCGATGACTGCAGAGCAGTTCTGGAAGCCTCGGTCCAACATGACCTTTTCCAATACACTGTTATCGTCACAAGGTTCAGGTAAGCGAGCAGTGTTGTAGGCCCGAGGTTGTGCTGATTTTATTTTGGCGTGGTGCTTCTCTCTAATGTTGCACTCGCGCCGACCCCACTCCATGGCGTCTCTGAGATCAATCCGACGTACCTGCATAATCAAATCGAGAATGTCACCACCCTCGCTAGTTGCATGGTCGTGCCACTGACCCGCCTTTTCCCCGCTGATACAAACGTTAAGTGAGCGACCGGGCTCGCCGGACAGTGATCCTATTTTGTACTCCTGACCTTCAACTTTGCCGTCAGGAAAAAGGGTGGTGCAAAGAGACAGGGCACGACTGCCAAGCTCAGTTTTTAGTTCTCTTATATCCATTAGATTGTTAACTTCTCGGCTATGTCTTGCTTACAACAGTCATATGCGTTGTAGCTTTCGTCGCCGATCCCTTTCCAGTTTCGATTGATAGTTACTTCGATGACCTGTCCGGTATCGAATCCTTTTTTGTCGAGGGTGATCAGCCGATTTTTCGACATGCTGACTGTGCGTTGTGAGATTGGACGGTTCTTGTTTTGCTGGATCTTGTACTCAATCCAGCGCACCCAAGCATCCGGCAACACGCAATCAGGACATTCGTCGTATAGTTTTTTTCGCCAATCTGTTGGAGGCTCTTTAGTACTTTTCGTATTTGGTAAGTTATTAGTACTTAGTAGTGTTCGATTTACCGTATCCGGTTTTTTCGTATACGGTGATTTAGACACTTTCCACTCACCCCCATCGAAAGATCCACCTTTTCTGCTCTGTCGATACTCAATGTACTCGAGGTCCTTCAGTCGATTGAGCTGGGTGTAGATCGTCTGTCTGTTGCAGTCAAAACGATTAGCCAGCTGCGTAGGTTGGATCTTCCACGTATCCGGTAAATGGCTGAGGTAAACCAGCAAACCCAAGTCACTTGCGCTTAGTCGATCATCACGAAAGATTTCGTTGTCGAACATCGTGTAATCGGTTGCTGAATTTTCCATTCAGTTTCATTCCCCCAGATCCATGGTGAAACTAAGATTATTGAAGCGAGTATAAATTTACAAGAACAATTATGAAAAAAATGCTGTACGGATGAACAGTTGAAATTTTGGACTGAGCTTTTAGACTCCAGGGTGCGTCAATGAAATGACGTGCTGTAGTCAAATTTACAGATTGAACATGGAAGGAACAATCATGGAATGGACAAAGGAAGATCGCGCTGCTTATTTCGAGCAAGGATTAACCGCTGCAGGTTATCCAGCTTGGGGGCGGGCTCAGCGATTAGCTGATGAGTTGTCTGTCACTTACGCGCAAGCATCCAATTGGATGACGGGTTCACTGCCCAGAGACCACGCGGAGATCAAGCGTGTAGCGCATTTTTTAAATATTTCTATCATGGAGTGGGTGTACGGAGAGCCGGAGTCGAGTCTTAACATACGAAAGCTTACCGAAGCGATTGCTCTGGCAAAAGCAGTGGAGGCTGACTACAAAGACGAAAACATGAGTGCGGAAGACTTTGCTGAAGTGGTTCAGAATATTTATGAGGACCGTATGCAGGGAGCCGCTTTGTTGGAAGCTCTGAAGCTTTTGAGTGGAAAATCACCGCAGGGAGGTACAGTTGATGCCGAAGCCAACGGAGGGTAACAAGTGGTTAGCCAGAACCGCTAAATATATGCGGGAGCTGGGTGACCAAGAGCCAATACAGCATCGTCGGGGTGGTTTTTGTCCCTCGGACTCGAGCCCGGTCATAGGTGATTGCAATGGTATTTTTATGTCTATGTTAGACAAGAATATGAACCCGGTTGCTCGAGCGCCCTCGACGGTTGCTTTTATGAAAAGAGAGGGCGTAGACCCGGAAGGTGCAACGCTCGTAGAACAAATCCAGTTTTCTAACAAGGTGAGTTCGAAAGCGATTAAAGATGTCGTTGCCGCTTGTATATCAACAAAAGAAGAAGCAACCACTATGTGGGTTGAACATCATAGAGCACCGTGTTTGTTCGTGGTGAAAGCGTACCCGGTTGGTGATCAAATTTTTGTAGTGTGTATTGACATCACTAAGATGGGCACAGTGTTAGCTAATGACTTTGGTGGAAAGCTCGAAGCATTTTTTCCTAATGTGAACAGCAATATCTAAAAAGCATACTGAATCCGTTATTTTAATAATTAGTTTGACGGATTCTTATTCACCCTTTATTCTCTGTGTTGAACTTAATCATGGATGTTCAACATGGAAATGTCTCCGACTCAGGACGTTCAGACGCCCGGTCTACTCGAAGCAATGCTCAAGTGGCACACTGACGCCACGATCCTTGCCGCAAAAGATCAAGCCGCCTTCGGAAAGTACGTCAAGTACGAAGTCATCAAGGCTCAGGTAACCCCTCTTTTACATTCTCTTGGTTTATTCGCGCATCATATCTCACATCCCGTACAGGGCGGCATCGCTGTAGAGACTGTGATTTACCACACCAGCGGCGGTCGCATGTCTGGTGGGATTGTTAAGGTCCCGCCTACCCAGCCTCGTCCAGCAGAATATGGAGCTGCCCTGACGTATGCCAAGCGCTTCTCTCTAGTTCTTGCGCTAGGTATCGGAGGCGACAAGGATGCGGTCGAACACAAAATATCCATATCCCTCGAGGACGAGATTACTGATGACGAACAAGTACCGGTAGAAGCAAAGCCAAAGAAAGCGCCCGCCAAGAAAGTCAAGCCTAAGACAGCCGATACTGATGCAGACAGGCAGCGCAGTGAGCTTTGGAAAGCTGCGGGGTTAAAAACCGCACCTACTGCGGAGAAGGCAAAAGAGCTTTACAAGCTTTTCGAGAAGGGCTGTCGCAACAGAAAGCTAGATCCTGTGCCAGAAGTCTTTGAGAGCTACCTCGGCAACCACTTTGATGCGGAGGGTAATAGAATTGTCTAGCACTCAAGACGATGCGTGGCTCGAAGAGCGCAAGCCTTACATCACTGCGACCGGGTGCGCGGCACTCGAAGGCTACAACCCATACGAGACCGCACAGGACTACCTACGAAAGAAGGTCAGAGACCTGTGTGGACACCCTAGCGAGTTTGTGATGAGTGCTGCGGTGCAACACGGTGCCGATATGGAAGACACGGCGCGTGATTACTACGAATATCACACCGGCAACGAGGTGGCTGAAACCGGGCTCATTGTTCACCCCGAATATACTTTTTTGGCTGCAAGTCCCGATGGGCTTGTCGGTTTAGATGGATGCATCGAGATCAAGTGTCCTTACCCGAAATACAACAAGAAGCCATACAGCGTATTCGACGACAAAAAGAAGATGTACCTCTGGCAGGTTTACGTGCAGATGGAATGCCTCGATGTGAGCTGGTGCGACTTTTTTTGTTATTTAGCAAAAGACGAGATTACGCCGCCGGAGTTTGTACTCGATAGAGTCAAACGTATCGACGGCTGGCTGGATGAGCAGGTCCCCGGAAAGCTCTTGCCGAAACCATCCTCGGGCACTGTGCAGCGAATCAGTTTGTATGAAGCATGGTACGACCACATGCACATGATTGCTAATGATGAGGAGCTGCGGCAGTCATACCTCGAGCCAGTGCAAGACGAAGTGATTACGGTCAAGTCAACCCAAGAGATGGAGCAGCTCAGTAAGTTGCAGCAGCGACTGGCACACCTGGAGGAAACGCACAGGGATGACCTCGACGAGATTGCTGAAATTAAAAAACAATCTGATGTGCTGAAAAAGAGTATCGCTGACCACTACAACTGTTCCGTTACGGACGGGAAGGTCACCATTCAGCTGATCAACCGAACCCCCACTATCGACTACCGAAAAGCCTACGAATACTTGGGCGGCGATCAAGCCGTCCTCGATCGTGGTGGTTCACCGGAGTCATTTCGCCGGGTGAATAACACCCGTCAAATCAACATCAAATATGGAGCGTTGTAATGAGCAATTTTAAACCCAACACGGGTAAAGCTTGGCAAACCAAGCCTGAGAGAAAACAAGAAGACATGGAAAGGTTGATGGCTTTCGAATGGTTCCAAGGTCTGTCTGATGCGGAGAAGCAACAAAAGATTCCTGTGTATACCGGGACTCTGAATGCGGTCAACATTCCTGCGGGTCAGGACTGCCAGATCGAAATCTGCAAAGAGTTTAGCGCGAAAGGTCAGCCTCAATTAGGGCTGCGGATCTATCAGACGGACGAGCAGAAGGGCTTGCCAGCTTCAACGCCGCCACCTGCGGCACAAACATCGAGCGACCCTTTTGGCGAGGACCCGTTCGGAGGACTTTAAGGACACCAAGGTATGGGACTGCGAATCACCAGAGCTGTAAATACGGTGGTTTATGGGGGCTACGATTTAGATGAAAACAATCCAAACGCTACCTTCGATCATCGGATATGGATTCGCGGAATCAGAAACTACAAAGATCGGCAAGAGGGGATTATCAATGTCAAATCGGAAAGTGGTGTTGAAGAACACGTCATTCAGGCTGGCGATGATCCTTTGGAGTTAGCTCCAGATATTGCTATCGAGTTAGTTGGTGTCCGCGAAAGGATTGCCCACGCCGAACCATACTGTGATGTATGTGGCAGAGGGCACTCATTCACGGATCGGAAAACTCCACAAGCAGAGCTGGCGTTAAATGCGCCTCGCTCTTACAGATTAATTCGCGACAACGCTAGGAGAAAGACGCGATGACTGAACAGCAAAAAGTTAGTGTGAATGGCAAAGATTATGACTGGTCTCAAATGACCGAGCCGTGCAGAAATCTTTTTGTCAGAGCGCAGAACGGACAAAACGCCCTCAATTTGATGGCGCAGCTCGTGGAGCTCGCAAAGGTTGGGCAAGAGGTAATTCAGAATGACCTGATGAAGCTGCTGCCGGAAGACGATGAGGCACCTACAGCTGAGGGTGAGGTCATTAATTAATTCTCACTCCATGAGAAGAGACAGGGGAAACCCCATAGCGCCGGCGTAAGGCACCGGTGTCTCGAAACGCTCAGGACAGGGGCTAACTCCTACCCAAAACAGCTGGTTTAAGACACCAGTGTCCGAGAACGTCTAGGACAGGGAGGTGGCTCCTCGTAACTTGGTTTGAGGCACCAAGGTCTGAAACGCCTCACCTAATTTCGACTGGCTCACGTTACGAGCCGCTTTCATGGTGATTGCCCCCTCCGGGGGGCTCTTTTAAGTCGGATTAAGAGGTTGAAGTATGAAGAGCGAACATCATATGATTTCCAAAGCTTCGGGCGCATCTCCTAACTCATGGAGAGAACAGATGAAGCAATGGACGTTTAATGAACTAGCAGGTGTCTATCTCAAGAGCAAAAGCTCTAGAGGTAGGGAAAGGAACGAAGTCGCGCACAGAGTCGTTGGAGAGATGAGGGCCCGATGGGGTGACCGACCAATCGATGAGCTCAAGAAAGCTGACATCTATATGATGCAGCAGGAGCTGATCGAGGACCGAGGTCTCGCACAGGCAACCGTCAATTGTTACCTGACTTATCTAAGAGCGATGCTGAACTTCGGTGTGGATGAACTGGACCTACAGTTTGTCCCTCCAAAGATTAAGCTGCTCGAGGAGAACAAGCGGACCAACTATCTTGAGCCAGACCAAGTACAAAGGCTGCTCAATAACTTGGACCCGCTGCGCTCTGACATGGCAAAGTTTGCAGTCCACACCGGGATGCGAAACAACAATGTCAGGACGTTGCGATGGCGTTACATTTCTCGTGATTTCACAGAAATCGTGATACCTGCATCTGAGATGAAGAACAACAAGCCGTTGTGTATTCCTCTCGGTCGAACGCTTCAAGCAATGATGAAGCGGCGTCATAATGAGAAGCTGGATTTGGAGCATCGATACCCCCGGCTGGGTGAGATTGCTTACGTATTTTTCCAGCGTTGTGGTAACCCGCTGTCTGTAAAAGCGGTGTGCAACAAGACATGGAGAAAGGCAGTGCAAAATGCTGGGTTGCCGGCAGGAACATCGTTCCACACTTTGCGTCACACCTTCGCCAGTCTGCACATAAAGAGGGGCACTCAAGCCATCGAGCTCAAGGAGCTTGGTAACTGGAGTAGCTTGAACTCAATTGCCCGGTACACCCATCTGGGAACCGAGCATAAGAGGACTGTGGTAAACAGGTTGGAAGAGGTACTCCAACCTTAAAAAATCGAGGGATCCCCTGTTCATTGAACACCTCGGATCCCTTGCGGTTAGGTTGGACCCCATAGGGGCAGACGTAACTTATTGACGCTGTTGAAGAAGCAGAAATTGGAGCGGGAAACGAGGTTCGAACTCGCGACCTCAACCTTGGCAAGGTGGAAGCCCTTGTTATTTCTGTCTTTTTCAATCATATCAATAATTTACAAAGCACTTATGAGATGCGCTCGAAAGCTGCATTCTGCCCAGTGGGCTCCAACCCTTATTAGGGGTCTCACCCCATCCGACCCGCCTTTGCGGGGGGTGAGATACCCGTTTTATTGGGGTAAAAAATATGAACACTTGGGACGTATTTTACATCATTGACTACAACGAAAGCCCGCCGGTCGTGACCTATTTCAACAGCTTGAGAGATCAGCATGACTGCCTTTATAAAATTCGAGACGCAGACAAAGACCTCGATCTAGTGGAGCTGCATATGACTAAGGTCCGCAGAGGAAAAAAGACCGTCACTGAGTTCGTCAACAGGCAGGTTCGTTTCACTCGTCAGCTAGCTGCATTCGAAGACCCGGATCCTATAGACGACGATGAGTCGCGCANGAAATCTCGTCACCCNCACCTGAGGCTAATCAAATGACTGAGGCAGAGGTAAAAGAAGCCATCTACTACCTCAGCTCGGGCAAGACGTACGGAGAAGTCGCAGCGATTCTTGGGGTTCACCAAACCACAATTGTCCGAAAGGTGAGACAGTACGAGATCTATGGTTCGTCTCTTTTTTCGAAAAACCCGAGTCCAATCATTTCGATCTCTTGTGACGATAAGGAATCTTTTTCGAACCAGTCTTCGCCTTTTTCATCTTGGCTTTCTCAGCAGCAGACATCTCCGAAATCGTCTTCGGAGTCTTAGACGAAACGCGCTTCGACGGTCGGCAAGCAGGGTAACCTTTACGCTTATCCTTTTTGCCAGACCGCCCACACTTTTTGCCTGTCTTTATGTCGCGCCAATCCTCTTTGAACCAGCGTGTAAGACCACCGTCACTTCTTGCCACTTTTCTTCACCGTCTTATATTTTCCGCCGCGTTTCTTGTACTCTCTAACTAACCAAGCGTTTGCGTACGCACTTGGATATACCTTAAATTTGCGTTTCGCAGCAGCCTTTACACGAGCATAAAGCGCCTTGTTTGTAGGCTCATTTGCCATAAGGTCTGCCCTTCTTTTTCTTACCTTTACCTGTGTTATACGCCACGAGCTTTCTCCTTTGCTTTCTTTGAAAGATCTTTAAAATGGAAGAGCTTCACCGAAGTCTTCCCGTGAGTTTTGCCTGAATGTAGTGATCCATCAGGCATCTTGTGAGTGGCACCTTTGTGCTCAGTGCCATCTCGCTTGTAGTGTTTAACGCCTTTTGCCATGTTGCCTCCTACGGCTTCACTTCGTTCCACTTCTTGTTGTACATGTCGTACAGCTTCTCCTCTTCCTCAGCGATCTGTTGCAGCAGCTCAATGCGTCGGTAGAGGTCAATCTTTTCGTTTTCGTTAAGAGCCCGCTTACGACTTGAAAGGTCTCTCAGCCGCTTCTCAATTGCTTTGTGGCGCACCTCGAACTGATACAAGTCAGCACCAAATCTCTCTCTTAGATTTGCTTTACCGGCCGGATCCGCTTCTTTGTACTCAGCTTGATATTGACGGTAGTCACTTCGATTCTCGTAAAAATCAACCCGGTCTGAGTACTCTGCTGCGATTGGTGCAAAGGTTCTGAGTATCGGCACATCTGTTGACCGTAGATCGTCCTCTTCAGAATTTAACTTCGCGACGGTGTCAGTGAGATCGCTGAAGAATCTGCCTACACCGCCGAGGAAAAAATCACCGATATGTTGAATCCGCTCAGGACTCATATCGACAGCACCAGACCGGTACTCACTACCCCCGGTGGCGTTGTTAACGAACTCGGTAAATCCTTCCAGTACGTCATTAGTTCCACGTTTAGTAGCCTGAGCTGCGGGTTTCTGGACTAAGAACGGATTGCTGGGGATCGTGATGTTGGCACCGAAATAGTTAATGTTCGCCGCTTGCTCAACCGCCAGATCAAGTGTGTCGGGCCCGATGAAGAACAAGCCCCGCAGTACTGCTGTCTCTACAAGGTCGCGGTTCTCTACCGCATGCAGACCCTGGGGGTTGAAGTGATGATCGACCGACAACATGAGGTCTCTAGCAACTTCGCCCTCACTCTTAACGCCCATCGCATATTCGGCTGCGTATCGACCGATGTTATCGAACAGACCATATCCGTATGGCATTGGTATCGAGGCACCTTGCTCACCGATCATAAAGACCATGCCGGTTTTGAGGGCATACTCGTTGAAGTCGAGATACTTGGATTCACCGTCGTCGTCTTCACCAGCCATGTCGATATTCATCAGAGTTCTGGCGAAGCCAAAGGCAACCATACTCGAAGCTAAAATCCGTGCCCGTGTGAACTTGCTGCCATCAGCTGCAGGTCTCAGTATCGCTTTCATGATGTTGACGTTGCCCTGTATGGCAGCGTTGAAGAACAGATACAGGCTGTCGATAGCGGAGCTGTACTCGCCTTTGCGGTTGAAATTAACGGTTAGGTCTTTGGCTAGCGTTGCAGCATCCTCGCGCTGTACACCACCTCTGCGAGCCTCAACATAGGCTGAAAGCCGTACTGCATTCTCCATCGTCTGGTTGTAGTCCTCGACCAAGTCCGCAGCGTTGCGCAAAAACTTTCGAGAGTTACCTTGTTCGATGATGGACTTGAATCGAGCTTGCTGTTCCTCGAGGGACTTAGTTACTGACAGACCCGTAGGAGCCCCGTCTTCGACGTATTCTTTAGCAAACTGATCGTACTCTTTCTGTACGTCACTCTTGCCCTCGGTGCCACGGCGCATTCTCCAGAACGCCGTCAGGCTGTTCACATAGCCCCGGGATACATTTGCCACAAGCTCACCGGGCTCGAAGTCCTGTAAGCGACCACCCCGGCTATCCGTTTCTGACAACGCGAATGCGAGCCCGGTCTGGATATCACGCAGTGGGTTTACTAATCCCCAGCTTGGGTTGTAGTTGATGATCATGTTGCGTCGGAAGTTTTGAAGCTTCTGCATGTTGGTCAGCACACGATTCATGAAGTCAACGCTGTTGTTGAACATACCCACGCCAGAGGTCTGAAGCTGCCTGTTGAGCTCCTGATTTTTGACCTCGATATAAAAGGTCTGACCCAAACGCTTCACCTGTATGTAGCGAGGCATACCATCGTCGAAGCGCTTCTCGTTTTTCATCTCTGCGTCAGACTTCATTACGGATGGATTGTCTGGCTTGGCTGGTCTGAACGCCGGGGTAAATACCTCCCAATCAGATGGAGACTGAATTTTCTCGAATAGCTTCAATAGACGTTGGGCGACTCTATTTTTTTCCGCCCGCACAATTTTTTCTTCTGCATCCTTGAATGCCACCAACAACGGATTGACTGGCAGAGTCGTACGACCCTTCGCTCTAAAGCTTTCTGAGCCGCGTATATTGAAACCTTGAGCGCCACTACCGCCCTTCATCTCGAGCCCTTCAGGGTAGGCAGCAAAGCCTTTCAGGGGCACGTAGAACTGATACCTGTCTTCCCAGTCAGCTCGGGTGTCATCATCGAGTAAGCCGGCTTCTACCATGTTCTCGCGCATGTCGGTCAGCATGGAGTAGACCTTGTCAGCTATCTTCTCAAGGGACGCTGTTGCGCCTTCCTCTTCAGCTTTAGCAAGAATCTGAGCTGCCTCAGCATCGGTCATACCGGAGCCTGTCTCTTGGAACCTAAGAGGAGCTTCCTCGAGGATGGCTAACTGCTCTTGGAAGGCTTGCGAACCTACATCGCGATCTGTGTTGCTTTGAATGCGGTCACGCAGAGATTGCTTCTGTTCCTCACGTAGCGCCCGCTCTTTCTCTGCGATCACTGCGTTACGCTCAGGGGCATGTTTGGCTAGCAGGTACAGTCCAATCTGATCAAGGTCGAAGTCGCCAGCCTTTACCTCTTCAGCAATCGTCTGGACGTACTTCTCTTCGAAATCTTCTAGATCCTTCTGGACCTTGGAGTGCATGAGGTTCTCTGCGTCACGAGCAGACAGGGCTGAGGGCAGTCGCTCCAATCCGAGCGATACTGCTATACGATCTTCGGTGCGACCTAGTGCCTCGAGTCTGTCAACGAGCTTCTGTCTGGTCGTATCAGGTATGACCGACTTTACTCTTTGTTCGAGGTTTTTCTCGACGATGAACTCGTCGTTCAGGTTAAAGCTTACGTTCTCCCGGGGAGTCCGTATGAAGTCAGGAGATTCTACTTCTCCTCCTTCCTCCACAGATACTCCGGCATCATCACGATCTCTTCCGCCGTCGCTGGATTCTTCTTGAAGTCTCTGTCCGGGTACTCCAGCTCCAGGTAGTTTTGCAACGTAACTGGTTTCCCCTGCTTCTTCAAAATCTCTACCGTCAGATCTTTTCCAAACTGGTTCATCGATTCCTCCGGCGTGTTCGATTATTCGTTCACGCGCTGCATCAAGCGTTATCTTACCACGGGAATACTGGTCCCATACGCCATTCACAAAGAGCTGGTTTTGCTTGTTACTTTTGTAGGCAGGACTAAACAGACCTCGCACAGCCTCCCATGTAATGGACTGCATTTCTCTGGGCAGAACGCCTCTCTCTTTAGCGGCTAACTTATATGCCTCTTCGTATAGTGAGTAGGTTCCTTTGTGCCCGGTGATTGTTGAGCTCGACGTGCCTACTCCACCAAAGTTGTGTGTAACTTCGGTCGAGCCACCCGCTAAGGGCTTGAGCAGTCCGGCAGCGACGGCATGGGTGTCGATAGTTACAAACCCCTTGTCGCTCATGGGGTCGAAGATGTTGTTGTAAAAGTTACGGACCTTGTTCTGCTCGCCGAGACTTTGCGACAGCGCAGTCTGATCGGGATTCATCAGATTAAGCACTGTCTTGCCAATCTCAGCAAGGGAACCCCATGCGACTTTGCTTTTGGTTACGCCATCCTTGTTAGTTTGGAACTCAAGGAACTTGCCGTCCGGGCTAACCAGTCGGTAATGTGGCTCGTTGTAGGTTTGATCCCATACTCGTATCCACGCAGCCGGAACCTTCTCACTTTCTGCTGTATCGAGCAGCTCCTGTAAACTCTTGCCAGCTATCGCCTCAACCTCAAGCGGCTTTAAAATTCTTGCTGCCGTGTCAGCCATCTCGTCAGTCCAAGGGTCTGACTTGTGACGAGTGTAGATGTCGATCACGCGCTCTGCCAAAGAGGCATTCATGTACCAGTCTTTCTGTGGAGACAGGTTAGCTATGACTGCTGACGCCTGAGCCAGTGTGATGTCGTATTTATCAGAAAACCTCTGAGCGACCCTGTTAGCGCCTACGTACCAGAGCTTAGACTGATCGCGGGTGTCTTCAGGTACGCTGTCAAAAATGAAAAGAAGATTGTCCTTAACGTGGTTTACCAACGCTTTGTTGATACCCTTGGTGCCTCGACGCTTCTCTGTTTTTGTCAGGTTGTTGTACTGCCGGATCAGCTCAGCATTCGAATCAGCTGTTACGCCGGCATTGTAGCTCTCGAGATCGCTCTGATAGACCTCTGCCTCGGGGTCAATCTGTCTCGTAGCGCCTGTTGGATAGCGAGAGCTGACGACCATGAAGTCTGGCTTCTCGGGTCTGTCAGCGTGATCTTTGAGCAGCTGAGCAATTGCTTCTTTCTCATTAGACCCCATCCCCGATATTGCCTGAGGACTGAAATTGCCGTATCCCAACGTGCTGAAGTATTGAGGGTCTAGGTTCCATTGACGTGCAACAGGATCTCGACCCATCTTATAAACGGACCCATCCGAAAGTGTGTACTCATATTGACCGTCGTTAGCAAAATTCTCACCACGAGTTCGGCTTTCAACAGTTACCTCGGACGCGGGTTCTTGTACCGCAGCTGTTTCCTGTTGCGTGGCTGTATAGGTTAGGTTGGCTGGGTCTTCCTCGATGCGTCCCTGAGACAGGAGCTCATCAACTAGCTCTCGGGTTTTGTTGAATCCGAGTCGGAGGTCTCGCTGGACATCGCTGGTGCTTGCATTCGGGTTGCTGGCGATGAACTGCTCTGCGCGTAGTAGTTGTCCAGCAGTGTCCCCAGCCTCTGGTTCGGGCGCTGGAGCCAGCTCTGGACCGGCTTGTTCCGCTTCAACGCTAACTCCGCTATCTGGTCCAGCTCCATCGGTGTCTTGAACTTCAGGGCTTCCCTCGATGGGCGGTGTCCGAACGTCTCCACGTACCTCTGTAGTGTCGGCGATAGTGGGACTGACTTCAGCTTGAACGTTGGCACGGGTGATTTCTCCTGCTGCGATATTTGGATTGTCTCGCAGCTCCTTGATTAGATTATACGCTGTAGGGGCTTGCTGTTCGAGCAGTGATTCATTGGCGATTAGCGCAGCACCTAGCTGGGCAAACATCTCCTTCTGAGCTGTACGAACTACCTCACCACGATTTTCAGGTGAAGCCTCTTTGATATCGTCTAGCAGCGTGTTCAATGGGTATGCAAAGTACTTTCCAAGTTCAGTGCCTTGATCCCAGTTATTCATGAGCTCTAGCAAGGCAGGACCAGCCTCGATGTCCATGGCGTCCTGATCTAGCAGAACGTTCATGCTTTCATCTACCTGCACATCAAGCGCGAAATCGGGTATCGATGAGCTGTAGTCGTTCTTGGCATCTACTGCATGCCATATCTCGTGGGCGATAGCGAACCTGTTACGGCGAGCCTGAGCCNCATCTGTAGCACCAGCCCTTAGGTTCTCTAGCTTGACGCCTATGGTTCTGCTGTTGGGCAGATAGCCGGCTGCAGCGTCATTTGGAATGTCAGCGTTGTCATCGAATAGATATGTACCCTGGATTAGCTTTACGTGTTCCATGGGCATGCCACGGTCTACAATATCAAGCACCGATGACACCATCTCCTCGACTTCGGGTTTGTCATCAAAGGACTTGTTTTTCGCCACTTCGCGCAGGGACTCGAGCTCTAGCTCGTTACCATCTCTGCCCATGATCTTCACAGGCTTTCTGACCTTACCGATAATCTTGGTGAGGTTAGCCGTTCCGCCTACAGTTTGACCTCCGTCACCCCGGGCATTCATCTCTTCGACTTTTTCTGCAACAGTTTGAGGTGTGCTTACTAGGAAAGCTTCCCCTTGCACTTGATCGGCTGAAGGTACGCTTGTAGGCGTCATGCGCTGCCGGCGAGTTGTTTGTATATCTGTTTGAGACTGGACAGCCGCCATTACGCGGTTGCGCTGCTCTTCTGGAAGCTTCGCCGCACTAGCCATGACCTGCTCAGTCGTTGCTGTATCGGCGTCTACGCCGTCCTCAACGAGCTGAGACTGCAGCTCCACGGGCATGTTGCCCAGATATATAGAGTCTGTTTGCGGCTGCTCTTGCTCTGCTGGCTCAGGGTCTTGTGTTTCTGTTCCCTCTCGCTGCTCATCGGCAATACGCACTGCATCCCGGCGAGCCTGAATGATTTTTCGGAGGCGATCATTTTCTTCGTTTTTGTTGAAGCGTGTGCCCTCGATAGCACCACCGCCAACGCCACCTGCTAAGCCGCCAGCAGCGAATGCATTGAGGTACATAGAGCGCGCTTGCTCATCACCCATAATCTCTTGGAATTCGCGCTGCTCATCCTCAGGCAAGCTTTCCTGCGCCCATGCAACAGCAGCTCTGCCAAGCACCTCCTGCATAGCCTCTGTAAAACCCTCTGCGCCAGCAGTCTTAGTGGCTTCACTGAGAACCCGTCTCAAGTAACCTCTCTCGTCAATCAGTTTCTCTGCTACACCCTCTTTGAGGTCTGTCAGCTTGTCAGGAAACAGTCGATTAGCCGCTCTGAAGGGAACACCCACAGTATCGAGAGCGCCTTGTACCACACCTACTGCCAGAGCTTTGCCGGGAGCTTCGAGACCGGTCTCTTCATAGATGTCAGCAAAGTTTTCTGCAGTGTTGGCTGCTGCACTGTAAGCGCCCGCGCCGGCAAGTGCGTCGTAATTCCTGCGAAGGGCTCTATCTGCAAGCCGCCCGGACACAGTATCAGCGCCTTTTTCAACCGTGCTTTTTAGGGCTTTTTTTGCGGCAAACTTGGCTGCGATACCACCCACGCCACCACCCACAACGTCAGGTACAAGTGTGCCCAGCGTGTAACCGGCGTAGTTGAAGAAGTCTCCGAGGTTTTCGATGTCTTCGACTTGGGTTGTTTTGGCTCCTACTTGTTCCGCCTCTTGCATTTTCTGGCGGTAGTAGTCCATCCCTTCCTCGACCCATGCATCATTGCCGATGACGCTACCGGCAGCTGCTTTGAGTGCGCCACCAAGTCCCATGGTCTGATCAATACCTGCGGACACACCCAAGCTAAATTGATTACGGTCCTCATCAGTTTCAGCTTCAAAGTCATCGACAACAGGGTCATCAAAGATGGTCGCTCCCAGCTTCTTTTCTTGGTACTTGAAAAGAGCCATTTGCTTATCCTTGATATTTCAATAATTGCAAAACGAGTGGTACGTTTGGTCCTGTAAAGTTTCCGTTTTCCCCCAAATGAAATAGACGTGACAGTGTCTGCCTGTCGATCGCATCAATATCTACAATATCGCTGACTTGCTTAGTTCGGCTGGCAACGGAGTTTCGCCCGGCTGTTCCGCTTCTTACCCTCTTGGTTCCCTTTGCTGGCACCTCGATCGTCGCCGATCTGAGAGCCGTGCGAATGTCGTCAAGGAATGCTTCGCTGTCTGATATTTCGCCAGCTGTTGATTTGCCGTACAGTAATTGCGCTCTCACACGGCGCTGAACTTCCTGCCGGTTGGCTAGTATTTCTTGTACATCTTCGCCTATCGAAATGATTCCGTTTGTGTCGTCGCTGAGAGCTGCATTCGCGACCGTATTTTGATCTCCAATCAGCTTGTAAATTCGGTCGGTCTCGGTGCGCACAGAGGTAGCTAGCTTGTCAGCTCCACCAAAATCCTCAACTTTTTGCTTATCAACCATTTGCACAAACAAAGCATTGGCTTTCATTTCGTTCATCATGTGAGAGCGACCAGCCATTGCTTGTAAAGCAGCATCGAAGTCAATTTTTGCTGGTTGCGAAGCGCCCCCTCTGAAGTCGGTCAATTTTGGGTAGTAGTAAGATATCTCACCATCCGGTCCTCTGACCTTTACAGCTAAATCAGCACCAAACTGTGTGCCGTCTTGCTTCAAATCTGCAACCGTGATGTCTTCAACTTTAAAACCGCCACCCCTAATTTCTGGGGGCGCATTGGAAAAGCTGGCATCTATTTCCTGACCTACTAGCTTGCTGTTATGAATATCTAAAGTGTCAGTCAATGCAGCGAGCATTGGCGGTGTTAAATCTACGTCTTCACCTTTTGCAACTTTTTCAACCGCTGCGGCAATGTCAGCTCCATATTCCTTAAAATCAGACCGCATAAACACGTTGAGATCGAGTGCCTTGCTGCCCTTCAAGCTTTCAAAAGCGTTTGTTACGAATGCGTCGTATTGCTCTTGTTGATCAACAGGTAATTGAGAGATTTCAGCAAGCTGAGAGATAGTCTGAGCGTCACGCAACAAACGTGCCTCATCTGCTTTTCTTGTCGCTTCATCTTGTCGGGCTTGTGCATTGATGTTTGCTGTCTCAGCTTGTAATGCTCGAGTAGCAGCGTCTTGTTCTCTGATGCCAAGTTGATCTTGAAACTCTTTTGCTGCTCGCTCCTCTCTCGCATCAAACTGCTCAGCAAGCATGTCCCNTTGAGCTTTCTGACCAGCGAGAACGCTCTCTCGATAATCAGCCGTAGCTTCTTGAGAATCTCGGGTGAGCTGATTTCTTTCTGTCGCGAGACCGAGCTGAGCCTGTTGATATTCACGCTGACTTTTTCGCAGCTCTTTTCGATCCTCACGATCTTCGAAATCTGAAATCGCTTTTTGAGTTACGCCAAAACTCCTAGCAAATGCGTCCGCGAACGACATAGTTCACCTCAACCTAATAGTTTGTTCAGCAAAAAAGCAGCACCAATACCAATCGCTATAGGCGCGGCAATTGTTGAGAGCGTAGCCATGACTCCCGATGATCCAGCGGCAGCACCACCTGCACCAGCAGCTCCACCACCGGCGGCACCTCCAATTGCCTGACCGCCTACGACGCTTCCACCTGCGGCTGTCTGACCGCCTACAACAGCACCTGCATTAGCACCCTGCGCTAATCCGCCGGCAGGAGAAAATACACCACTTACATTTGCCGCCGTGTTCCTGACAGCTTCACTAGCCGCANCTCCTGCGTTTGCGCTTTGAGACATTCCAGCCATGCCGCCGGTGGAAGACACAAAGCCACCACCAGCCTCTGTAGCGCCTCTGGCTGCTAGCGCTTTGTTGACGCCAATGGCACCACCAATACCTGCTCCGGTGCCCAGAGTTTGCATTTCTGTCGCCTTTTTAGCGGACTCTAAATTTTTCTCAGCAATCTCTCTTTGCGTTTCCAGCCGTGCTGCTTCAGTCAAACCCAGCAAGCCTTGCCGGCGTAAATTTACCCCTGCACTAATTAAGCTCATCAGCCCACATTCCTTGCTCGTTGAGTAATCCCTGACAAACCGCCGGTAAGTAGCTGTAGGCGACGGTCGGAATCACGTAATTTGGTTTCGTTTAAACCACCCACCAACATTGATGTCGTGGCGTTTGGGTCAAGCTGCGCTGTTCTGACGCCAAGTCGATTTGATTGTCGATCTGTCATGCCTTGAACGTTTTCGGACGCGCCAGTAATCGCGCCTCGAGTGCGCTCTAAATCACCTTCAAGGAACGTCGTCCCTGTTCTTGTAATGCTTCCTGCTAAAAAATCTTCAAACGGCGCAAATCGAGTTTGGTAATCTGCTGTTTGCGCTCTAATGATGTCCGCAAGCAGTCTGTCCCCAGGGTTATCTCGCGGGTCCATGTTCGAATATTGGAAAGGGTTGATTCCTCCACCGCCATATGACTGGGTCATACCGCCGGGACCGCCACTGCCCCTCATTGCGTTTGCACGGCGGACAGAGCCACTACCGCCGAATGGACCAGCTCGTCCATAGAACGAACCAACGTCCTGCTGTAGCTGAGGATTCAGTAACATCATGTAATCTTGGAATTCCATATCAGCCATACATCCCTAGACGTGGGGCGGCATAACCAGTCGCAATTCCTGCTCCAGTGCCGAATACGCCCGCCAAACTTTGATTGCTTCTGAACTGGTCGGTAGCCTCTTGTCTGGCAAGGTCGAGGTCATTTCGCGCTACAGCAATTTGCCCCTGCATGGCATCGTTTTGTAGACCCTGACCCGCACGGATAATTGATGTCGCAGCCTCGAGACCCATGTCGGTGTTGCTCATTCCAGCAGATGCTGCACCACCACCCATGCCTCTCATCTGTGCAACACGTATGGCGTCTGAGCCACCCATATAACGACCCGATGATGGATCTAAACCTCGTTGTGTAGCTTGGTTTTGAAACTGCCCCAAAGCGTCTTCGTAAATGCCGGAAATCTGAGTGCTAGCTCGACCCATCGCATTGTCATAGTTCGGCTGGTCAAAGGTCGCCATGGTGGTTTCCATGAACTGATCTTCTAGCGGCACAAAAACCTCCCTATAACGGTTCAGGTTAATTNCCGCCTGTTCAGCTAACGCTAGTTGTGATTCTGGTTCCCTGATTCGGGTGTCGCCGCCGCCGCCCATTTTCCGCCCTCAAGCTTTTTGCTCAACGTTGCCCATCGAAGTCGGTATCCGTACTGTTGTCCGAGATCCCATAGCCCGCGATGAGGCGTTAAAAACTCTATTTCTGAGTGCCCTGTGTGTAGGGCTAAGGCTTCCAGCTCATCCGAATAAGTCATCAAGCTTCCGGGGACAGGATCATAGGCGATCCAGATCAGCATAATTTTGCTGTCCCGAAAGGGATGTGACTTCGTCTGTAGAACGATGAAGCCTGAGGCAGTCCGTGCGGAATCCATGAGGAGAAAAGACTGTTTGTTTACACACGCAGCGTAAACATCTTCGATTCTCCAATCCGGGTTATTCTCAGAATGGATTAGTTCTAAGCCCGGTCGAACGACATCCCAAACTTCGCGAATGTCAACAAATTCTAGAGCCATAATGATACCGTTTAATCAAGCAAAAATACACGTTTAGCTCGCTGGCTCTGCCGGCCAGCTCACCTCATAAACATTGGTAATTTCACCGGTAGTCGCTGGCAAATCCCTCAGTGCTTGGCGGTATTCCGCCCACGCTAACTTCTGGGCTTCGTTCATTGGGCTGTCAGGCATCTGCGTCCAATCACAAGCATCGAGCTTGCTGTTTCGATCAGCTCGTAAGATCGCTAGAAACTCTTCTTGATCAAAAACCCATGTGCCGTTTTGTAACTTGTATGACCCCTCAGGTTTTGTGGGTAAGTTTTGCCAGCCATCGTTCCAATATNTTGTAATCGTAAATANGTCTGCGTCTTGCTCGCTTGTAATGTCTTTAACAAAAAACCCCTCCATGTAATCAGCTCCATCACTGATATCAGTAGAGTTCATGTGCATTGTAGAAACGACCTCGCCGTTACCTTTATCAATGACCGCCCATATTCGGCTCATGTTCGNATTCTCCCAATCAAAAATGTAAACGTGCTTGTGCTGATGATGGTGATAGTCCGGGTCTGACCGTGATAAACCGCCTTGATGGCGAAGCGGACGTTGCCCGGATTGCGCTGGTAGAAAAAGCTGTTGCAGTGAACGTAGTAATCAAAAATGTCGTCACCTACCGGAGCCGTGAAGGTGGCGGTGTAAGCAGAGCTATACGTTTCACCTCCAATTGAGAAGCTGGACGAAAAGGTCGTGGGTGTAATCACGCCTCGCAAAACACCAAAACTTGAAAGCTGCGCCGTCGTGAATAACTTCTGCTGAGAGCCGCTGCTGTAACCGTAAACCTCAAAACCAAAATCGGTAGTGGACGAGGACGGAGGAGTAAACCCGTTGGCATTCGGGCCCGCAACTTGAAACCATTTAAATTGTGCGGGTTTAGGACTTGGTGTCGCGCCTTGCTGATTTTCTCTTCGTCCCCATCTGCGCTGAAGTCGTTGAAGATTCCCACCATAGATGCGACTGCACTCAAAATGCACGTAAGCCGTCGAGCTAAAACCTGATGCGCTGTATGGCACTCCAAATAAAAAATCACTACCCAAAACCTGCCCGTTACCACCAACACCAGAGCCTGGAATAGTTCCAAATCCAGTGCCGGCAGTAGTACCAAAAGCTGCAGTACCGGCACCCCTTATAAGAAACTGTGGGTTTTCACCGTCAATGATGAGATTGTTGTCATCATTCCGTATTTCAACGCCGAAAGTGCTCATGCCGTTTTTATCACCGTGTAGACGTACGACATGGTNCCTGTAGTGTCAGCNCTACCANTGGATGTTTGCCGCTGGAAAGTAAATGTGCCGTTAGATTTTGTTACGGTTCCTATCGCCGGGTTTTCAAAAACGCTCGCCTGATTTTCTAAAACAAACACATGAAAAAGAGAGTCATTGGTCAAGCCACTAACAGAAATAGAGCTAGTCGTTGAGCTGCCATGAGTAATAGTGAATGACCCCTGATCAAAGAAGGTCATTAAGTTGTCTGCCGTAGTAAATGCAATATTCCCAGCAGTCGTTCGTATCTCGAGACCAAAGGACATTACAACTCTCCCAGCTTAACCCTGAGATTTCCTGAGGCATCGAANACCTCAATACCTTTGGAGGTGTACACGGTTCGAGCACCTGACGATGCGCTTTGAATGTTCAGGGCGTTTGCGCTCGTACCCGAAATATTGATGTTGCCCGCATTGATTGTTCCGGCAGTGAGCTTGCTTGCGCTCAATGAGCTGATCTTGGCGTTATCAATTACGGCATCACCAATCAACGCATTTGTAATCGAGCCGTTTTTGATGAAGGCGGTGTCCATGTAGACACCAGCGGGGACAGTCTCGCCGTTGATTGTTGTTTGAGTCGCTTGAACCACAAACGGGACAATTATGTCTGTGGAGTTACTTGGGCTGTTTGTCTGCTGATTGCTAGCCGTGGGGGCAACAATCGAAAACTTATCTGCACGGATAATAAACGCTGAGGTTGGCGTTCCATCGTTGTCTGTTGTGGACAACCCAAAACCGGAAATGTGTCCATTGTTATCAAGCTTGACTGAGTACTGGCTAGATAGTCCGCCGTTTGCGTCACCAACAACAGTCTGCAGCGTTTGGATGGAGCTGGTTTGCCCGTTGACTGTTGCCTGAACAGTATCAATCGATGAGGCACTAGCACTGCCATTCGGAAACACTTCTGTATTGATTGTGCTAACAACGTCTGCAGACGCTAATTTGACAGTGCCATCAGCATCGAAAACTGCAGCAGATAGCTGATCAAGACGAGAGGCTGANCTGGTGCCATCTGGAAATACCTCTGCGATGATTGTGCTCACACTCGCAGCTGTTGCTAAATTGAGAGTGCCAGCGGTGTCACCGTTTACAAACATCGAGGCAGCTATGTTGTCCACCTTGTCCGCAATTGCGCCATCACCGTTCACAGTGGTGTTAAGAGTGGACAGCGCACTGGCGGTGGCTAGTCTTGCCGTGCCGTCAGTGTTGAAGACCTCAGCAAATANACCATCNATNCGGCTAGCCGACGCACCNCCCGNNCCNAAAACCTCTGTNTCTAGCGNGTTNACTGCAGATGCNGANGCAAGTTTTACCGTACCGTTNGCATCAAACACTGCTGTNTCAAGCCCATCTATGCGACTCGCACTNCCTGTCCCGTTGGGGAAAACCTCAGAGTTCAANGTTGAGACTGCAGAAGAGGTCGCACTCAATCCCGTGTTTGGATCGTTGAGTGATGTAGTCAGTGTGTCGATTCTCGATGAGGTCGCCGAAGTCGGATTATCTTGTCCGAATACTTCATTGTTCAGCAAGGAGACTGCCGAGGAGCTTGCAAGCTGCACCGCACCGGTTGAATCAAATACAGCGCCTTGAAGTGACGTAATATTCGATTGGATGGTTCCTACAACCGTGCTGTCACTGTTCGGATCGTAGATCGCCCGAACCTCGTTTGTAAGACCTGTCAGCGCAGACCCGGTCGCCAGCTGCACGTTTCCATTGCTATCAAACACCGCTCCCTG
>FUFK010065920.1_pt1 | contig 26071 bp, 33 predicted proteins | sample 1021851 | NCBI WGS metagenome assembly FUFK01 (sample SAMEA51879418, study PRJEB19060) | metagenome | reverse complement strand
AGATGGCAAAATCGCAAACTGACCAGAATACTCAAAGTATTAGAGAAATCAAAACAGATATCAAAATCATCAAAGAGAATCATTTAAAGCATATTGAAAAAGATATGGAAAAACAAACCAAAACAATTGATAAACTAGATCAACGCCTATGGTGGGTTCTAGGATTATTGGTGGCCAGCACCGTAGCTGGTATGGTAGGGGAGTATATGTTATAATGGCTACAAGAAGAGGAATGAAACGGTCAACATCTACCCGTAGAGGTATGAAGAAAAAGGATGATGACAAAAAGAAAAAGAAGTCAAGACGTAGAGGTTAATTGGCTCAAATATTATGAGTCAATCTCTGAAGTTTGTCCATGGAGTCTTGGTTACTATAAACAAGGAAAGATAGATCATGTGGATCTATCAGTCATAGTTGGGCGTATGCCCCTAGATGGTAATCTGGTAGCTCGTGTATATTATAGCAAAGATTGGACAAGTGGTCAACTAGAAGATATGGCTGATGCCTACAACGACTTATATCCGGAAGAAGAGTGGTTGTATTCACATCCGTCATACCAGGGTTACAGCACACCAGTGCCGGCCCTAATACAACAAGATAGAGCCATTCTAGAAGAGGCTCGCAACAAGAAAAGGAAATAACGTTATGCCAGTATCAGCAGGAATGAGAGTTACAGCACTTCCAAGTGGATTGGAACTTTCAGCAGGAACAGTAGACAAATTAAGTTTAGAAGGAACTAGTGGTATCAACCCAACAGTTGGTGCAACACTAGAAACAATATGCACACAGGGTGGTATCAGAAATGTATTAACCAGTGCAGAACAATTAAAGATCAAATCATCAGATGCAGATGATACCAANNNNGGTTCAGGACACGCAAGACGTGTAAAGATCAAAGGTATTGATGGATCAGGTGCAGAAGTAGAAGAAAATGTTAACCTAAATGGAACAGCGGCTGTAACTACAACAAACAGTTACCGTCATGTTAACAATGTATTTGTAAACAAAGTAGGTTCAGGTGGGACAGTAAACAAAGGTGTTATATCAGTAAACAACAATGCTGATGATACCAAATTGTATGAGATCGCGGCACTAGAGGGACAACAACAGAGTGCAAGTTTTGCAGTTCCAGCCAACACGAACGCATACATCACAACATTCATGATGAGTGCAAGTGGAGCGGCTCAAGTAAGTATCTGGTTGAACAAAGCACCAGATGTGGCACCATTCAGACAGGTGTTGACGACGATCGTTGGTGATGGTCAAGGTGTTACATACCAATTACCAAACCCATTTCAGATTCCAGCAGGCGGGATCATTGAATTCCGTGCCAAGAGATTGGGATCATCAGATGTGGCAGTAGCGGCAGACTTTCAATTGATATTTGAAAAAGACTAATGCCCTACAGACCCTCAGCTGAAATGCGTAAAAACGCACGGAGAGCTTTAGAGTTCCGTAAGACCCTACCACCGTCTCGCAAGTTCGGGACACCGGTAGGGCTGGCTCGTGCTCGTGACATTGCTAACAATGTGGCATTAAGCCAAGATACTATACTGAGAATGAGAAGTTTCTTGGCACGAGCGAGATCAAACTATGATATGTATCTTGATGAGCCAGATGTAGAAAAGCGTGGTAGTGGATATTGGAGTTATCTATTGTGGGGAGGCAAACCAGCCATCTCATGGGTAGAAGACAAGATCCGCAGATACCGCCGAGCAGGAGAACTAGAATGAAAAACATCATAAAGAATGTATGGTATTTCATCAAATGTGAGATACCAGAACTGATGTCAAATTGGCGTCTAATACCTAGAATGCTTATGGCATTGTATACATATGCTTTCTATAGTGTTACCGTATGGTTCATGGCCATGCCAGACCCTACAACAGCACAAGCAGGATTTGTAGCAACCGTGGTTGGTGCAGGTGCCGGCTTTTTTGGATTGTATGTGGGTTCAGGAAAAATCACCAAAAACAAAGAAGAGAAATAATGGCCACATACAAAGGATCACCATGCAAAGGCGACTGTAGCGGACACAAGGCTGGTGCCGCATATGCCCGTCGTGGTGGCCGTAGTCTAACATTCAGTAGTAGCAGTTTCAACAATGGTATGAGAATACAACAAAAAGCCTTCAAAGCCAAAGGTAAAAGAACACGTATGGGTATAACCAAACGGAGTAAGTAATGCCCTTAACTGTCCCCCAACAGCGAGTATTTGATAGTCAAAAAAGGTGGCGAGTCTGTGCATCAGGTAGACGGGCAGGAAAAACTTTTTTAAGTATGTGGGAGATAGCCAAATTTGCTAGACAGCCCAACCGTAGAATATTGTATGTAGCACCCAGCTATAGACAAGCAAAATCAATCATATTTGAAGATCTAAAAAAGCGTCTCATAGATAGGAGATGGCTAAAAAAATCAAACGAGAGCGAGCTCTCTTTCTTACTTGTAAACAATACCAAAATAGAATTGCGTAGTGCAGATGCGGCAGATAGCATAAGAGGTATAAGCTGTGACTTTGCAGTCCTAGATGAATGTGCATTCTTTCAAAATGGTGCTAGTGTATGGACAGATGTTATAAGACCAACATTATCAGACCGTAATGGTCATGCATTGTTTATATCAACTCCACAAGGCATAGGTAATTGGTTCTATGATCTATACAATCAAGCCACAGTAAGCTCAGATTGGGAGAGCTTTACTTGGACCAGTTTAGAAGGTGGTCAGATCAGCAGGGCAGAGATTGAATCNGCNAANAGAGATNTAGATCCAAGAACATTCAAACAAGAATATGANGCNAGNTTNGANACATCAGGTAATCTAATATACTATGCATTTGATACAGATGCGAATACTGCAAAGTATAAAGGTGATATACCACCTTTATTACACGTTGGATTAGACTTAAACGTAAGTAAAATGACTGCACCAATAGCAATCAAAACACAATATGGTCTATATGTTATAGATGAACTTGTATTACACAACACAAACACAGATGAGATGGCACAAGCACTCAAGGATAGATATCCCAATGCAAGATTTGTGATATATCCTGATCCAGCAGGTCAAGCCAGAAAAACTAGTGCCAATAGTAAGACAGATCACACCATACTAGAACAATGGGGATTCACAGTCAAGAGTAGGAGAGTGCATCCACAGGTCAAAGACAGGATCAATACTGTTAATAGACTGTTATGCAATGCACAAGATGAACGTAACTTGCTTATAGATCCCAAATGTAAGACTGTTATAGAAGCATTGTTGAAACATCAATACAAACCAGATACAAACATACCTGAGAAGGATGCAGTAAAAGGTTATGATGGTGTTAATGATAGTTTGGGATACATGGTTGAATACCTATATCCACTCAAGAAAGCAGACCCAGAGCCTAGGACAATCAGGACCTGGGGACACTTATAAAATTAGTTTAACCAAACTCCCACCAACTTCTTTCATCAAAGTATTTGAGAACATGGTCTTGATTACCTGGATATTGAGATAGGTTATAGGCTAACTTTGCTCTGCTATAACTCCTATGCGTTTTCTTGCCTGGCTCTATCAATTCACCTTTTGCAAGTCTAACTCTGTATCCACACCAAGTTAGTCTTCTTAATTTTGTATCATAGAAGAAACTACCCTTGTTGCTATCCCAACTGCTCCTAAATCTATGTTCAGTATCTTTGTCTGGATATGCTAATGGTAATTTACTAACCAACTCTTCGTGTTCAGCTTGATCAGTTACAGTTTTATTGCAATATAAATCAACACTCATCTTGTGCCTCCTGCATTAATCGATTAGTCTCTTCTAGTAAAATTTGATTTACTTCAATTTGAAATGTTTGGCTTCTTGTTTTGAACTCTACAAATGCTCCTGTTCTGTAAAGTCTCAATTGATCCAATAACAACCACCTCCAACTACCATCAAATGGTAATAGGTCTTTTGTTGCCATATCTATTGTGTATTCTTTAGCAGTTTTTTGGAATATTGGACAACCTAGATCAGTAACATCTATGTTAGACCAAAAGTCTTCATCTTCTTTTGCTATAGTTTGCATAAACATTTTATTTCTCCTTTTCTAATTTATATATACATAATAAGACATCTTGCTTAATATGTCAACCTTTTTAGCCAACAAAAAACCCAATAAAATCAAGGGTTTTTAATCTTTTTTTATTTTTTTATGGTTTTTTAGCCAAAAAAATAGCGGAAAACCGAAATTTTCCGCTATCAACACAATGAAAAAAACATATAATAAGCAAAATATACTTATTTTGTTCTAAACTGGATAGGTTATACTGCTAATACTAGTAAGTGTTATATACAATATGCCGAAATCGCTAAATTTCTTTATATTTGACTGGAGAAATACATAATATGCCGTTCGTAGTAGAGGTAACCTATCCAGCATATGTATTTATAGCAAAAAAACCATATTTTGTCAACCATAAATAGTTTTGAGGCTGGGGTTTTCCTTACTCGTATACAAAACATCTGTTGAATGTAGTATTACCAGCCTCAATTAACCTTGTTATAATGCAAGATATCTAGATGATAAATAACGTTATAATTATCATGCTCAATAATTAGCGAAAGATGTCTGACCGACAGTAAAAACTTTACTCAATAGTGAGGAAACATATATGTTAGAACCAAACGAACTCAGCAAAGTTCACCCAGGCTATGCTGAATATCTTTATAGATGGGATTATTATATGCGTTCATATATGGGCGCTGAAGAATACAGAGACGGTGCATACTTAAGAAAATATATTGCAGAAGAACAAGCACCAGGAAATGCATACAATCAAAGATTACTAGACACAGCACTACAAAACCATGCACGACTAACAGTTGATGCATATCGTAGTTTTGTTTTCCGTAACCCACCTACTAGAATGTTGGGTGAATTGGTTGATAATCCATTTGTTTTAGATTTCATTCAAAATGCTGATATGGATAATACCACAATGACAGCATTTATGAGAGAAGTAAATGATCAAGTTCTAATATATGGTGGTTGCTGGGTAGGCACAGACAAGGGTAATTATCAGAGCGAGAATATGGCAGAAGCTCAAGAACTCAATATGAGAGCTTATGCAAAAATTTATAACCCAACACAAGTTCGTAATTGGGGATACAAAAAATTAGTAAATGGACAGAACGTATTGGATTACATTGTAGTAGTTGATGAAGAATATCCAGATTATGATGTATTGAGAGTATGGACAGAGGACAAAGTAGAAAAATATACAGTAAGTAAAAAACAATTTACGCCAGCAACAAGTGAAGCAAACTACCCAGGTAGTGTTTATGGTAGAACAGATAGCTTTACTATTGATTATGGCAAAATACTAGAACATGAAGAATTCGAGAATCCACTAGGATATGTTCCTTTTATTCATGTGCAAACAGATAGAAGTTTTCACAAGGGTATAGGAACAAGTCATATTGGTGATGTTTGTGATATTCAAAGAGAAATATACAATTTAAGTTCTGAAGCATATGAGAGCATCAGATTAAATTCACACCCAAGTATCGTAGCAGAAGCAAGTGCAGATATTAATGGTGGTGCAGGTGCTATTGTTACTGTGGATGAGAATACACAAATACAACCATATCTATTGCAACCAAATGGTGAGAGTGTTTCAAGCATACTCGCAGTCATAGAACAAAAAACAGGTGCAATAGAAGATGTTACACACCTAGCGGCAACAAAAGCTAAAAAAGGACCACAGTCAGGTATAGCTCTACAAGTAGAAAGAGATATGCTTAATGTAAAACTTTCAGATATAGCAAGTGTATTAGAACGTGCTGAAAAACTTATCTGGAAGATGTGGTTTGATTGGGAACAAATTGAACCCACAGAAGAATTTGATATTTACTATGAGAAGAAATTTGATCTCAGAGATAAACATCAAGAAGTAGCATTATATGAAAAGGCAAANAACATAGTGCCTAATGCTAGTTTTCAAAATTACATCAATGCCGAGACTGCAAGACTACTGATTGAAAATGAAGAAGACTTACAGATCGTCATGGATAGTATGGCACCAAAGTCAGAAATGCCATTGGATACAGATATGCCACACCCACCTATGGAAACACCAGGTGATATGGTGATGCATATGCGTAAGATGGTAGAACAAGGCTACAGTGACCAACAGATTCTGGAATTGCATCCAGAGATCAATAACTTCTTCGACAATAACGAAGAAGAAACAACTAACGTGGACACAGAAGAAGGTTAAGAAACCCCCACTTCTTAAGTCCCTTGCAAGGAGACGTTTAAGATGGACGAACAAAAAGAAAACATCGCTACAACTGAAACTGTTGAGACTGGCTCAACAGATAATCAGGTTAAAGTCAACCAGGAGTCAGCACCAGTAGCTGACAAAACATTCACTCAAGAAGATGTGGACAGAATCATTACTAATAGACTTAAACAAGTTGAACGTAAATTTGAAAACATTAACATTGAGGAATATCATCAACTCAAATCAGCGGCAGAGCAGGCCAAAGAAGCAGAGATGATGAAGAAAAACCAATTTGAAGAACTACTTCAAAAACAGAAGGTAGATGCTGATACACGTATTGGCAAACTACAAGCTGAATTACAAGCTGTTCATGTAGATGGTGCATTGTTAAGTGCGGCATCAAAACATAAGGCTGTAAATCCAGATCACGTAGCTACATTATTGAAAGATAAAGTGAGATTAAGTGAGACAGGACAAGTTGAAGTATTGGACAAAGACGGTAATGTGCGTTATGACACAGATAAAGCAAGTCCACTAACTGTGGATCAAGCAGTAGAAGAGTTTTTAACGCAAAACACTTACTTCAGAACTGCGGCGCCAGCAGGCACAGGTAGTTCAGGTAATAAGAATCCTTCGGCCTCTAGAGAGGTGAAGTTAAAAGATTTAGATATGCATGACCCTGAACACAGAAAAATTTACAAAGATAAATTTATGTTAAAGGGCATGAGGTCTATGAGTTAATAAAGGAATAATAAAATGGCTTTAACATTAGCAAATGCAGATACCCACTTGTTTGATGATATCACACAAGCGGCTCAATTCACATTTAATGAAAACGCTTTAATGAGAAACCTAGTAACAGTTTACGATATGCAGGGCACACCTGGTATGACAGCAAACGTTCCAGTTTATCCTAAAGCAACAGCAGTAGGTGCAATCACTGGTGATTTATCAGACGATTCAGCACTAAACACTATGACGTCAGTAGACATCGCGGCACAAGAATTTGGTAACATGACAACAGTATTAGACATCAATGCTGAGTCTTCACCTTTATCAGTAGCACAAGACGTAGGTCGTGTGTTAGGTGATGGTGTTGCTCAAGCAATGGATGAAGTTATTGTTGACTTATTCAATTCAGGTGCTATCACAGAAGCAGGTCCAGGCGCAGGCGCAGAACTTACAGTAGAACATATCATGAAAGGTATCGCTACATTAAGATCAGCATCAGTTCCAATGACAGGTCTTGTTTGTGTATTACATCCAAAACAAGCATTTAACGTTAAGAAAACACTTTTAAATGCTGGTGGTTCACTATCAAATAACGAACTAGCTAACCAAGCGGCTAGAGAGTATTTTGTTGGTCGTATCGCGGGTTGTGACATCTACGAATCAGCATCAATTGATATTGATGGTTCTGATGATGCAGTAGGTGCAGTATTCCACCCACAAGCTATTGGTCTTGTTATGAAACGTGACTTAAGAATTGCTACACAAAGAGATGAATCAGCTAGAGCTACAGAAGTTGTTGCTTCAGCGGCATTTGGTGCGGCAAGACTTTCAGACGCGAAGATTGCTAAATTAACATCTGACGCGGCACTATAATAATTAGGAGGTATAGGATATGGCATACGCTACAAATAGTCAACTACAAGCGGTCCAACCAAGTATCGTTAATCACGGTATCACGGACTTCACAGCTCAACTGGCAGAAGCTGAAGCTGATGTAAAACGTTATGTTGAGGTAAATTGGTATAACAAAACATACAGTCAAGGTTATGACAGAGTGGGTCGTAGAATTGGTTCGACTTTTGATGCAAGTAAGCTGGTAGAAGCTCAGTGGACTAGAGCCACTATCTACAGAGCACTATATGCTCATATCCTTCCTCTGTTAAGTCCTTTCGCAGTTGGCGGAGATACTTTCACTAACATGATAGATCATTACAGGAATCGTTTTGTTGAAGAGATGGACATGGAAATGGCCCAAGGAGTTCAATATGATGGTGACGGTGATGGATCTATTGCAGAAGCTGAGAAGTTCAAACAAAGACAAGAGAGGATCTACAGATAGTGGCCAGTATAAGAGAAAATATAGCAAGTCATATAGTAACACAGATTGACGCTATTTCAGACGTAAAGACTGTAACAAGAGAGCCTACAGATATTGCACAACTTGCAGTAACTAGTTTTCCACACGTATTAGTGGAAAGTGCAAACGAAACTAGGGAAAGACTCAGTATTGGGTCAACACCTAGAGAAGAAAGCAGTATAGACTTTCTAATAAATGTTGTAGTTCATAGTAATAACAGAGACTCAGACAGAAACTCTATNATAGAGAAGATTGAAGAGAAACTAGCATTGGATACTACACTAGGTGGCAACGCCTCAGATAGTTTCACAAGCGAAATTATTATTAGAGAAATAGCAGAAACTAAACCATATGGCCAAGCGGCATTAGTATATACGGCAAAATACTACTACTCACGTGGTAGTGTTTAAAAGACAGTTTGATAGTAATCAAACTTAATTTATTTAAGAAGGATGAATTAAAATGGCAGAGACAAAAGGTGTATCAGGAGTAGTTAAAATTGCTCCGAACGGAACAACCAAAGCGGCAATGCTTCACGTAACTGCATTCTCACTAGACGAGACGTCAGAAACAATTGACACTACGGCTATGGGAGATACAAGTAGATCAGTAATATCATCATTCAGAGGCTTCACAGGCACTATTGATGGTTATTGGGACCAAAACGACACAAACATTGGTCACGACTCTGATGCTATTGATTCAGGATCAGGCGATAACGTTGGAACAGCTCCAAAAGTTAAAGCTGGTGACAGAATCGATTTTGATTTGTATCCAGCAGGTGAATCTACTGGTAATGCATATTATTCAGGTGACGCGATTGTTACAAGTATTACTAGATCAGCAAGTTTTGATGGTGCGGTAGAATATTCTATCTCATTTGATGGAACTGGTGATTTAGCATACAACAGTAACTAATAAATTGAGGTATTACGGTGCGTTCAACTAGCAATATAGTTATTTTTAACCATATAGAGCATAAGTTAGAACGTGCCGTAGACCAGTTCTTTAATGAACTAAATACAAGGGCACGAAATATAACACCAATACGAACTGGTCGTGCAAGAGGCGGTTATAGAAAAACTGGCTCATATAGAATAGGAGTAAGTAAGATAATGATAGAAAACAAAGTCCCCTACATTGGTATTCTTGACAGAGGTCGTGGTAGCTTCAATGGTCGTTTGACTGGAAGCACACAGGCACCTCAGGGTATTATCATGCCTGTTCTTAAAACGTTATTAAAACAAAGGCGAAAACTAAGATGACAAACAAATTAAGAGTAATTGACAAAGCAGAATCACACTTCAAAGAAGTATTAGCAGGTGGACTACAAGGTCCAATCAAAGTTGAAGAGTGGGATACTGAGATTTGGTATAAACCAAGCACAACGCTTCATGAAGAAGCTAAAGTAATTGAATTAACACAACAAGGTAAGGCTACTGAAGCACTAGTAGTAACATTGATCAATAGAGCACGTGATAAAGACGGTAATCTATTATTCAATATGGGCGATCAGTTGAAACTTATGCGTAACGTGGATCCAAAGGTTGTATTGAGTATTGTAACACAATTTAATGCAAACAAGGAAACAATTGACGACGTAGTGGGAAACTAAAAGCTCACCCTAGCATCTTGTTTCTGTATCGACTAGCTACAGAGTTAGGGATGAGCGTCGAACAAGTGATGCAATTGAGTGTTGCAGAAGTAAATGGTTGGGTTAGTTATTTTGATTTTGTTGCCAAAGAACAAAAGAAGGCAATGAAAACACCAAGGAGAAGATAGATGGCCACATCGACCTATGAATTGATAGTAAAGGCAGTAGATAATACTGGCGGCTCTTTAAATAGAATAGATAAAAATTTACAGAAGACAAACAAGAGTGCTGGTAGACTCAAAATGGGTATTGCCGCAATTGGTGCCGCATTGGCAACACTTGGAGCAGGACAAGCTATAAGAAACATTGTAGGCGTAACAGCTACATTCCAAGATTTAAAAGTAACACTAGGTTCAGTATTAGGTGATATAAACAAAGGAAACAAGGCCTTTGAAGCTATAACAAACTTATCTACTAAAACACAATTTGGTGTTGAAGAATTATCAAGCACATTTATTAGATTAGCGGCGGCGGGTATACAACCCACAAATAAACTATTCAAAACATTTACAGATGCCGCGGCTGTAACAACAGACCAAGTTGGTGTGTTGAATGCTATGACAGAAGTGTTTACAAGAACAACACAATCTGGTGTAGTTGAACTGATGGAATTTGATAAACTTGCAGATAGAGGTTTACCTGTATATGATATCCTAAAACAAAAACTTGGTGTAACAAGAAATGAACTAAATGAGTTTTCAAAAGAAGTAGGTGGTGCCGCTAAAGTGTTAGAAGCACTTGAACAAGGTATCAATGAAAGATTTGGTGGTGCAACTGAAAACAGATTAAAGAACTTATCAGTAGCACAAAGTAACTTTAGTATTGAATTGCGTAAAGCCGCAAACACCATTGGTGAACAATTTGCACCAGCATTGACTGAAGCATTAGATAAACTTACAGCATTCATTGGAACACAAAAACCATTACTTGAAGCAATAGGAACAGGATTAAAAAATGCTATTGAAGGTGCAAGTGCAGGATTAAGCATACTAGCAGAAAACATAGATGTAATACGTAATGTATTACTTGTAGCATTTGCAGGACCAGCTATAAAAGCTATACTAGCAGTAGGTAATGCATTCCTGGCTATAGCAACACCTATAAGACTGTTAAAAGCATTGGTATTAGGTGGTGTAGCCGCACTAACATTCATGCAAGATACAACAGTTAACTTGGGTGACACTACAGCAACATTTGGTGAAGTATTCACAGCAGTATTTGGTCTCATAGGTGATAAGATAAAACAATTTGCAGACTTCATGGGTGAAACATTTACCAATGTGCGTAATTTTGTAACCACAAAAATACAAGAGTTTGAATTTCCTTTTGCAGATGTATTCACAAAGATAGGTGGCATTGTAAAAGGTGCGTTAAACTTTATTATAAACAGTTTTCAAGCAACATTTGAAAACATCAAACTAATAGTATTCAGCCTACCAGATTTCTTTGTGGGTGTGTTTGATGGGATTGTAGCTGTAGCACAACAATTTGGATCTAACCTAGTTGCAAGATTTAGAAATATATTTGAAGCACTAAAACTATTAGCTGATTTTGAATTTAAGGCCGCACTAGCAAAAGTTGGTGAAGAGGCAGGTGAAAGTTTAGCTATGGCATTTGACAAAGGTTTTGCAGATAGAGGTATTGAAACTTTAAGTTCAGAAAGAGTCAAAGAAATATTTGGACAAGATAGAGTTGGTGATGCAGTAGAATTCTTAGTTACAAAAAGTGGTGAACTAGCTACATTTGTCAAAGGTAAATTAACACCAGTATATGGTGAATTACAAGAAGCAATAATTAAAAAGATAGAAGCAAACAGAGCAGAATTAAAAAGTATTGAAGATACTAACAAAGCTAATTTAGAAACAGCAGATGTGTTAGATAATATAACAATACCTAAAACAGAAGAAGCAGGTAATAAAGCAATAGAAACATCTGAGAAAGTAAAAACACTAGCAGAACAAATAAATGAAAGTATAACTGAAAATGGAAAAAGTTTTAGTCAAAGCCTTGCACGTAACCTAGCACAGGGTAAAGCAAGTTTAAGTGACTTTTCATCCTTCGTAAATAAAGTTCTTGAAGACATCGCCGCAATGATCATTCAAAAACGTATAACTGATCCATTGATAGAGGGTATACTTGGACCATTGAGTGGAGGTTCATCTCCAGGAGGTGGTATTGGTGGAATACTTGGTGGCCTAATAGGTTCAGCAGGAACAGGAACACCAGCCGCAGGTGGATTTAGTTTTGGTAATATGTTTAGCAGTATTGGCAGTTTCTTTGGATTAGCAAATGGTGGTATTGCAAGAGGCGGCCAAGCATATATGGTCGGTGAACGTGGACCAGAAATGTTTATTCCCAACACTACAGGACAAGTGGTAAGCAATGAACAAATGGGTCCAGGTCGTGAAACTATTGTAAACTTCAACATAAATGCAATAGATACACAAACAGGTATGGAGTTCTTATTAAAGAACAAACCGCAAATTATAGGAATGGTTAGCCAAGCACACAACCAGAGAGGTCGTGCTGGTATAACCGGTTAAGGAGTCAAACTATGGCAGATTTAAATGATGTATGGAATTGGCCTAACAACGCCAGTAACGGATACGCAACAGATTCAAACGATTGGAAAGCAGATAATAGTGCAGGATTAAGTAAACGTGTTAATGATGTGTTAACATATGTATACAAACCATATCAAACAGGTAATTTACATTACACAAACGATTTAGGTAGATCACTAACAAGTTTAAATATAGGATTTGCCTCATATAAAAATTATCATAGCAGTTTCAGTGATGATGACAATCCAACTTTCAATATGTTGGCAAAATATCCAGAAATGGAATTCCACATTCAACCAAATGGTAGAACTATTGGTGGTATACACTATGAACTGAACAGCAACAATATGCCAAGAATAAGAGTGCAGTTCACACACGCACACAATTTTGCAAATGGTCAAGAGATAGAATTCTATGGATTTGCGGCTGATTCAACAGGAAGAGATGACAAGGGATTTAACACAAAAAGAACATTCGTAAAAGTTATTGATGGCTTCAATGTGGAATTATATGAAGACTCAGCTCTTACAAAATTAGAACAAATAAGTGAACCAGGATTTGTAGCACAGAATGATATATTTTTTACAACATTAGATGAAGGAACTGGAAACTATCAAGGTGCATTACTACATTTTGACATTGGTTATGAAACATTCTCAGATGGTGATGTATTACAAATAGCAGATACTTTTAACAATATGGGTGCAGGAACATTAGCAAGTGCAAGTAGTGGAACATTGATATATTTAGAAAGATATGATGATAGCACTGACACTTTTCTTCCTGTAACTGGTTCAAACACTTATAAAATATATTCAGATCAGGCAAGAACAACACCATTTACAATCACAAGTGGACAAGGTAAAGATGAATTCTCAACAGAAATAGATTACAGTATAGCAAGTAGTGGAAGTGATGTAAATTTATCAGTAGATATCAGTGGTAGTAGTTTCGCAACATTGCGTGGTGAAATAGAATCACAAAATATGACTCCAGACACACAGAGTGAAGATGATGCAAACATATTCAGAGGTTTTTGTAGAGTCTCGTTAAATCAACCTGATGCTCCATTAGTCCACGCAGGAGTAACTAAAGCTGTTCAGTCTACTCTTAATGACTTTAGATTCTATGGCTACAAGTATACAAAAAGTTCAGGACTAATTGAAATATCAACAGATCCCACAATGCAGGCCAGAGATGTTAATCCATTAACATTAAGAAGTCCTAACTCTTCTATCACTAATGTCACAGGTAAAATTAAAATTATTGACTTTTGGAGTTATAGAAATGAATCACCAGGAACATTTGGCACAGGTAATCCAGGTAGAGTTCAAAACTTCGTTCCAGCAAGTGGAACAAATGTAGGTGGACTGCTGTGGTCGGGTCTAACAAATGATACAAGTTTAACACCAGTAACACCACTAACACATCCACTAGCAAGTGAAGCATCTACATTGTATAGTGGAAATAAAACAACAAATGATGATAATGAAAATTTTGATAAGTTGATATATCAATTTTCAGGTAACAATATTAGAAGTCCAGGTAGAAACAGTTATTTCTATCAAGATAGCAGTAATGTTACACAACCAGGTGCTCAATATGACTTTACAAAGTTTTGGAGACGTGGACAAACAAGTGCATTTACTCCAACATATATCACAACGCCAACAGCAACACCAAATGTAAACAGTAGTGGTTTCTTAACTGGCACAAGTGATCTAGATGGTTTTCCTAAAAGAGGATTATTTACAATAGGTGGACTTGGACTAACAACTTTAGGTGGACAAAATGGAACTGGTGTAGTATCAGGTAGTCCAGCAAAACCAGCAACTCATATTATAGAAAAAGTTGGATTATTTCCTATTAGTGCAAGAGCAGATGAATATGTTACACCAACACCATATGCACCAGATGTATTTGATACAGATGATGAATGGGTTGATACAGGCTTTACAGATACACACAAACTGTGGCCAAAACACGTGACTCCAGCAAGTATTAAATTTACAGTAAATCAACCAACAAGCACAGCGGTATCACAAAGTGGTATCAAGTATGCTAGAACAAGCGGTGTGGTCAAATATCAATTGGAAGTAAATTATGCTCCAATGTCAGCCTCAGATTGGAAACAGTTTGAAGTGTTAGCATTGGCGGCACAAGGACAAAGTATGCCTTTCTATTTTGATTTAAGAAACTATACCAACAATATGGGATCAACAGTTCATTTATTCTACAATGAAAGAACAGATTCACAAAATACAGCAGTTACTAATAATTTAAGAATAAAAGATCCAGTAAGTGCTGGTGGTAAACTAATATTGCTTGAGGGATTACAAGCAAGTCAAACTAAAGTATTTGAAAGAGGTGATGTATTGATTGGACCAAGAAATGGTAATGGTAATTTATACTATGTGATAAATGATAATCCAACAAGTAACAAGTTTGGTGAAGTAAAAGCCAGAGTTGCATATGGACCAAGACAAGCAAAAGATGGAGATACACGAATGTTTAGAAATCCAAGTCACGTTGTAGTAACATTGGGTGAAGACAGTTATGAATTTTCAAGAAACGCAGATGGATTCTACAGAGCTAGTTTCAGATTCGATTTTGATGAGTTTAAATAATGACAACAAGTAGATTTAGCAGTGGTAATATTTTTGATGCCCTAGGTAAGAAAACATTGAGATGTTTTGAAGCACTAGCAATAGAGCTTCGTAAGAAAAGTGATAACAGTCTTGAAAANATTTATATCACAAATGCACCACACGATGTAACAATAAGTGATACAGATAGTGCAGGAACAACAGCTGATCAAACATTTACAACACTAGGTGGTTTTTTAGGCTTTAGTCAAATATCAGAAGAAAGGTTGTTTACAACCAGTGAAATAACCATAAGTTTATCAGGTGTTCCAGCATTTGGTAAAACTGTAGATGATGGTAGCGGTAATAGTGTAACACTCAACTTCATACAACAATTTTTAAATTACAATTATGTAGATCAACCAGTAAGAATATACAGGGTATTCTTTGATGAAGAAGTAACAAACCTTGGATCAATGCTTATGTTTGATGGAAGAATAAGTGCACCAGTGATTGAAGATGATCCACAAGATACAACAACAGTGGCGGCAACTTGTGCCAGTCATTGGCAGGATTATGAAAGATCAAATGGTGTGATTACAAATGATAATAGACAACAAAGTCTCTACACAGGAGATAGAGCTTTTCAATATGCTAGTAAAGTTATACAAGATATAACTTGGCAAAAACCTTAAGGAGTAAGATATGGATTTACAACAACAATTAAAAATGGGTTCTTTTATTAGTAAGAGAACTGGTAAAGCATTTGAATGGAACGTAAATGATTGCAACACTTTTTTCATAGAAATGCATGATTACGTTTATGGAACAACAGATTATGAAGATAAAGTAAAGGGTGCATACAGTCACAAAGAAGGTGCTAAACAGTTTATGAGAAACTTAAAAATAACACCAGCTATGTGGTTGCATCTAAGAGATTACAAAGAACTAAAAGCAAAAAATCCACAATGGGAGAATGGTGATGTAGTAACAATAGAGAGAGGTTACTATGCCAGTGTTTATGTTTATTTTGAAGGTGCTTTCTGGACAGTTCCTGAAGGACAAGAAATAAAAGGATATCATCCTAAAGCATTTAAAAAATTAGAAAAAAGAAATTGGAGAAAGTAAATGGGTAGAGCCGTAAAAAGTCTAGCAATGATTGCAGTTGCAGTATTTGCTCCTTATGCCGCAGGTGCATTGGGATTAAGTGGATTTGCGGCTACAGCATTTAGTTTCGTATTACAAGCGGCCGCTAGTGCAATATTATCACCTAAAGCAGGTGGTGGTGGAACTGGTGTAACAGACAGTGGTTTCTTGATCAACAAAGGTTCAAACGTTGCAAGTATTCCAATAGTGTATGGTGATAGGCGTATGGGTGGTATACGTGCTTATGTAAACACAACAGACGCAAGTGGTGCAGTAAGTGGAACAGAATATTTACACGTTGTATTAGCAGTAGCACAAGGTGCGTCAGGCACAAATGCAAATGCTATTGATGATATAACAGCAGTTCAATTCAATGGAACAGATGTATGGACTGGAAGTGTTAAAGGTCAAAGCGGAAGTATAACTAGTGACTTTAGCAGTATCCTGACATTGAGAATGTGGTTAGGTGCACACGACCAAACAAGTTCAAGTGATAATGCAAGTGGAACAAGTTTCACAGTAGGTAGTTTCAATAAGAGTGCAGAATGGACCAGCAACCATAATATGAAGGGTATTGCTTACATATATGCTATTATGAAATATGACAGAGACAAGTATCCTGGTGCACCAACTATTACTGTTGATGTAAAAGGTAAAAAACTAAAAGCAGTAAATGAAGGTGGCACAGGTGTTCATCCTACTACATATGTAAACACAGATGCAGAACGTAAAAACCCAGCAAACATCATATATGATTACCTAACTGATAGTGTATACGGAAAAGGTATCTCAACAAGCGATATAAACATTGAAAGTTTTAAAACAGCTAGGACTTGGGCTAACACATTGCTAACAGCTACAATAAGTTCAACTAGACAAACAAATGTTACATTCAATGGTGCCATAGATACAGCAGATACATTATTCAATAACACACAAAAACTATTGACTTGTGCTAACATGAACCTAGTTTATGCAAATGGTGAATATCAACTTAAACCAGTAAAAGAAGAAAGTTTTACTAATGCATTTGATTTCAACAAAGATAATATGTTAGGTAAAGTAACCACTAGTTTGGGTAGTAAACAAACAAGATTTAACAGAATGAAAGTAAACTTCTTTAACCCAGATTTAGACTTTCAACCAGATAATATAATTATTGAAAATGCAACATACCTCGCAGAAGATGGTGGTGTTGTAAATGAAAAGAGTGTTGACTTACCATTGATAAGTTCTACAACAGATGCAAATGATTTAGCAACACGTATAGGAACATATTACTTGGATTTAAGTAGACATCAAACTATTATGCAGTTTAAAGCAAGTCACGAAGCACTAAAACTAAACGTTGGTGATCCTGTTACTGTAACACATGACACTTATAATTTTACGGCAGAAAAATTTAGAGTAAATAGTATTACATTGTTCCCAGATGCAACAGTAGATGTTATACTGGAACAATATGCACCAGATGCAACATACTTGGAGAAAGATTAATGGTTAGACGAGTAGCAAAGGACAAAGCAACAGGAATACCAAAAAAGTATTTGAGCGGCACAACAGGAAAGCAAAGGGACGAATTATCTAGTGTATTAAAACGCATTAGCGACCTTTACAGGGCTGGTAAAACTATTCCAGCCAGTTTGATACGTAGGAGAATAGAACTTGGCAAAAATAAGTAAAACAGTTGAAACATCATTGAAAAGAAAAGCTAAAACCAGTAAGCTATTCAATCTCACTGATCTAAAAGCAGTTTATCGTAGAGGTCAAGGTGCATATTTAGGTGCAGGTTCAAGACCAGGAACTACTATGGCACAATGGGCTATGGGTAGAGTAAACAGTTTAATTAGAGGCAGTAGAAANCACGATCTAGATATACGTAGAAGAGCTAGAAAGAGAAACAAATGAGAATTGTAGGCGATAGCAATGACGGTAAATTGGTTGCACAACCAATTGATGTGCAAACAGCAAGTGGTATTGATGTTTTACAAAATGTCGTAGAAGATACAAGTCCACAGCTTGGTGGTGACCTAGATATAAATGGTAATAAAATTGTATCTACTTCAAATGGTAATATTGAACTAGATCCAAATGGAACAGGTAATGTTTTAATTGGTAATTTTACATTTGATGCAGATGCCACTGTGGGTTCATCACAAGATAACTTTGTTTTAACATATGATAACAGCACAGGACTAATAGGTTTAGAAGCAAATCCAACTGGTAGTTTGAATAATGTTGTAGAAGATACAACTCCACAATTAGGTGGTGATCTAGATGTAAATGGACAAAGTTTAGTTACAACATCAAATGGTAATATTGTATTAGCACCAAATGGAACAGGACATACACAATTAGAATTTAACAATGATGCGGCCACAAGTGGTCCAGATATAGTATTGAATAGAACTAGTGCAAGTCCAGCCACAGATGATTTATTAGGTAGCATACAGTTTCAAGGCGATAATGCAAGTGGTGCTGATAAGATATATTCAAGCATAACAGGTCGTATTGGTAGAACAAACGCAGGCAGTGAAAGAGGATTGTTGAACTTCAATGCACTAAACAATGGCGCAGATGAAGTTGTAATGACCATGAGTCGTAATGGATTATTCATGGGTCCAGGTAACAATATTGGTTTTGAAAAGAGTGATGGATCAGATGTATTCACAACACTAACAATAACAGATCCTAGTAGTGCTAGAACTATAACATTACCAGATGAAACTGGAACTGTTCTAGTAAAAGACGGTTCTGATCAAGTGGTTGTATCAAAATCAGATGATGGTGCAGGTGTAGGACCTGATATAATATTATCAAGAGTAAGTGCAAGTCCAGCGGCAGATGATTTGCTAGGAAGTATACAATTCAAAGGTCAAGATGCGGCAGGTAATTCAGACACATATTCAAGTATTGTTGGTAAGATAGAAAGAACAAACGATGGTAGTGAAAGAGGCAGAATAAACTTTAATTGTATTGCAAATGGCAGTGAAGAAACTGTAATGACCATGAACAGAAATGGATTGTTTATGGCGGCTGGTAATAAATTAGCATTAGCAGGTGATACAGATAATGATCATTTTGTAACATTGGTAACAGCAACAGATCCCACAGGATTTAGAGCTATTGGTTTTCCAGATGCAGACGGAACTGTTGTCCTAACAGATACAACAGATACACTAACAAACAAAACACTAACAAATCCAGTTATAAGTCAGATAGTAAGTGTTAGCNATGGTAACATTGAACTGGATCCAAATGGCACAGGTAAAATAATACTGGATGGTAGAACAGACATAAATGGAGATAGAACTGGAGCAAGTCTATTCATTGACACAGACATGAGCAGTGATACAAGTGATGACTTGGCCAATGCCATTGAATGTCAACTTGATTATAGTGGATCTACTATTGGTAGTGGAACTAGACAACAATCAGTTGTATTTAAATTTAAAGATGATGCAGTAGATAGACAATCAGGTAGATTCACAAGTGAATTTACAAGCACAGATCCTAGTGCAAACAAAATGAAATTGATTGCTATTGATCATGCCACAAGTGGTGCAGTAAATGGACAGATAGATATAAGTCCTAAAAGAGGTAAAGTAAATAAACCATTTGAATTACAAAGTTATACAGTAGCAGATTTACCAACAGCAGGTATTGGTGCAGGTGCATTGGCATATGTGACCAATGACGCAGGCGGAGCACAACCTTGTTTCTATGATGGAAGTGCTTGGCGTAGAATGACAGACAGAGCAGTATGTTCAACATAAGGCAAAGATGAATAAAAGTAGACCCCCAAAAAATGCCAATGATGTCGCCCGTAGATGCGGTGGTTGGTTAAGAAGTCACAACATAGCAACAGAAGCAAGACATTTCCGATTCATGTTCATAACAAAATACCCACAGGGTTGTCCCACGGGTTATGAAGGTAGTTATATGTTTAGACATTGGTGTGCACCAGAACATTGGTTCATAATGACCAGCTGTCTGAAAATAGATCTTGAGAATTGGAAGAACTACAAACACGTAGAACATTTAAGTTATAATCCACACGCAAGTATAAGAAAGAAAACATATCTACAAAAGAGATTTGGTGATAATCCTTGGGATTGGGTAAAACATTACAGTGAAAAAGATCCAACCAAATGGACAAAGAGACCAAAATATCACAACATAGGTGATAGGGTTATTGAAATGCATAAACAAGGATACACCAAAAAAGAAATATGTCTTGAGTTAGATTTGATAAGACAGACTGTATATGGACATATAAACAAATACGAAAAGAGCTTGACAGAATCAAAATAATATTGTATAAATACATATAGTGAAGGGTATGTTTTTGTATATCCTAGAAAATATTGTTCTCACATTGCAATTTGAAACACTATTTTTCTCACATTCCATTGGTAATTACGACAGCTCATAGCATTACCCTTCACTTCAAGTTTTTAGATAACGAGTGTTATCAGGGTTGCGAGTGCAACCCATCCAGTTTTAGGGTTATCAAATCCTCCATTGAAATTTTTGACATTTCCATATACGTTGGTAGTGACAGCATATCACCATGATATGACTCCTTTCAAATACTGCTCCTAGAGCCCTTTGCATTACCAACATCTATTAACTATCTAGTTCGTTTGCCAAAACAATTGATAGTTTCTTTATACGCAAGGGGTCAGAATTACGGTTTTGACCCCTATCTTATTGAAAAAACTTGACTTTTTAATAAATAGTAGTATAATAAAAACAAATGAAAGCGAGATTAAGATGACACAGGAAGGAAATGTAAATGAAAACAAAATTAAATTACACCAAGTGGGGTATAAAACATCCACTATTTCAAATAGACAATAAATTTAAAACAAGCAAGAACACACCTGATGGTTATTATGAATTACCATTGGTTGATATAGATAACATTGATGCTGGCGTGGTATACATAGATCCTAGCCATGCAAATTACAGTCAATGGAAAAAGATATGTGAAGATGAAGATAATCTTTATGTGATAAGTGGGCTTGTTCAGAAGACCAGATACAATCAACCAAAGACTACACGAGATGGTTGGATGATAATAAATGGTGATAGCATACCAATAATAGAAGAAGTGCATCCTGCAGAACATATGCGTAAAACAATATATGATTATGTAGCAAACAAACCAGCAGATTATCCACCAGATAACAATAGTTTATGGGAGTATGCGTAATGGATAATTTGACATCAGCATTTGATGCATTTTTTGAAAGATGTGTTCAACAAACCAAAAATAAAACAAAACAACAACAAGAACATTTAGAAAGCATATTGTTATGGTTTGAAGGTGCTCGTAGAATGGAAGCTGGGCTACCATTTTTTGAAGATTCCTTTTTGAATCAACCCACTGATAGTTTGTTGAAAAGGAAAACAAGATGAAATACGCATACAAGGCATATCAAAAGACAGTATATAATTCTAAAAATGGCAAGTATTACAGTCCAGCAGAACTGGATAAAATGGCAACACAAATAACTAATATAAATCCCAACAAAGGCTCAAACAAAGATAAAAAACATGGCAGAAACAAAGGCAGATATATCAAAGGCTTATTATAAATTAGCACATAAGGTTGGTGGGCCGGTTGTAATGCCACTGGAGTTATCTTGAAGGAACAGAGTAAAGAGCTTCGTTAGATACTTGCTAATATCGAAAAACCCGTCAATAGTTATTGGTTATACTTCACCACAAGTATTGTAAAGATGTAGGAACCATAAAGTAGGCAGACTTCCAATAACTGACAGTTCCTTGGTTGAAAGACCTTGATACTCACATCAAGTTTTAGAGCCACCCCATAGCGGGTGGTTTCTGACCAAAATATCTACATCAAGCAATAAGATTGTAGTGTTTGAGTTCGAAGAAAACAAACTGAAGATATCTCTGATATCTGAAAGTTTCCTGCCAGAAAGGCAGGTATAAATAACAGTATAATGAACAGGAGTATAACAAATGAAAATGGAACCCAAGATAAAAAGATATAAGAATCAAAACTTTGATAATTGGTATCAAGGTATGATGTCAAAACCCTACTCTGAGCGAAAAAAACTAGTGCTCAAATGGATGCGTATGGCAAGTAAAACTGTGGCCATGCGAGGAGATCAAGATCAACAACGGGTTGTATACACGATATACAATAGAAGTTTCAGATCNAANTATGAGATACCAAAATACAATATAAAACGTGTTTATAAGATAGTNAACGCAAAACAAAACAAATACAGAGAAGAGATGCGTAAATTAGAAGCCATGAAACAAAGTTTGATGGATAGTGCACCCGTATTGCGTAAAACAGTAAGAAAACGTCATATAGCAGGTAGTGTGAGAAAGCCACTTGGTAGAGCAGATGTATAATGCAACGTTCTACTTGTATAAAAATGGCTATAGGTATAGAGTAAATTCAAGCTATGGTAAGAAAACAGATATAAGCAAACAAGCTATGATATATCGTATAGCAGGAGAACTTGCTGGCTACACAATACACCGAGAAGCAGTATTGGTAGATGAATGGTGGGATCGTCGAGCAAGAAAAAACTATAGCACAGGTAAAGATGGGGGCAAAGGCGAACTTTAACCCCCAGAGCAACCCCCATTGCTCTGTAGTATTTAAACTGTAGATAAGCAGTTTAACCATAACGATAAATAAAGGAGTATACAGATGAGAGAATCTAAAGAATATAATCAAGATCTATTCTGGAAGTATGCAAGACACAGCATGGTATTAGCTAATGCAATATTAAGCATAGGCTTTATACATTATGCTGTTTGGCTGTTATACAAAGTATATCAGTTCGTATTTTAGCCTATTCCAGGCGTTAAGGGGAAGTTACAATGACAGAAAAGTCAGACAAAAACACAACTAAAGGGCGACCTAAAATACAATTAGATTGTGATCAGATCCGTAGACTCGCAGAACTACAATGTAGCAGAGGCGAAATAGCTTATGTTATGGGTTGTAGTGTTGATACATTGGATAGACATCACAAAGCGTGTATAAATGAAGGTAAAGCTCAAGGTAAAATAAAACTCAGACGTGCTATGTATAGAAATGCAGTAGAAAAAGACAATGCTGTGATGCAAATTTGGTTGTCAAAAAATTATTTGGGATTTCAAGATCAGCCAGCTACTGAAGAATCTAGTAGTGTTTTACCGTGGGAAGAAAGCAAAGATGACAGCAAGTAAGATATCTTATGTAAAGGTTTTTTGCCGTCGTTTTCAACAAAAAGGGAACCGTAGAGATGGCAAAATCGCAAACTGACCAGAATACTCAAAGTATTAGAGAAATCAAAACAGATATCAAGATCATCAAAGAGAATCATTTAAAGCATATTGAAAAAGATATGGAAAAACAAACCAAAACAATTGATAAACTAGATCAACGCCTATGGTGGGTTCTAGGATTATTGGTGGCCAGCACCGTAGCTGGTATGGTAGGGGAGTATATGTTATAATGGCTACAAGAAGAGGAATGAAACGGTCAACATCTACCCGTAGAGGTATGAAGAAAAAGGATGATGACAAAAAGAAAAAGAAGTCAAGACGTAGAGGTTAATTGGCTCAAATATTATGAGTCAATCTCTGAAGTTTGTCCATGGAGTCTTGGTTACTATAAACAAGGAAAGATAGATCATACGGATATTTCGGCCACGGTTGGGCGTATGCCCCTGGATGGTAATCTGGTAGCTCGTGTATATTATAGCAAAGATTGGACAAGTGGTCAACTAGAAGATATGGCTGATGCCTACAACGACTTATATCCGGAAGAAGAGTGGTTGTATTCACATCCGTCATACCAGGGTTACAGCACACCAGTGCCGGCCCTAATACAACAAGATAGAGCCATTCTAGAAGAGGCTCGCAACAAGAAAAGGAAATAACGTTATGCCAGTATCAGCAGGAATGAGAGTTACAGCACTTCCAAGTGGATTGGAACTTTCAGCAGGAACAGTAGACAAATTAAGTTTAGAAGGAACTAGTGGTATCAACCCAACAGTTGGTGCAACACTAGAAACAATATGCACACAGGGTGGTATCAGAAATGTATTAACCAGTGCAGAACAATTAAAGATCAAATCATCAGATGCAGATGATACCAATTCAGGTTCAGGACACGCAAGACGTGTAAAGATCAAAGGTATTGATGGATCAGGTGCAGAAGTAGAAGAAAATGTTAACCTAAATGGAACAGCGGCTGTAACTACAACAAACAGTTACCGTCATGTTAACAATGTATTTGTAAACAAAGTAGGTTCAGGTGGGACAGTAAACAAAGGTGTTATATCAGTAAACAACAATGCTGATGATACCAAATTGTATGAGATCGCGGCACTAGAGGGACAACAACAGAGTGCAAGTTTTGCNNTTCCAGCNAACACNAANGCATACATCACAACATTNATGATGAGTGCAAGTGGAGCGGCTCAAGTAAGTATCTGGTTGAACAAAGCACCAGATGTGGCACCATTCAGACAGGTGTTGACGACGATCGTTGGTGATGGTCAAGGTGTTACATACCAATTACCAAACCCATTTCAGATTCCAGCAGGCGGGATCATTGAATTCCGTGCCAAGAGATTGGGATCATCAGATGTGGCAGTAGCGGCAGACTTTCAATTGATATTTGAAAAAGACTAATGCCCTACAGACCCTCAGCTGAAATGCGTAAAAACGCACGGAGAGCTTTAGAGTTCCGTAAGACCCTACCACCGTCTCGCAAGTTCGGGACACCGGTAGGGCTGGCTCGTGCTCGTGACATTGCTAACAATGTGGCATTAAGCCAAGATACTATACTGAGAATGAGAAGTTTCTTGGCACGAGCGAGATCAAACTATGATATGTATCTTGATGAGCCAGATGTAGAAAAGCGTGGTAGTGGATATTGGAGTTATCTATTGTGGGGAGGCAAACCAGCCATCTCATGGGTAGAAGACAAGATCCGCAGATACCGCCGAGCAGGAGAACTAGAATGAAAAACATCATAAAGAATGTATGGTATTTCATCAAATGTGAGATACCAGAACTGATGTCAAATTGGCGTCTAATACCTAGAATGCTTATGGCATTGTATACATATGCTTTCTATAGTGTTACCGTATGGTTCATGGCCATGCCAGACCCTACAACAGCACAAGCAGGATTTGTAGCAACCGTGGTTGGTGCAGGTGCCGGCTTTTTTGGATTGTATGTGGGTTCAGGAAAAATCACCAAAAACAAAGAAGAGAAATAATGGCCACATACAAAGGATCACCATGCAAAGGCGACTGTAGCGGACACAAGGCTGGTGCCGCATATGCCCGTCGTGGTGGCCGTAGTCTAACATTCAGTAGTAGCAGTTTCAACAATGGTATGAGAATACAACAAAAAACCTTCAAAGCCAAAGGTAAAAGAACACGTATGGGTATAACCAAACGGAGTAAGTAATGCCCTTAACTGTCCCCCAACAGCGAGTATTTGATAGTCAAAAAAGGTGGCGAGTCTGTGCATCAGGTAGACGGGCAGGAAAAACTTTTTTAAGTATGTGGGAGATAGCCAAATTTGCTAGACAGCCCAACCGTAGAATATTGTATGTAGCACCCAGCTATAGACAAGCAAAATCAATCATATTTGAAGATCTAAAAAAGCGTCTCATAGATAGAAGATGGCTAAAAAAATCAAACGAGAGCGAGCTCTCTTTCTTACTTGTAAACAATACCAAAATAGAATTGCGTAGTGCAGATGCGGCAGATAGCATAAGA
>FUFK010040427.1_pt1 | contig 26073 bp, 41 predicted proteins | sample 1021851 | NCBI WGS metagenome assembly FUFK01 (sample SAMEA51879418, study PRJEB19060) | metagenome | reverse complement strand
AATATAAAGTTAGTAAAATAGATAGTAAAAATTTTATGTTTTAATAATTAATTTTAAAATAAAAGTTTAAAAAAAGGACTTTGTTTTATTGTTCATTTCCGTTTTTTTGTTTCTCATCTTTTTTTATAGCTTCATACCCTCTAATTAATTTCATTGCATTAATTGATGCGTGTATGTCTTTTATATCTTTTTTAATTTGCCCTACTTCACTTAAAAAGCTATTGACTTTTAACATTGTTTCTTCAATATTTAAAAATGTTTTCGGGTCAGGTGCAATAGGTCCAAAATAATCTATTATTTGTTTAGCTGTTACGGTTAGTTCTTGTATTGGCTGTTTTAATTCGTTAATAAACATTGATTCATTACCTGAAATTAACCAACGCCTGTTAACGTTTGGGAATGCTTTACAAATTTTATTTAAAGTTGGGGTAGTTGGTTTTTTCTTTTTAGCGATTATAGACCAAATAGTAGTTGCATTTTGATATCCACATTCCATAGAAAAAGAATTTAGGTTATGCCCNANNGCATTTATCAANTCCTCNAGNCTNTCTGATGGGTGTTTCATTGTATTATGTTTAGTGTTAGTTTAAACTAAACTACGATATATATTCAATATATNTTCAANTTTTATCTAATTTTTTTNTAACATATTTNTTCACATNTCTATCTTTTTTTATATTTTTTTTTATATTTTTTTTGTTTTTTTAAAATATTTAATATAAATTTGCTTAATAATTAAATAGATAAAAGATGTATAAAGAAAATATAAAGCAATTATTTAACCAAACAAAAGATAAAAAACAATTGATTGAGTTGGTTGCTAATAGTTTTAGTATGAATCCCTTATCTGTTAAACAAGTCTGGTTCAGAGAATTTTATCAAGTACCAGAAAAACATCAAAAAAGATTAATAGGGATAATGCAAAACTATTTAAAAGAAGAACAATTAATCACCCACTAAAAACAAAAACAATGAACACAATAACATTTTATAAAAACAACAGGATAGACCAAGAATATAAAGTTGATTTAATTAAAGTTATTCAACTGTATTTAAACAGCGAAGATTCTAAAATGTACTGGCCGTTTAGAAGAAAATTTTTAACGTTTTTAAGTAACGAATTTCAAAGCACTTTTGACCCATTTACAAACAAAGAATGGGATTCAATCTATTCTAAATATAAAGAATTAATAACCCACTAAAAAACGAACAATGAAAAATTCAATTAGAGAAGAATTAACAGAACATTTAAACGAAACTATTGAATATTTAGATTCTAATGATGAAATACACTTTCACGCTTTTAATGAGGATTATTACATAATCGGATATTATCAAGCTGAGCAATGGTTAAAAAAACACGGATTAGAAGTTTTTGAAGCTATTGGGATATGTCAAGAATTTGAAAAAGAACATTTTGGAGAATTACAAACAACCTATGACAATGCAGAAACTTTAGTTAATCACTTAGTGTATTGGTATGGGTTAGAATTATGCAACGAATTAGAATTAAGTTAAAACTAAATAATTATGACACGAAAAGATAAAAATAAAATACTTTCTGAATTAAAGAAAGAAGTGCATAAAATACTTGGCACTGAAAGGTGGTACACCGCTCACGAAGCCGCGAAGTATATGCGAATTAATTACAGAACTCTTTTAAACAGATTACACTCTGGAAAAATTAAACATAAAATGATTGGCTATGAATATAGAATTAGTCAAACAGAATTAAAAAAACACCTATGAAAATAAAAGAAATTGCAACTAAATACAAACTCACCGAAAGCGACTTTTGGAACTTACAACGTGGTGGAAAAGATATTTGGATAATTACCCACGATGCCTGTGAAAAAATAGCATATCAGGAAAACATAAAATTTGAAACACCAACTGTTTTTAGAGACGATAATAGAAACGTAGCAATGTTAGGCGGTGCAAAAATGGGGGAAACAACTACTTGGACAACAGGTGAAGTATCGCCTAATAATTGTAAAGCCCCCTACCCTTTTGCTATGGCTGAAAAAAGACTAAAAGACAGACTTACCCTAAAATTAATTAATGCCTATGAATATGGAATATTTTCTGATTCAGAAGCTGACACATTTAAAAAATAAAACAATGAAACAAGACACAAACACCTTAGATATTCCAGAACCATTTATGACTGATGGCGAAAAAAAGGAATACGAACAAGCTAAAGAAATAATACATAATTCTAGAAAGCAAAAGTTTGAAAATGCTATCTATGATTTAAAATATTATTCACAAAAAAGAACAGTTTTAGAAACGCATTTACCAGAAACTGCAAAATTAAATAATTGGGATTATAACAACTGTCTAGAAAGGTTATTAGAAGCATCTCAAGCATTATTAGAAACCTATAAAAAACTAAACCAATGAAAAGTGTAAAATTTGGAGACTTAAGCGATAGTCATTTTGAACACTGGCGAGAAAATCAATATGACAATTACCAAGCCGATTTAGATTCTGNAATACCTACAGAATGGATAATTGAAAAGTCATTACAAANTGTAGATAAATCTAAAAACTTAGAAAAGTTTATTAATAATATTACTAATGATGTGACAAAAGGAAATCAAGATGCCTTAAATGTTAAGGCTAACTTCCAACACCTTAGAAAATTATTAGAAAAAGCTGAAAAACAAATCAATGAACAAGTATTAGCAGAGTGTGAACAATATGCTCCCAATAATTCTGAGTTTGATTACAATGGTTTTAAAATTCAAAAAAGAAATGGCGGGAAGTATTATGACTTTTCTAATGTGAAAGAATACACAGAAAAAGAACAAGAACTAAAAGACATCAAAGAAAAACTAAAGCACGCAGTAATAGGCATTGAAAAAGGTTCAACGACTGTTATTGATGGTGGTATGGTTTTAAGCGATGGCCAAGTGGTTGAAATCCCTACCATTAAACAAAGGAAAGATTCATTAATAATAAAAAAAGTATAAACCTAATGGGAGCAGATGACTAAGCACTAATGCTCCCTTAAATTTTTTAATATGGAACAAATTTATAAAATAGAAGATGTTGTTAAAGAAGAACCAAAAGGCTTTAAAAATTTTAAATTAACTAATGTAACGCTTAATGAAATATTAAATTCAATTAAAGACGTATTACAAAGCTTCCCAGAATACAAAAAAAGAAATGTTGTTAAATATCAAATCTATTGTTATTTAGCTAATCAATATACTTATAAATCTAAACTTGATATTGCAAGAACAGGCGGTTACGTTGGGGTTGATTTTTTAGCTTCTGTAGTAGTAGCAATTAACAAATACGATAAAAATTATAAAAACGATGAAGTATTTAGAACAATTGTAAACGCTTGTAGGAGTAGGATTGAAGACATTAACAGTAGTATAGAAAACCAAAGGGAAGAACTTTTAAAAACTTTAGACTTTAAACTAGAAACTTTAACTGTTGAACAACTAAAAATAACTTCTAATTACTTGAATCGATTCTAATGGCTAAAGATCCTGCATTTTTATTTTATCCAAAGGATTTTTTAACTGGCATAACTGATTTAACTATGGAAGAAAGAGGTCAGTATATAACCCTGTTATGTTTACAACACCAAAAAGGTGCTATTAGCGAAAAATTAATTGAATTAACTTTTAATGGAAATATAAGTAACGATGTATTAGCAAAGTTTGTTAAAAGTGATGAAGGGTATTTTAACGAAAGACTAAAGTTAGAAAAAGAAAAAAGAGCTAAACATTCTAAACGACAAAGTGAGAATGCTAAAAAAAGATGGAATAAACATAAAAGTATGCCATCGCATAAAAGTGGCATACAAAGTGGCAATGCCACGGCAATGCCTTTAGTAAATGTAAATGTAAATGAAGATGTAAATATAAATGAAGATGTAAATAAAGTAAAAAAAGAAATACCGAAAATTTCAGAATTTTTACAATACGCTTCAATAGTATTTTCAAAACTAGATTTATCATTTGATGACAAAGCCAAGTTTGAAATAACATCAAAATATGATGCTTGGAAAGATAACGGATGGAAAAATGGTTTTAATAAACCAATTAAAATCTGGAAAACAACCTTAAGAAATACAATACCAAATTTAAAATGTTACACCAATAAACTAAACAACAATGGAAACAAGTATGACAATACCCAAAACCAAACAAGATATACAGATAAGTTCAAAGAAGCAATTATACTTAACGAACTACAAACCAGCGAAACTAATAGCTAGTTCTAATATTAAAAACTATGAAGAAGTCTTTCAATCTAAAGATGATTCAATAGCTAAAATAAAAAGAGAATTAGGCGATAGTTTCACTAAAGGGTATATAAAAATATGGTTAATAGAATTAAACGAACTACTAAACCTTAGAAGGCCAATGACTGAAAGTCAAATTACTTTTTCGGCTCAGTTAATAGTTGATGAATTTTTTAACCTTAAAATTTCTGACCTCACTTTATTATTTAGAAAAATTCTTTCTGGGCAATATGGTGAGCTGTATGAATCTTTAAACCCCCCTAAAATACTAGGGTTCTTTAGAAGCTATTTAAACGAACGTACTGCAATAGCTGCAGAATATTCAATGCAACAACATTTAAAACATAAACAATGAAAAGATTAGCAATAATAGGGGGACTAAGTTTAATGACTGCTGGAACTACTAACATACTATGGCACAAGCAGCAGTTAGATTTAAATCCGAATACAATTGCTATAGCTACAGGAGGGTTTTTTGTAGCAGTAGGACTAGCCTATAAATTTTAAAACCCATTAAATAAAAAACAATGACAACACATCTACAACAATGGCAAAAAAGTTACTTTATTAAAAACAATAAAGTAAAAACGTCAACAGAAAATCAAACACCTAAAATTAAAAAAACAAGCAATTATGAATTATTTAAATTTCATCCAGCAAATAGAAAAATTAATAAAAATCACGTTGAAAACATAAAAAAATCAATGCAGAAAAAGTTTTTAATTTCACCTATAACTGTAAATGAAAAATTTGAAGTAATTGATGGACAGCATAGATTAATTGCTTCAAAAGATTTAGGGAAGCCTATATATTACTTTATAAATAATAACTATAGCATTAAAGAAATGCAAAGATTAAATGCTATTAATAAAAATTGGACACCAACAAATTATTTAAATACAGGCATCAAATTAAATGACCAAAATTATATTGATTACAAAAGATTTAAAAACAAATATGGATTTTCTCACGATATAAACCTTACACTTTTATGCGATACTTCATCTAATATTAATTCAGAAAAATTTAAAGAAGGAACATTTAAAGTTAAAAATTATGAATTAGCTTGTAAATATGCAGAGTTAATTTATTTAGTATCTCCTTACTATAAAGAATTTAAAAGAAGAAGGTTTGTTTCTGCTATTTTGTTTTTATTAAAACATAAACAAGATGTTTTTTCAATGCAAGAGTTTATAGATAAATTAAAAACAAGACCTAATTCTTTACAGCATTGTATAAACACAAGGCAATATCTTGAGCTTATTGAGGAGATATACAATTACAGAAGAAGATTAAAAGTAAACCTAAGATTTTAATAAATAAATAACAATGGATAAAACAAATAACAATGATAAAACCAAATAAAAAAACAACAGTTACTGGTCAAGTGTTAAAGATTAACAAGCCAATAACAGGAAAAAGTAAAAAAGGTAATGAATGGACTAAACAGGAAGTCATTATAGAACAAAACAGAACTTATAATAATAAACTTTCTTTAAGTTTTTTTGGAGACAATGTTGACTTTGTAAGAAGATTATTAGAAGGCAATGTCTATGAATTTATGATAAATGTTTATTCTAATGAATGGAACGACAAATATTACACTCAAGTTGATTGTTGGGGTATTAATGAATTAAACCCAATGCCACAAGAAGAAACTAAAGAACCTGAATTAGAACAATCTGATTTACCATTTTAATGGCTGAATTATATTTTTTTTACTTAACATCCCATATACTAGCAATAATATGTGGGATGTGTTTACTTAAAATTTTCCAAATAATATTAGAATGAAAGAAAAAGAAAAAAAACTTATTGATAGTTTGAACAATAAGTTTGATTGTAATATAACTAAAACAAAAGATGATTTTGAATATTATGATGGAGTAAATGAAAAAGCAATATTTGAATTTAAAGAAAGAAATAAAGTTTATAAAACGCATTTACTGCAGATAGATAAATTTTTTCATTTATTAATGGAATCTGAAGACAAAAAAAAGAAAGCACTTTTTGTTCACAAAGATGAAAGCGGAATATATATTTATGATTTACACCTTATAAAAAAATATTATACTAACCCAAATAACCCAGCACCCATAATAAGCAAAATATGTAGTAAACAAACTGAATTTAATAATAATAATAAAATAACTAAATACTTTTTCAGGTTTCATAAAAGCGATTGTATTTTAATATTATCTCCAAATTTGTTAATTATGAATTAAATTTACAATATGAACACTAAACTAATTAATGATTTTTATAATAAATCAACACCCGAAGAAAAAGTCCAATTCCTTTGGCTATTAGCTAAAGACATTACAGTTCCAGTAACTAAATTTGATGAAGATGGAAAACGTTACGTAGATATGATGGAACTAGATGAAAAAATACCTGTAGTTTTAAATGGAACTATGTATCAATTTAACCTTGAAGATTTATTTGACGAAGAAAGGAAAAAAGAACAAAACCAACTTAGAAACAACTAATTGTTAATAAAATATAAAAAAGATATATAAAAATTAAATAAAAAAATATATACATTCGCATCGCTTAGTCATCACCAATGAGTGATGCGTTACACAAAACAATATCAAAATCGAGGAAACAAGTACAAGGCTAAAAGACAAACTTTTGGCGGTCGTTCCTACCATTCCAAAAAAGAAGCCCAATATGCCGAACAACTAGAACTACGAAAACTAGCTGGTGAAATAAAGCATATTAAACCCCAACACAAACTACCCCTTTATGTAAATGGTGAATTAATCACTAATTACTATATAGATTTTAAAACTACTCTAACAAACGACACCTACGAATTAATTGAAGTTAAAGGCTTTGCTACTGACCTGTGGAAACTTAAATGGAAATTAACCCACGCCCTACTTTATTCAGGACAGATTGAAGGCGAAGACCCCGAGAAAACAAAATTAATATTAGTGAGTTGACCAATTCAGAAATAATAGACAAGCTATACAGAAAGCACGTTACGTGGTTATTAATTGTAGAAAACAGACTTCCAATATATGCGCCAATAACTGCAGAAGATATTGTTCAGGATATGTATTTAAAAATATTACAAAAATTACAGAAAAAAAAGATAAAAAAAACGTTAATAATAAAGGAAGGAGAAGTTCAATACAATTATATCTACGTAACGCTAATCAATTTATGTAATGATGTTTTTAGAACTGAAAAAGAAACACTCCCTTTAAAAGAAGAATTACTTAATAAAGAGGAAGATCAACAAACAGAATTTTTAAATAAAATTGATTCTATTATTGACACTTTATATTGGTATCAAGAAAAACTATTTAAACTATACACTAGAAAATTCAAAGGTAATATGAGCAAATTATCTAAAGCAACTAAAATTAGTTACAAAACAATATGGAACGACATCAATCAAACAAAAAAATTAATAAAAAAACTATACGAAAATGGCAAATGACAAAGGGCTGGGCGACACTGTTGAACGCTTTACAGAATTTACTGGAATTAAAAAGGTAGTCAAATGGATAGCTGGCGAAGACTGTGGATGCGAAAAACGTAAAGAAAAACTTAATAAAATATTTCCTTACAAAAAAGCAGAATGTTTAACAGAAGAAGAATACAATTGGTGCAAAGATTATTTTGAAACTTATCGCAGTGTTATTTCACGAGACGAACAGCATAAAATGCTAGACATACATAACAGGGTTTTTAAAACCAATAAGCAACCCTCTAGTTGCAGTAGCTGTGTTAAAGATTTATACAATGAAGTAAAAAAATTATATGATACATACAAAGATTAAAAAAAGAACTGACAACCTAAACAAGTTACAGTCCTACTTAACTAAACACAAAGAAGAATTAAGTAAAATATTTAAAGACGAAAAGCCAAATGAACGAAAATGAAAACATATTAAGAAGATTACAATTTTTAGCTGGCATCAACCCTAACGACCAAGTGTTTGGCGGAATTGTTAGGTCAATTGTTGAAGCACCTGAAAATAACCCAGAAAGAACCTGTGAAATAGATGATGATGAATGTTTAAACTGTGGCTCGTGAAAAGTGAATTAATTAAAATATCAAAAATAAAAGCAAACCCAGACAACCCAAGGCTAATTAAAGACATTAAGTTTAAGAAATTAGTTAACTCAATTAAAGAATTTCCTAAGATGTTAGAACTACGCCCAATCGTTGTAAATGATGATATGATTGTGCTGGGTGGTAATATGCGTTTAAAGGCTTGTAAAGAAGCTGGATTGAAAGAAGTTTATATTGTTAAAGCAAGTCAATTATCAGCGAGAGAACAGCGAGAATTTACAATTAAAGATAATGTTGGCTTTGGCGAATGGGATTGGGATATGTTAGCAAATGAATGGGATAATAAAGAACTAAATGATTGGGCAATGGATGTTCCAAAATTTGAATTAACAGAAGATGATAAAGATTATTCAAATATTTTAATTGAATCTTTAAGAGTGGAAGTTGAAATGGAAAATGAAGAAGAACAAGAAAAGTTATATAATGAATTAACACAAAAAGGTTACAAATGCCGCATTTTAACATTATAAAAAAAAACAAAGCTAATTTAAGTTTTAGAGTAAGTTCTATAATAGGAAAATTTGATTTACAATCTAACGAAATTATAGAACATTTTGAAGGTAATATTGACTTACCTAATAAATGGAAAATTGGTTTAATAATTGGAAAAAGTGGAAGTGGCAAAACAACTATAGCTAAACAATTATTTAATAATTTTTATGTTACAAAATTTTCATATAAAAGCAAATCAATTTTAGATGATATGCCAAAAAATTCAACTGTAAATGAAATTACAAACGCATTTAATTCCGTTGGTTTTTCAAGTCCACCAAGCTGGTTAAAACCATATTCAGTTTTAAGTAACGGACAAAAAATGAGAGTTGATTTAGCAAGAGCAATGTTAGAAGAAAAAAAAATGTTTGTTTTTGATGAGTTTACAAGTGTAGTAGATAGAAACGTTGCTAAAATAGGAAGTTTTGCAATTCAAAAAGCAATTAGAAAAAGTAATAAAAAATTTATTGCTGTAAGTTGTCATAAAGATATTGAAGAATGGCTTTTGCCTGATTGGGTTTTTAATACTGACACAATGACCTTTCATTTATTTGAAGGGCAAAAAAAAAATAGACCAAAAATTAATTTCAAAATATACGAAACAGAAAATAAATCAATTTGGAAAATGTTTGCTAAACATCACTATTTAAGTCATACACATAATAATGCAGCAAAAGTTTTTATTGCAACTATAAATAATGAATTAGCTGGTTTTTTGAGTGTTTTACATTTTCCACATCCAAAAACAAAAAACATAAGAAAGGTACATAGATTAGTTATTTTACCAGATTATCAAGGAGCAGGTTTTGGAATAAAATTTTTAGAAGAAATAGGTAAAATATATAAAGAAAAAAAAATATAGATATACTATAACAACGTCAGCACCAAGTTTAATTTATGCTTTAAAAAAATCTAATAATTGGGTATGCAACAGATTTGGTAGGAATAAAAAACAATTTAGAAAACAAAGCAAAAACAAAACTTTTATAATTGGAGAAATTAGTTCTTCAAATAGAATAACTGCAGCTTTTGAATATAAATAAAGAATAATGGCAAATGAAGAAAACATAAAGAAACACCAATTTAAAAAAGGGCAAAGCGGTAATCCTGCAGGTAGACCAGTTGGTGCATTTAGCAGAAGCAGTATAGCAAAACGATGGTTAGAAACATTAGAGAAATCTAAAAACCCAATTACAGGTTTGTATGAAGATTTAACTCAAGAAGATATAATGACACTAGCAGTTTTAAAAAAAGCTAGACAGGGAGATGTTAGAGCATATGATGCTTTAATGAACTCAGTCTATGGCAAACCAAAAGAAAGTAAAGACATTACAGTTAATGAAGAACCACGATTATTTCCAAACTTAACTTACGATGATATCTAAGGCATTTATTTTAATTGTTGTATGGGAAACCCTTAAATACATTACTTATAAATATATGGGCAAATTTTAATGGAATGGTCGCACACAAAAGCAGTCAAGAAATTATCATTACTTAAAAGCAGAACAAAGATTGTAAGAGGTGGAACAAGTGCTGGTAAAACATTTGCTATATTATCATTATTAATTGATTATGCAATAGCTACACCCTATTCAGAAATTAGTGTAGTTACTGACACTATACCAGCGTTAAGACGTGGTGCATTAAAAGACTTTCTAAACATACTTAAGACGACGGGTATATATAAACCCCATAACTATAATAAAAGTTCCTTAAAATACGAATTTAGTAATGGTAGCTATATAGAGTTTTTTTCAACAGATAGCCCAGATAAATTACGTGGCGCACGTAGGCATTGTTTATTTGTTAATGAATGTAATAATGTAACGTTTGAATCTTATCAGCAATTAGCAATCAGAACAAGCAGAGATATTTGGTTAGATTATAACCCAGCTACTTTATTTTGGGTGGACAAAGAATTAGTTGGACAACCTAATACAGATTTTATTACTCTGACTTATAAAGACAATGATGTATTGCCACAAACAATTATTGATGAATTAGAAAAAAACAGGGAAAAAGCAAAGACATCTGAATACTGGGCAAACTGGTGGAAAGTCTATGGTCTTGGGCAAATAGGAAGTTTAGAAGGTGCTTGTATTCCAGCGTGGAAAGAAATTGACATAGTTCCTAATGAAGCCAGATTAATGGGTTATGGAATGGACTTTGGCTATAGTGTTGACAGTACATCTATTGTAGCACTATACAAATACAATGACAGCTACATTTTTGATGAAGTATTATACAGGAACAAAATGCTTAATAGTGATATATCCAACTTTATTTTAAACAACAATTTAATGGGTTATATATATGCAGATTCAGCAGAACCGAAGTCAATAGCAGAATTGCGCAGTTATGGACACGACATATTTCCAGTTACTAAAGGAAGGGATTCTATTATATATGGAATAAACTTAATTAACCAAAATGAAGTATTTGTAACAAGAAGAAGTAAAAACCTAAAAAAAGAATTAGAGGGCTATATCTGGATGAAAGACAAACAAGGTAACACCCTACAGAAACCAAACCCAATGAATGGCGACCACGCAATTGACGCTGCTCGCTATTGTATTATGATGGTATTAGAAAACCCAAACAGAGGAGAATATTATTTGTATTGATTCTGATATATAATTTAAACCAATTTAACGTCTATATAATATGAAAGTAAGTATTAACATCCCAACATCATTAAACGATATTACTTTAAACCAGTATCAACAATGGTTAAAAATAGCTGATAAAAAAGAAATGGATAATTTCTTACAACAAAAGTTGATTGAAATATTTTGCAACATTCCACTAAAAACTGTTACTGCTATTAAAGCAACTGATGCTGATGCAATAGTAAACGACATTTTAAAGCTGTTTAAGGAAGAATCACCTTTTAAGGATAGGTTTACACTAAACGGTGTTGAATATGGCTTTATACCCGATTTAAATAATATGACATTGGGTGAGTATGTTGACTTAGATAATTTATTAAGTGAATGGCAACAAATGCACATTGCTATGAATGTTTTATTTAGACCAATAACCTACAAAAAAAAGAATAAATATTTAATAGAGGAATATGAAGCTAAAGAAAATGCAAATATGAAATTAATGCCACTTGATATTGTGTTTGGAGCAATGACTTTTTTTTTGACTTTAAACAAGGAATTACGGAAAAATATCCTGAATTATTTAGCAACACAGACGGAATTGGAAATCTCTCCGCAACTGCGAACTTCTCTCAAAAATGGAGCTGGTATCAATCTATTTACGCCTTATGCCAAGGAAACATAGAAAGGTTAGATAATGTTACTAAACTAAATATACACACCTGTTTGAACCACTTAGCATTTGAAAAAGATAAATATGAATTAGAAGCTAAAATGCTTAAAAAGAAAAAATGACAAGAGACAAATTATTAGATATAATTTTTGAAAACGATTTAGAGAACTTAATAATTGCCCAAGGTTTAGAAGAAGCAACTGTTGCTATAACAACAAACAAAAAACAGTTTGTGCTAGATTATTATAAATGCCTGGATATTCTTTTAAAAAAAATGAATATGGACTTTGACACAGCTAAAGACACATTAGACGAATTAACAGAATTAGACTTTGGAGAAAAGACTCCAATATTTATTAAATATTTATGAAAAGTTACTACGACATATTACAAGACATTAAAACAATAATTAGTGCTGAGCCATTTAATAATACAGTAAGCAGTGATGATATTGGCGCAATAGATTTAGAAAAACAAAATATATACCCTTTAGCACATATAGAAATTGAAAGCGGAACCATTGAAGAAAACCACGTTTCTTTTAATGTTTCTATTTTTTTTATGGATATGGTAGATTTTAACAAACAAGAATCTACAGATTTAATCAATGGAAATAATAATATACAAGATGTTTTTAATACTCAATTTAAATTAGCATATAGGGTAATGAGAGTTTTGCAAAAAGCAGATTTATATAGAAATGATTACCAAATAAGTTCTGCGCCAACCTTTACAAAAGAAATATATAATTCTTTAAGAGGTTGGACTGTTAGTTTTCAAATTAGTACAAACGGAGAAATGACTTATTGCTAATGAGTGAATTTAAAAACGCCATAGAGGATTATGCTAAGTATGTTGTTCAACAGTCTAGAAGTAGGTTAAGTAAAGCTGGTAAAAATAAAGGCTCATTATATAAAAGTTTAGATTACATCATACAACAAAACAGGGGCGCTACTGGAAAGTTTGAAACTGGTTATACTGTTTCTTTTGAAATGGAAGAATACGCTGCATTTGTTGACCAAGGTGTAAAAGGTAAAAACCCAAGTAAAGTTTCCCCAAACGCTAAAAAGAAAGGTCAACAAGCACCTAACTCTAAATATAAATTTGGTAGTGGCACTCATAAAGGAACATTTAAAGATTTTGTAAAAAAAATGTCAGCATTTGCAAAAAGAAAAAATATTAGATTTAGAGAACAAGTCAATAATAAATCAACTGGTAGGTTTGCTAAAGGTGGCTATAATTCAATGGGTTATGTCATAGCTAAAAATATATACAATAGAGGGTTAAAACCAACTTATTTCTTTTCAAAACCTTTTGATGATGGCATAAAAAAATTTAGTGATGATATAGTAATATCATACGGAAATGAGGTATTAAAAAAATTAGTTAAAAAATGAGTACAATAATAAGAACAAGAAGCCCATTCTTTATAAGAACGCCACAAGTAACTGGAAGTGATTTAAACAACCTAAGTTACTTTAGGATAAATATAGGCATATTTAGCGGTTTAAGTACGTCTACAACTCCTTGTGATGATTTNTCAGNTTCTTATCAATTACAAAAAAAACCATTAGGAACAGAAGGTTCNGTTNCTNTNGANATTAGCGAAATAGTAAATGACCAGATAGAACAAATATTTACAGGCACTTANTCAGCATCTTCTGCNAAANCNTCTGTATGGGTNANNGTAACNACATCAGCAAGACAATCAGATGGCACTATAATAGGATCAGCTACNTCTAACACTTATNTAGCGCAAGAAGGNTTTAATAAATTTAAAGAAGGGGTAAACTATACTACAGAGCCTATTGCAATGATTAGNGGTTCNTATATTCAATANGATAGAAACGGNACAGCTACAATTCCAGTTAATGTAGAAAGAGTTGTTTCTGTTCAATGGAGAGATGGCTCAAGTGTAAGAGAAACAGATACATTTTCAGATAATGGCAACTCTAACCAAAAAATACAATATGCACAATTTACAAACACAACATTATTAGATAATGCTTTAATAACTTATGATGGTGAACTAACTACTTCAATAACGTTAGACCCAATTGAAGAATGTAAATTTCCAGTACATAAAATAACTTTTGTTAATAGATGGGGCGCTATGCAGGATTTATTTTTCTTTAAAAAATCTACAGAAAGTTTAGAAGCAAGAAGAGAAAATTTTAACGCAAGTATATTTAAAGCTAGAAACGTTTTTTTATCACCAGGCGAAGGTCCAGAAGACCCTTGCGAAACTAACATAGTTTACAATACTTATTCAACTACAGCGCATAGTAAAAAAACATTTAATGCCAATGCAACAGAATCTATCCAACTAAACTCAGGTTTTGTTAACGAATTAATGAATCCATATTTTGAGGAGTTAATGGTTAGTGAGTTTGTATGGCTAACAGATTCAAGCAATGTAGTTTATCCAGTTAATTTAAAAGAAAGCTCATTCACTTTTAAAACAGGTTTAAATGATAGATTGATAAACTACACTATGAATTTTGAAAAGTCTTTTGATTTAGTAAACAATATTAGATAATGCAAAAGATTATTCTATACATACAACCACAACTAAGAAATACTACTACAGAACAGGATTTTGTTAGAGTTGATTTAATGGAAGAAGGCATTATAGAATTAACTCAAGTCATACAAGATATAAAAGATATTGAAAAAGTATTTACTGATTATAGTAGAACATTTAATCTACCAGCAAGTAAAACAAATAACAAAATTTTTAAACATTGGTATAATCCAGACATTGATGGTTTTGATAATCAAATTATTAGTAATGCAAGAATTGAATTAAACCACCTACATTTTAAATTTGGCAAAATAAAGCTGGAACAGGTTGTTATGAAAAATCAAGTTGCTTCCATCTATAAAGTAACATTTTTTGGGAATACCTTAACATTAACAGATTTAATTGGTGAAGACAAACTNGANAATNTAAATTGGCTCAACAACTTTAATTTTACAACATCTAACTCAGTAGTTAAATTTGGTTTAGAAAATGGATTAATACAAACTGTAGGTAGTGTTACATATGTAGACACAATTATTTATCCATTAATAGCACATTCACAAAGTTTTATTTATGATACAACTAATAATCAAGATAATGGTTTAAATATATCTACTGGAGAAGAAGCGCAAAATCTTGGTAAAAGAGGTGTGTTTCCAGATGATTTAAAACCAGCAATAAGAGTTACTGAAATTTTTGAAGCTATAGAACAAAAATATAATATTCAATTTAAAACTTTTTATGATGATGGTTTTTATGATACAGCACTAAATAATTTATATATATGGCTACATAGAAAAAAGGGGCAGCTTGAAGTTGAAAAGCAAAGACTTGTTAATGATGAAAGTTTTGGTTGTTTTTCTAGTACTATAAATTGTAATCATTTTACAGATACAAGCGTAAAACCTCATTTTAATAATGGAACGTATGTTTTCATAGATACAAACACACATTTCTTACCAGAATCATTTATATATGAAACAAAAGTAATTCCAACTAATAACAGNATAGAATATAGTATAGAAATTTATGAAGAAAATTCTGGTAGTGTTGTGTCAAAAATAGAATCTGTTACAGGCACAAANTCAATTTCAGTAGGNTATGGAAGTGGNGGAACTAATGTAGTTTTACCAAATACAGAGTACAAGCTATCTACTAGAGTTAAATCAGATTCTTTTATAACTTTTGGACTTGAAATTGATATAACACACTCTGTTTANAACACANCTTTAAATAGTGGNACAGGTGGTTATGAAACATACACAGCAAACTTTCAAAGTAATTCAGCAACTATATCATTAAGNGCAACAGTTTTTATTACAGACCATATTCCCGACATTAAAGTAATTCATTTTTTAAAAGCTATTTTTAGAATACATAATTTAACAGCTTTTTTAAATTTCAATGGAGAAATTGTTCTGCAAAAATTAGATGATTTTTATGCTGGTGGTGATACTTTTGACATAACTCCATTTGTAAAAACAGATGAACATTCTATAGGAACTATAATTCCATTAAGTGAAGTTGATTTTGAATATGCAGAACCTAAAAGCATTTTAGCGCAGCAGTTTTTTAATACTAATAATCAAAAATACGGTGAATTAAATTATGTATCAGATTCATCAAAAAGTAACATATATCAAATAAAAATCCCTTTTGAACATATGCTATTTGAAAGGCTACAAGACAAAACAAGTGGTGCATTAAGCACAGTACAAGTTGGTAGTTTTTTAAATGAAGAATTAGAGCCAAGTATAGGTGAACCACTTTTATTTTATGGCATATACCAACAGAACCAAGATAATATTAATTTTTGTGAAAACACAAGACCAGCTACTTATGGTGCTTTAGCAGATACTTCAGGAAGTAACTCTATTATAAATGATTATTGGATACCAAGTATGTGTAGTTCTTTAGGAACAAGTTCTACAGCACCTACATTCAATCTAAATTTTGGTAGTGAAATAAACACTTATACACTAACAGATTATGGTGGTAANAATAACAGCTTATTTCAAAAATACTATAACAACTANATNACAAGNGTATTTAACAAAAGAACAAGGATNTTTAATTTTAAGGCAATACTGCCATTAAAAGTTTTATTGAACCTAACCTTAGATGATTTGATTGTAGTTGGCACTAGAGCTTATACCATTAATAAAATGACTACTAAACTACAAAGTGGTGAAACCAATTTTGAACTATTAAACGAACCATCATAATGAAAACAATATTAGAAGCATTAAAGTTTTGTAAAGAGAATAAGCTATATGATGAGCATATTAGAATAGCATTAGGACTAAATAAAGCACCTGAATCATTTAGAGAATTATTAAACTATTTAAGATTAAGAAAATGACAGTAGTAAGAGAATTTGAATTAATAACTAAAACAGATAAAGCAGAGAAAGATTTAAAAAATGTTTCTGATGGTGTTGAAAAAATCAATGATGGTTTAGAAACAACAAATAAAGAAAGTAAAAATTTAAGTTTATTAGGAAAAGGGTTTTCAGCAGCTAAAAAAGGTGCTTCGGGGTTTGGAGCTGGTTTAAAAACTATTGCTAGTGGTGCTGGTATATTTACAATAATAGCATTGGCATTAGATAAACTTAAAGAACTATTTCAATCAAACCAAAGGGTAGTTGATGCTTTTAATATTGCTTTTGAATCTTTATCTATAGCTTTTAATGACTTCTTTAATTTTATTAGTAGCAATGTAGGAGCTGTAACAGGGTTTTTTAAATCTATTTTTGATGACCCTCTTGGTTCTGTTAAATCATTAGGTGTAGCAATAAAAAATAATATTATAGAGAGAGTCAAATCTGCTCTTGAGGTTTTTGGTTTATTAGGTTCAGCAATTAAAAAAGTTTTTTCAGGTGATTTTGATGGGGCAATACAAGATGCTAAGTCTGCTGGTAGTGAATTTGTAGATGTTTTAACTGGTGTAGATGATACAGTAGGAAAAGTTACAGATGTAGTCAATAAAGCCATACCGTCTATTACAGAATATGCTAAGTCTACAATAGCAACTGCGAAAGCTAATATAGAACTTAAAAACTCTGCTGAACTTGCTTCTGTAGCAAATCAAGGACTTATAGAAGAATTTGACAGGCAGGCAGAAGCTCAAAGACAAATTAGGGATGATGTAAGATTAGATATTGAAACTAGAAAAAAAGCTAATGATGAATTACTACAAATATTAGAAAAACAAAAAGTTGCAATGCTTGAAAATGCTGACATAGCAGTTAGAGCAGCACAAGCAGAACTTGCGAAAGATAAAGAAAACATTGAAGCTAAAAAAACTTTAATGGAAGCAGAAAATGAAAGGAAAGCAGTTATAGCAACTACCACAGGTTTTATTAGCGAACAAAAAACAAATGAAGCAGCATTAGAACAAGAATTAAAAGATTTAAGTAATAGTAGGTTAGAATCTGAAAACAGAATTGCAATAGAAAGAAAAAGATTAAATGCAGAACAAACTGAAGATAATGTAAAAAGACTTGAAAAGTTAAAAGAAATAGATGCTCAAGAAAGAGAAATAGAGTTAAAAAGGTTACAGTCTGTTATTGATGCAGCTAATATTGGTACACAAGCTAAAATTGATGCAGAGATAGCTTTTAACGAAGCTAAATTAGAATTTGACAGACAAGCACTAGAAAGAGCTAAAGAGATTGGAGAAGCTAGAGTAGAAGCAACAAAAAAAAACAATGATGATATATTAGCAAATGAAAAAGCACTTACAGATGCAAGAATAAATTTAGAACAAGCACTAGTTAATGCTACATCTTCAGCTTTAAGTAGTGTAGCACAATTAGCTGGAGAAGGTACTAAAATATCAAAGGCAGCAGCTATAGCTGATATTATAATTGGAACAGGTGTAGGATTTGTTCAAGGTTTAGATATAGCTCAAAAATCAGCAAAAGGAACTGGCCCAATGGCTGCAATAGCTTTTCCAATGTTTTTTGCAACTCAGATAGCAGCAGTATTAAGTGCAGCAGCACAAGCTAGAAACGTTGTCAATAAAGCCAAAGGGCCATCAGCACCAACAATATCTGCTCCAAGTATAAGTGGTGGAGCAACAACTTCACCAACGCAAGCACCAAGTTTTAATGTAGTAGGGCAATCTGGATTTAATCAAATTGCTGGTGCATTAGGGCAACAACCACCAACACAAGCCTTTGTAGTAGCTGGAGATGTTACTACAGCCCAAGAACTACAAAACAATACAATACAACAAGCAACTTTTTAAATTAAAATANAATGGANATAATAGAANTNATATTAGANGAAGAAAACGAAGAAATGACAGGAATTGAAGCTGTTTCTATCGTAGAGAATCCAGCCATTGAAAGCGACTTTATTGCTTTGGCTAGTGAAGAAGTACAATTGGCAAAAATAGATGAAGAAAAGAAGCTTTTAATGGGTGCCGCCCTGATACCTAACAAACCTATCTACCGAAAGCGAAACGATACTGACTTTTATGTATACTTTTCAAAAGATACTGTGCGTAAAGCAAGTGAAATGTTCTTTCAAAATGGTAATCAAAACAATGCTACTTTGGAACACGATATGGAAATTAAAGGGCTAACAGTTGTGGAAAGTTGGATTGTAGAGGATAACAAAATGGATAAATCAACTATGTATGGATTAAATGTTCCAAATGGTACGTGGATGATTTCAATGAAAGTTAATAATGATGAAGTCTGGGAAGAATATGTTAAAGAAAATAAGGTTAAAGGCTTTAGTATAGAGGGTTACTTCGCTGACCGTGCTAAAATTCGTAGAGATAGTGTTAAAGATGAAATGACTGCTATTGAAAACACAGAAGCGGAATACATATTAAGTCAAGTTAAAAACGTATTAAGCAATGAAAAAATCACATTAGAAAGTTATAATGATTATCCAAATTCAGTTAGCAATAATGCTAAAAAAGGTCGAGAGCTTAATGAAAAAGTAAATAATAAATGTGCTACGGATGTAGGAAAAATAAGGAGTGCTGACTTGTCAGCGAAAAGAAAACTGACTGTGCCAACAATTAAACGTATGTATAGTTATTTATCTAGAGCAGAAACATACTACGACCCTAGCGATACGAAAGCGTGCGGAACGATTAGTTACTTACTATGGGGTGGAAAAGCTGGTCTGTCTTGGAGTAGAAGCAAGTTGAAACAATTAGGTGAAATTAATTTAGAATCTGTAGTTGTTGATGAATACTTTGCAATTATTGACGACAGATTAGCATACAGCACAAAGGAAAAAGCATTAGAGATGGCTAAAAACATTGGGTGTGAAGGAATGCACGAACACGAATTTGACGGAAAAATTTGGTATATGCCTTGCGAGAAACATCAAGTTGATGCTGGTAAAAATACCAAGAGCCCTTGTTGGGATGGTTACCAACAAAAAGGCTATAAAATGATTAATGGAAAAAGAAGACCTAACTGCGTAAAAATAAAATATGAAAAGGAAAATAAATAAAAGGAGAAAAGATGCTACAGTTAGCAAAATATCTAGAGTTGGAGGTAAAAGAGCTTGTTTGTGTAGTGATGCTACTTATCACGTGGACTGTTGCGATGGCACTTTACAGGCACAAGGGATAGGTAAAGTGTAAAATAATTAGTATATTTAATTATTGAATATTCAACGAAATGGCTCAATGGAAACACCAAGCAGTCATTCAAATTAAAGCTACTTTTTACTAAGTGGCTTTTTTTTTAAATAGTTACTACATAATAATTGCGTTCTGTCCGTTTATAGGGTATGAAAGCGCAAAGTATACTTAATCAAATCAAAGAAATTGTTGGTGTCAAACTATCTGAAGACACAGCAGTAAAATTAGAAGAAGTCAAACTAGACAACGGTACTATTATAGTAGCCGAAAAATTTGAGTCTGGTGCTTCTGTATTTATAAAATCCGAAGAAGAAGAAATTGCTTTACCTATCGGAAAATATTCTTTAGAAGATGGCAGAGAATTAGTTGTTAAAGAAGAAGGGCTAATTGAAAGCATTGGAGATATAAAAGAAGAAGTTGAAGAAAAAGTAGAAGAAGAAGTAGAAGCAAGCGAAGAAGAAACAGATTTAGAAGAACACGAAGAAAAAGAAGAAAAAATGCAGTATGTAACCAAAGAAGAATTTGCTAAAGCGGTTGAAGAAATCAAAGCAATGATTGAAAAAATGGGTTACAAAGACAAAGAAAAAATGCAAGAAGAACCTATTTCAGAAAACAAAGAAGAATTGTCTGCTGAACCTACTGAGCCATTAGTACACAATCCTGAAGCAGAAGAAAAGCAAAAATTTGAGTTCCATATATCATCAAAAAACGTTGATACAGCAATGGACAGAATTTATGCAAGAATTAACAATAATTAAAATCAAAAAATAAAAAAAAACAAAATGGCTACAACATTAACAATAACAAGTCCAACTTACGCAGGAGAAGCTGCAAAAGGTTATTTGGCTGCTGCTCTTTTAGAAGGAAACACTATTGCTAAGGGTGGTATAGAAGTAAGACAAAACATTAGATACAAGCAAGTAATGCAAAAAATTGCTACTGATGCTAATGTAATTAAAAACGGAAGCTGTGATTTCGATGCAACTTCAACTGTTACTCTAACTGAAAGAATTCTACAACCAGAAGAATTTCAAAGTAACTTACAGTTTTGTAAAAAAGATTTTGTTCCTACTTGGGAAGCAATGGAATTAGGGATGTCTGCTTATAAGAACCCACCAAAATCATTTGTAGATTTTGTTTTAGGTCACGTTGCTGGATTAATAAAAGAAAAAACAGAACAAAATATTTGGGAAGGTGTCAATGCTAACGTTGGTGAGTTTGATGGCTTTGTAACTTTAGCTTTAGCAGATAGTGATGTAATTGACGTTGCTTCTCACGCTGCTGTAGATGCTTCAAATGTAATCGCAAAATTAGGTTCTATTGTAGATGCTATACCATCTAAATTATACAACAAGGATGATATGTACGTTTATATCAGCCAAAATATTGCTAGAGCATACGTAAGAGCTCTTGGTGGTTTCTCAAGTGGTATTGGAGCTGCTGGTACTGATTCTAAAGGAACTCAATGGTATAACGGAAGTGGAGATTTATCTTTTGATGGAGTAAAATTATTTGTTGCTAATGGATTAGCTGACGATACAGCAATGGCTACTCAAAAATCTAATTTATTCTTTGGCACTGGTTTATTAAATGATATGAACGAAGCTAAAGTTATAGATATGAGCCCAATTGACGGAAGTCAGAATTTTAGAGTAGTAATGAGATATACAAGTGGAGTACAATATGCAATTGGTTCAGAGATTGTATTGTATCACGCTTAATTATTAACCTTAAAAATTAAAATACAATGGCGTGTTTAGCAACCAAAGGAAGATTAGTACCGTGTAAAGATGTTGTCGGAGGTATCGCTAGAGTATACATAAGCGATTTCGGCACAATAAGCGGTTTAACATTAACAAATGATGAAGTAACTGGCTGTACGGCAAGTTTTACTGCTTTTGTTTACGAATTAAAAGGTGGTAACAGTTTAGAACAAGCAATTACAAGTTCTCCTGAAAATGGGACTACTTTCTTCGAGCAAACTTTGACTTTAAATCTTCAAAAATTATATAAAGAAGACCATAAGGAATTAAAGCTACTTGCATACGGAAGACCTCAAATAATCGTAGAAGATTACAACGGTAATGCTTTTTTATGTGGCAGAGAACACGGAATGTCCGTTAGTGGTGGAACAATTGCTACTGGAGCTGCTATGGGAGATATGAGTGGTTACACTTTGACATTTAGTGGTCAAGAAGTGCTTCCTGCAAATTTTATAAGTGGTGCTGTTGCTGGTAACCCATTTGCTGATTCTAGCGTGTTTAGTGGAACAGTAACTACTACTGCTGGAACAAACAGTTAAGATGTTTAGTGGGTGTTGTGTTTAAAGTAACATAATACAGGGTGTAGAAAGGGTGGATGGATTTATTTTATCCACCTTTTTTTTTAAAAGTTTAAAAATGCAAGTATTGAGTACAACAGGGGGAACAATTAATTTTATAGCTAGAGAAAAAATTGTAGCTACTAAAAACTATCAGCTTACTTTAATATCTGAAAATAAAAATAAAGTCATATTAACTGACAGCACACCAACTTTTGGAAGCAATGACTACTACTCTACTTATGCAACAAGTCAAAATTTAGTTTCGGATAGCTTTTACAACTTAGAAATTAAAAACACAACTGACAATACCGTCATTTTTAAAGACAAGATTTTTTGTACTAACCAAAACGCCAGTAGCTATGTAATTACAAACAACGTTTATACAGAGCATAATACTGGTGCTAACGAATATTTATACTACAGTGGATAATTTACACCTTATACAATTAAATCAGTACGAAGCACCTTTAATAACTGAGGAAAAACTTAGGGATTGGGTTGGAATTGGTGATGATAATGGTTATTACCAAGAACTGATTGACGCTTATATGAATAGCACAACAAATCAAAGTGTTATAAATGGTATATCTCAACAAATATTTGGTAGGGGTTTAGAAGCTACGGACAGTAACGAAAAGCCAGAACAATTTGCACAGATGAAAGAACTGCTTAAAGACAGTTGTATGCGTAAAATTTGTTTGGATTTAAAAATGTTGGGTGAAGCATCACTTCAAATTAGTTATACAGGTAAAAAAATCAGTGATATTTCACATTTTCCTAGAGAAACGTTACGTGCTGAAAAAATGGATAATAAAGGTGAGATAAAAAACTATTATTATTCTGCTGATTGGACAAAAGTTACCCAAAATACAGAACTAAAAAAGATTCCTGTTTTTGGAAGCGGTGCTAAAAACGAAATATACGTAATTAAAAGATATGTAACAGGATATTACTACTATAGCCCAGCCGATTATTGTTTGGCTTACCCTAAACTAGAATCCGAGATAGCAGACTATTTAATAAACGATGCTCAAAACTCTTTTTCTGGAACTAAAGTTATCAATTTTAATAGCGGTATTCCGTCATCCGAGAAACAGCACGAAATCAAGAATCAAGTAATGGGAAAATTAACTGGTGGTTTTGGCGAAAAAGTCATAATTGCTTTTAACCATAATGCAGAACAAAAAACTACAGTTGATGACATACCCTTAAACAACGCTCCTGAGCATTATAGTTACTTAAGTGAAGAATGTAGCAGAAAAATAATGCTAACGCACCGTATTACTTCGCCTTTATTAATTGGTTTACGTGATGGTAACAATGGTTTAGGAAATAATGCAGAAGAAATACAGAACGCTCAAAGACTTTTTAGCAATACAACTATAAAACCTTATCAGGATTTAATTATAAGTTGCTTAGACGAGATATTAAGCACAAATAATATAGCATTAAACCTTTATTTTAAAACATTAGACCCATTAGACTTTATGAATATTGATGTTGACGACATTGACAATGAAGAAGTAAAAGAAGAAGAAACTGGAGTTAAGGAAGAAGAAGAAACTGAATTAAATAAAGTTTGTTTTCACGATGTATCGGATGAAGAATTAGACAAGTTAGCTGACGAATTAATTGCTTTAGGCGAAGATGAAGAAATGCAAGAATATGAGCTATTACACAGTCAAGAAGCCACAGACGATGAAGATAATATTTTAAGTCATTTTAAATTTGCAATGGCTACTAGGTCCACAGTAGTTAAATCAACTCCAAAAAAAGTTAGTGAGCAAGACACATCTCTATTTAAAATTAGATATAAATATTACCCACCTGTAACTGGCGAAAATAGCAGACGATTTTGTGAGAAAATGGTTAAAGCCAATAAGGTTTATCGTAAAGAAGATTTAGACAAACAAAGTGCTGCTAATACTGAGTTAGCACCTAAAGGAGAAAGCAAGTATAATATCTGGCTATACAAGGGCGGTGCTAATTGTCACCATACTTGGGTTCGTAATATTTATTTAAGAAAAAACAATAAAAAAATTAGTGTAGGTCAAGCACGTAGAATGATTACTGCTTTGCCTATAAAAGACGGAGAAAGGGATGCTGCTAGATATGAAACCAATGATAAATTAGTATCTACCCCACCATTTACAAATGCCTAATAGCGGTTATAAAAACCCAAGACCAAAAAAGAAAAAATAAATGAGCAAAGTATTATTTATACAGAGAAAAGATTTAGTTACGTTCACTTCTGCAAATGGTAATATTGACACGGACAAACTGCTTCCGTATGTAGATATGGCGCAAAGTATAGAAGTCCAACGTTTATTAGGCACAAAATTATATGATAAATTAAAAGCTGATATAACTGGTGGAACTTTAACAGGCAATTATTTAACACTTGTAGACACTTATATAAAGCCGATATTAATACACTACGCTATGATGTATGCACTACCCTATTTAAGTGTAACTATTAGCAATGGNGGTGTTTATAGAAACAATCCTGAAAATGCTACTGCTTTAAATAGTGATGAAATTAACACTTTAGTAGAAAAAGAACGTGATGCTGCCCAGTATTTTAGTCAACGTATGATTGACTTTTTAAATTTTAATGCTGGTAGTCAGTTTCCAGAATATTATACAAATAGTAACGAAGATATATCGCCAGATTATGAAGATAATTTTGGTGGTTGGGTAATGAGTTAAAATATGAGTGAAACTTGGGGAAAAGGTAGTGCAAATAATAATATTGGTTGGGGTCAAGGGGCTAACAATAGTATAGACTGGGGTAAAATACAAGCTGAAANCTNNTGCTGGTCAAACTGANATTGTAGGNNTAACAAGTGTTAGAATTANTTANCCTTCTGCTGCTNTNTGTGCTGATGCAAGTGANCCNACNCCAACTATAACTAATAATGCTGGTGCTGGAACATTTAGTTCTACATCTGGTTTAGTAATAAATTCTACTACNGGAGTTGTNGATATTAGTGCTTCTACTGCTGGTGCTACTTACACTATAACTTATACAGATACAGATGCTGAAACTGCTACTTTTGATTTAACTATTAATACTTTACCAAGTGTAACAGTCAGCGTTTCTGCTGGTACTATTTGCGTTGGGGAAAGTACAACTATAACTGCTTCTGGTGCTTCTACTTATTCCTGGAGCAATGGAGAAACAGGGTCAAGTATTACAGTTTCACCAACAACTACAACTACATTTACTGCAACTGGTACAGATTCTAATGGTTGTACAAGTGCTGGAGCAACAACAATTACTGTAAATGCCTTACCAACTGTTGAAATTAGTGGCACTTTAACTTATTGCGCTGGTAGTTCAACTACATTAACTGCTACTGCTGGATTAAGTTCTTATTTGTGGAGTACAGGAGCAACAACGCAAAGTATTACAGTTTCTACTGCTGGTAGTTATACAGTAACAGGAACTGATAGTAATGGCTGTAATGCTACTTCTGCTGCCT
>FUFK010058426.1_pt1 | contig 26074 bp, 20 predicted proteins | sample 1021851 | NCBI WGS metagenome assembly FUFK01 (sample SAMEA51879418, study PRJEB19060) | metagenome | reverse complement strand
GGAAGTTGAACTCTCTGATAGCATCAACTTTAGTTGTGCTGAAGTGATGAGTTTCTCCGCTGTGAACGTGCATCACTTTGACATTAGTGATAAACTCAAGGAACTCTGCTGATAACTGGTTTGCCAATAGAATACGAGGAGCAACAACCACTATAGTATGTTGAGGGAACTTTGAGAACTCTCTCTTGGCATCCTGTATCATACAGATAGTCTTACCACCACCAGTAGGAACAATGACCTGTCCTTTTTCATTGTCAATCATTGCCTGTATTGCTTGCTCTTGGTGTGGTCTTAGTTGCATGGGAAACTCATTGATATGTACATATTATAGCAGACGTGTCAACGGTGTCTCTGGATCAAGTGACACTTTCTCAACTGTCTTTCTATAAATCAGTTCTGTTTCTAACCTTTCTTTTGCAATCTGATTATACTCCTCTGATACATCTACGCCAATATAATTTCGACCTAAACATTTTGCTGCCAATGTGGTGGTTCCACTTCCATTAAAGGGGTCAAGAACTATACCATCCTCAGGGCAAAAACATTCAATCATATCATATGCTAACATATTTGGAAAAACAGCAGGGTGTTTACTTTTTAATTTACTTTCTCCACCACAAGTATTTCCAAAAGTCATTACAGTGCCAGGACATTTTGTTGGATTTATCTTTACTTTTCTCGAACCAGTTTGACCATTCTTTGTTCTAATATTCGCACCAGTCATCACTTTACCACCATGTTTTGATGGAATCTTTATATTTTCTTTATCAAAATATTGTGGTCTTTTACCTTTTAAGAATATAGGCATATATTCATGGTCAACTCTAAATCTTTTTTTCCACCATGCACCCTCTGTTCCCTGACGATTGTATATGTTACATTCAAATAATCTAAATCCAATATTATCGCACCAATCAACAATAGTTCTAAAAGATGTAAGTGACTTGGCAAAGTCTTTAGTAGAATCTTGTATTACCATCACACATATTCCACCATCTTTCAAAACTCTTAATAATTCAACACCTAGACCATGTAAATCAAGTATATACCCATTATAATCTCGTAGTGCATCATAAGGTGGAGAAGTTACTACGAGATCAATACACTCATCAGGAAGTGTTTTAAGATATGTTATATTATCTTTGCAAATAATCTTATTGACCTCTATTTGCATTTTATTCACTCTTTTTAGATATTATACATCAAATTTTGTCGATTGTAAAGTATATTGTATCTCACTACACATGAACACATAAAAAAGAATCTCACTCTAATACAAGTAAGATTCCTCCATTTTTGATCCCTTTAACGATTAAATATACCCTTCGGAACAAACCATACAAAGGTATGTATTAAAATATCAATCTTGACTACTGAACAAAATTAATTGTTCCGAGCATACCACCATGTATGGTGCATTGATATACGATACTTGCAGGAGCATCCATAGGAACTGTTAATATTTGTGTACCAGTTGTAGAACCTGTCAAGAACTGTCCACCAGGTGCATACGCACTCCCACCACTGGTTACTCTTAATTCAAAAGGATGACTTCCTCCTGTTGAGTTTTCAAGAATATATGTAAATCCTCGTTGGAAATACAAAGTTGGATTATTACTACTATTCAGAACTCCAGCTCCTGCAAAACGATATGCAGACGAACCACTAGATGTAATATAATACTTAATCGCAAACGCTACGTCACTACCATCCCCAGTTGTAGTACTAGATCGAAATCCTGTTGCTGTGGCAATTCCTGTCATACTGATATTACCAGTACCAGTTATTTTCTTGCTATTTAAATCAAGGTCTCCTCCCAACTGCGGAGAAGTGTCCTCAACAACGTTCGAGATACCACCAGAAGGGAGACCAGTTAAGTTTGCACCATTACCATAAAATGTTGCAGCAGTAATTGAACTCGATGCAGAAACATTAGTTGCAGTTAAAATACCAGTTACAACTGAACCTGTAGAATTAATTTTGATAAAGTCAGTAGAACTTTCTTCATTTTGTATTCTTATATCATTACCAGCAATTCTAAACTCTCCAGTTACATTTGTTAAACTAGTATTGCCACCAGAGTGTTTGATCTCTAAGTCATTACCAGTTCCAAATACTGCTGAAGCACCATCTTTAAATTCTAATCTATCTTCATCGGCATCCCATAGAGCATCATAATTAGTACCAACAAATTTTACATCATTAAAAAATGTAGAAAAACCAGATACACCTAGTTGTTTTGTAAATAAAGTCTGACCAGTTACAGTTGTAATTCCAGCAAATGTAGAAATACCAGATATATTTACATCGTCTAATTCAGTATGACCATCAACATCTAGAGTACCACCCACAGTTGCGTTAGTGCTAATCGCAACAGTAACAGCACTTAAATTTAAGTTATTTGGACTCTCTATTTTAGGTGTTCCAGAACTAATTAAGTTTAATTCCTTGATACCAAAACTCTTATCTGCCATTTTTGAACGTTTTTATATATTTATGTTTGTGTGACTGACACACCAGATAATACTACACCATCTATCTTTGGCACAGTATTATTTGCGTAAGGATTGTATAGTATCCTACGAGGAGAGGATTTCAAACTATAACTATTTCCCCAATAATTAGTATCGTTTGCACCATTACTCGTATATGGATCATAGTAATCGCCACTAGATAATACTCTAGATCCTTCTGACAATAACCATTTTCTTACACTTTTTCTCGTAGCAGTTGGATTTGACTCTAGATGTTGTGCAACAACAGCACTTACATTCGGTGTTGCCATACTTGTTCCATTTAAATAATTATTATAAAATGAATTGTTCCGAGGATCCTGATACCCACCACTCCATGGACTTAAAACTGTTGAACCTGCTGCCCAGATATCAATATTCGGACCACGATCACTAAAATCTGAAGTTCTTTCTTGTGAACCAGATTGTCTCGAACTATCAATCGAAGCAACCTTAATTACAGCATCATCCTCTCCCTCTCTCGTAATCGCTGGTGTACCTGAACGATTATAATATGAGTCATATCCAGAACCGTAATAGAAACTTCCCGAAGTAAATTGATTATTATAATCTGTGCCATCTTTTATTTCTTGTTTTCCATTTGAGTTTCCAGCAGCACAAATTAAAACTACATTCTGACAGTCAGCATCATTTACCAACTCGTCTGCCTCAGTTTGCCCTGTTGTTTTCCTAGATGTAAATTCATAATAAACACCATTTGTCTCCAAATAATAAACAGCGGGAACAGCACTAGAAGAAGCGTCAACCTGAGTTTTGCTGTATGTCGTTCCTCTAAATGATGCATTATATGATAAGACATACGCAACAAACTGACGATGACCCCAACTACAATTTACAACAGTGGGATTTCTGAGTCCAGTTTCAGGATTGATTGGTTTATTTTTATGCCAAACTTTAATATAATCAAATCCATCACTTGGTTCTGACCACCCAACATCTGACCTATCAATACAAGCAATTGACCAGATATTTGATTCAAAAGCACCACCAAATTGATTTCCAGCAGCAGTTCCAGCAACATGACTTCCATGCCAAGAACCATTAAAAGAACTAGATGATAATACGTTTCCTACTGTGTAATTCGATAATGAACCACTGCCTGGTGGAGTAAGTCCTTGTGCTGTCCAATCAATACCATATTCTTCTGCACCATGTATTAAAATATCTCGTACTCTTGTGTCTGCTTTTGTACTGAATGATGACACACCTTTTTTTAAAAAATCTGGATGATCCCAACGAACACCAGTATCCATAATTACAACATCAACATTCTTTCCTGTCAATGAATATTGAGAATCAGCATTTATTGTAGTACTAGATCCAAAATTATTTGTAGTGGATTGATGACGATATAATCCCCATTGAGTAAAATTTAATGTTGAACCAGGATCACCACTGGTTCTACGATTTGTACAATCTAACTTAAATCGATTGATGTCAATATGTTTATCAAATTTTTCATCATATTTTCTCTGCTCTAACACAACAGGATTATACATCGATGATTGCTCTACCCACTCAACTTTAGAATGATTTCTTAAAATGTTTGCTTCATTTACAGACATTGAATATACTGCTCTCTTTGGAGAGAAGTTCATATCACTTGTGCAACTTATCTTTCGATTTGGAATATCATCTATATCATTCTCGTTGATAATGTAATTATGAATCTCTGTCCAATCTGATTCATTTTTAACACACACTGTAAATTCTTGAGGAGTGTCATTGGTAACAGCATCATCAGACACAATGATTCTGCCATTTGAATCTGTAGATGTAGTAATCATTAAGTTACCTCACGTCTGAGACGATATGTTGTTGAACCACTTATACCTGCTTCTGGAGTAACTCTGAGTTCTAAGTTTCCACCATTGATGGCAGCATCAAGTTGAACAATTAAGTCACTATTATACATGATACCATATTGAGTTGAAGTTACGGATGTTCCGTCTCTCATCGCTAATAGTTTTTGACTCTGATAGTTAGAACCATTCTTAACAAATACAGTATATTCAAACATCAGTTCTGAACCATAAGTGTAAGTGTTGATTGTAGATGCGACCCCTGCACTCGCAGTAAATGAACCTGATAAGTTAGTTGTAATACCGAGATTTGATCCTCCACCACCAGATCCATTTGATGCTGCTGTAATTCTACCTTGAGCATCGACTGTGATATCTGCATTAGTGTAACTACCTGCACTTACAGAAGTGTTTGCAATATTTAAAGTTACATCACCTGTGGTTCCACCACCAGATAGTCCTGTTCCAGCGACTACAGATGTGATATCTCCACCACCACCTCCACCACCAGCAATGAGTGCTGTTGTGATACCTGTGATTCTACCATTTGCATCAACTGTAATTACAGGACTGATATTTGTAGCACCGTAAGTTGAAGCAGCAGCACCAGTTAAGTTTGTCAAGGAAGCACCACTGATTGCTGGTAATGCTCCACTTAATTTAGAAGAAGAAACTGTTGTTAATCGAGCATCGAGAACTGTTCCTGTTAGTTGTCCAGCAGGTATTGATGTTAATGATGCAGCAGAACCACTAAATGTAGTTGCAGTAACAACACCAGTAATATTTGCACCACCAGATCCAGTAATATATTTGCTATTTAAATTTAAATTACCACCAAGTTCGGGTGTCGTGTCTTCTACAACATTGTTTATACCAGCACTTGAAATGTTACTAGAAACACCAACCCAAGTAGTTCCGTTATAAACTTCAAGTCGGTTAGTGCTTGTGTTGTATATAAATGCTCCACTCTTCACAGAGAATATTGCAGATCGTTCAGCTGAAGTGATCTTTGGAGGTAGCATGAAACGATTGGTTGTTGTGATACCAATTTTTCCAGCATCAGCAAAGTCAACGACTGCTGTTTGTGGAGTTGTCGTTCCTACACCAATATTTGAGAAAACTGCAGATGCTCGAAAAGCATTTATGTCAATGTCATCAAGACTTACTGTAGTCCTAATACCAATATTACCATTTGTACCAACAAAAACTTTGTATTCATCCTCAGGATTTATTGCAACTCTAAATTCTGTAATGGCTGTGGTTCCAACACCAACATTATTTAAAATATCAGTATCACCAGTTACTTTTAAATTAGTAAATGTAGATAATCCACTTGTTGCATTTACGTTACCAGTGACATTTCCAGTTAAGTTTGAATTTAAATTAGTTACGCTAAGTGTCCCTGCCGATAATGTTCCTGTAACTGTAGAATCACCAACAACATTAAGATTACCACCAACAAAAGAATTACTTGTGACTGTTGAGGTTCCAACTACATGTAAAGTATTAACTGGTTGAGTATTTCCAATTCCTAATGACCCACCGTGAGTTAGAGTCATCAAACGGGCAAAATTACCTCTTCGATGCCAATGGAAGTCGCCAACATCTCCTCCAACACTACCAGCCTCTAGATAGAAATTAAAATTACCAGTTCCATAATTTAAAATATCAAGTGATGTTTCTCCACTATAAGGGAATGATCCGTTTACTTTACCAAAACTTATTGCACCATTATTACCAGTTGCAGATGTTGCTCTTCCCAAAGTAATAACTGCATTATTTGTATTGTAAATTTGTAAATCAGTTGCAGGGGTTGTTAATCCAATTCCAGCAGATACAAAAGATCCAATTCCAGCAGACAGTATTTTAGTATTGCCAATCGTGTAATTTATTGATGGGTCTAGAGTTGATGTAACTGTGGATGTGCTTGCATTTCCACTCAAAGCACCTACAAAAGTCGTAGCAGTTACAACACCAGAGAATGATGCACCAGTGGCAGATATATCAGTAACACTTATATTAGGTGTTCCAGTTAATCCTTGAGCAACAGTTGCAATACCAGCAGTTTGAGCAAATCCAGCAATGTCTGCATTTGCAACTGAACCTGTTATATTGCCTGATGTTAAATTAGTTAATTCACTACCAACACCTACAAATGATGAGGCAGTTATGATACCACTCGATTTAATATCACCTGAAGTTTTACTTATAATTACACCATTCTTTCCAGCAGTGTTAGGATTTGAACCAACTTGAAAAGTTGATCTTGGGTCTGTAGTTCCAACTCCAACATTTCCTTCATTGTAGATACTTGTAAATCCAAGACCGATGTCAGTATCAGTCCATTGTGATGTTGGAAGATTACTTAATGTTGCACCGTCTCCAAAAAATTTATTCGCAGTTATTATTCCACTACTTGCTTGTATTGTAATTCCTGTGCCAATATTTACATCACTAAATGTGCTTACTCCACTAACAACTAATTTAGAAACTGTTATCTGTCCAGATGAAATTACATCACCCTTGATGTCCAAAACTTTGGTAGGTACAGTAGATCCTATACCAACCCTCTGGCCAGCAACAACTAGAACACTATCATCAACTTTGACACCTTCACGGAAATTAAAGGTCTTTCTGATATTCGCCATCTATACTATTAGCTTTTTACTTATTTATGTAATTCCTGTGGCACTCGTTGAACCGACAAGTTGTGATGGAGGACCGAGATTTTGTATGACAACAGTGAATCCAACATTTCTTCGAATTGCTGCTCCAGCAGATCCTCCTCCTCCACCACCATAAGCTGCAGGATTCTCTTGTTCTCCACCACTTGTACCACCTGATGAACCATTGCCACCACCCACAGCAGCAGATCCACCAGCACCACCAGCACCACCTTCAGCACCAGGATTAGATCCTTGATTTGTACCAGCTGTTCCAGTTCCACCATTTAGTTTAGTAGCACCTCCTCCACTTCCAGAAGGGAGTCCAGCACCACCACCACCATTACCACCAGTTGCATATCTTGTGGAACCTCTACCCCAAAATTTTTCTTGAGTGACTCTGGCACCACCACCAGCACCACCGCCTCCACCACCACCAGCGATTCTTCCTCCAGATTGAATTGTAACACGAGTTCCACCAGTGCCTTCGTGTTGAATACCTACACCAGAAGTTCCAGAACCACCATTTGTTCCACTATTGGCAAATCTACCAACACCACCATCACCACCAGCACCAAGAACTTCACCGTCAGGTCCCAAGAGAACTTCAAGAACTGTGTCAGAACTCCAACCACTTCCAGTTCTTAATGCACAACTATCACCACTATTTTTGTCTGATCCGATATCTTTATTTACAAGTATAACAACTTTTTTTCCTGAAGTATTTTCATCATTTCCAATAAAACCACCAACCACAACTTTAGTTCTACCAGTAAATCTATTTTTAGCAGTTTCGGGTTTATTCTCTGCTGAACCTGAATGATAATCGACCACAAGAGTTCTTCGTGCTTCATAAAAATCACTAAATTTTATCTCACCTGAAGTTGGAACATTCTCACTTACTGGAAGTTTTACTCCACTGAAATCCTGACCACCACTTAATTGATAATCACCAATTTTAGTTTCTGCTCCCTGAGTATATCCCAACTCAATGGCAATATCTCTTGCTGTTATAGATCCTGAACTTTGAAGTGTCATAAAAATTACTTACTCTTTTTTAACTCATCAATCTCATGCTTAAGTTCTTTAATTGCTTCAATTAAAAGTGGAACCAATTTTTCATATTTAACTGCCTTGTAACCATTTTCTCTTGTAGTGACAACCTCAGGAAGACCAAGTTGTTCAACTTCTTGTGCAATCACACCAATACCATCCCCAGAGTTTCTTGAATTTTCATTCCATGAGAATGTATTACCACTAATCTTCATTACCTTTTCAAGAGGATTATCAATCGGTTTGATATTATCTTTCAATCTCTCATCAGAGGTAGAGAAAGCAGTTATATCACCAGTGACCAGTAAATCAACATCTGATTGACTTGGATCACCAACGAGGATTTCAGTATCTTTAACTTGAAGTCTCGTCTCCTCATTATATAAAATTGTCACACCAAGTGTATCATCATGGAATCTAATTCCATTGTTTTGACCAGTGTTTACAATTTGATAATCACCATCTGTGACAGGTTGTTGAACTTCTAAACTATCAGACTCACCAACCCATCTTTGAATAATGCCATTCAAACCACCAGTATTTGTGGCAATAATTGCTGGTGTATTATCAACAGCAGTGGTTGCTTGTATTTGTGCGGTAGTTGTAATTCCAGATAAAGTTGTTCCTGTTGATCTAAGGTCAGTGATTGTTGTGATACCAGACATTAACAAACCAGAAGAATTAACCTCAACTTTTGTTGACCCACTATTCTGTACAAGTAAATTTCCAGTTCCAGATGATAATTGATCGATTCTTGTGTTGTTACCATCATGGTAAACTTCACAGTCACCGACAGTTGTGTCCGTTGGTGCTGAACCATTACCAAGTATTAACTTCTTATTATCTTGGAATTTAGCATTTGCTTGGAATAGTGCATCTGTCTTGAATTTGTTGTCATCCGCAAATTCAAGAGGTCCTGTAAACTTAACAGTTCCAGTAACAAATAAATCATCATTGATTTTAACATCATTATTAAATGTAACAGGTCCATCAAATTGAGATAGAATCTCATTTGATTTACCACCTTCAACAAGGATTCTCTCCTTCGCAATTACTTCATCAAATATAACACTTAATCTTGCTGGATCTTCACCAGTTACAGTTGGGATTGGAGCATCAAATGTTCTCTCCTGTCCAGTTGTTGAACTGACTCTCTTGTTACCAATAAAGAAGTCACCTCTGTTATTCATACCAGTGTAAACAACAGCACCACAGGATTTCTCTTGTGATTGAACTAAGAACTCCTCTCTTTCTGTCAGTGTCTTAACTTGTACCTGTGGTAATCCAGTAGAATAGTTACCAGGACCGTAACCAACATATTCAAACGTATGACCCGAAGCACGTATGATTGATGGTCTACGGAACTCAACTGGTAATGGTTTAATCTTTCTAACTAATGAACCATTGTCATGTGCTTCTTTATTAGAACCCAAAACACCACGAATAACTGTCAATTCATCGTTACCAGATCCTGATAATGATGATGAAGCTACTCTCATAATTTCATTATCAACTTGTATGTAAGACCCAAGAGGAAATCTTGACATTGTGCCAATACCAGAACTTGGTAATTGAACTGTTAACTTAATATCACTCTCGGCTCTACCAATCGCAGATGTAAGAACCAATACATCACCACCATAGAATGAAAGACCTCTCGCTGATAAGTTCTCATTAGTGCTGTTTGAAACTGCATCATTTGCTGACATTCCATGTCTCACTATGAGAGATGGAGATGATAATTGATTTGTAGTGGTAGATGTGAATTGTGTGACACTATTTCTATCCTTAACAACAAAGTCACCAATATTATTATTTGAACTATCTAAGACACGGAATGAATTTCCTTTCACCAATCCATGTGCAGAAGAAGTTGTAAAGGTAGTTACCTTAGTTGTAGCATTGAAACTTGGAGTCCCTGATATAACAACAGGAGATCCAAGATGAATTAGGAACTGACCAGCTTTTGGTAATGGATCACTACTTGTCTTTGCGATTGATATTTTTGTAGTTGTATTAACTTCTGTAATCTTACTATAAGTATCAGTTTCAGTTCCAATACCAGTAACTTGAACAACGTCACCAACATTATTTCGAATACCACCACTCGCAACAACGTAAGTTGCACCATTGTTTCCTAATCCAAGGGTTGATGTATTGTCAAAGTAGTAAGTTCCAGCACTATAATTTGCACCTGTATCTACAATTTCAACACCTGTTATTGCACCAGTTGAAACTGTAACATTTGCTGTTGCACCATTCCAGTTTGCTCCTGTTGGTGTTGAACTTGTGCTTAGTATTTTAACATCATAATGAGTTCCATTAGTGTAAGAACTTGTTACACCTGTGACAGTTCCCTCTGCAATACTACCAAAGTTGTGTGCTCGATCAAATGTAAGTTCAGATTCACCTGTATCTGTTCCAACTGTATTGATTTTTAATCCAACACCAAAGTTTTTAAGAAGTTTATCGTTTGTCTCTCTTGTCAAACTATTTTTAAGAGAGTTGGTTGCAACGTCACCAAGAGGACTTCTCTTCGCAAATGATATTGCTGCTGGAGGGTTATCACTTAGATTGTCTCTATCAAGTTGTGGATAAAGATCGACAACATTTTGACTGTAATTAGATTCAGTAAATTCTTCAGGGACTGGATTACTTGCATTTAATACAAATAGATGATAGATACCATCTTGCTGACCAGAGATGTATGGTTTGATTGTATCATTTCTATAGATGTAGAAGTTACTTAAGAGGTCATTTCTTTCGAAACGTGGAAGATTAATATCTCTGGTGCTTAATTGACCAGCAGTAAATGTTCCCACATTATGTACAATTCCATCTACGTCAGTTGTATCATATGTAAATGTCTTACTTGTAGGAACTGAATCTACTATGAAAGTTCCGTTATAACCAGAGTTACCAATACCTGTGGTGTTTGTACTACTCTTGACCTTTACGATATTAACTTTTTCACTAACATCTAAATCGTGAGGTAAAGATGTTGTGACAGTTACAGTTGTGCCTGTGACCGTTGTAAATCCAATAAATCGAAGGTTACGATTAAATCCATGGTCTGCGGTTGCGATACCAGTTGCATTATGATCTGTTGCGTTTCGATATCCTGTGCTGCTTGATTCCTGAATGATAAAACTCTCTTCTGGGTTCTTTCCACCAGTAACTTCCTTCGGAACTACAACACGTAACTTATAGATTTTATCATCTAATGACCTTGTGTCAGTTTTTCTTTGAATAAATGTGGAATTACTATCTGTGATTGATGTTCCAATGAAGTATGATAATCTTGAAGCATCTGGATCTACATGAACACACCAGCTACTATTTGTTGTATCAAAGAAAACTGGAGAACCAACATCTCCTGACTCCTTGTCATGAACTCGACTTTCAATTTTAAGTTTTGAACCCTTATGAATTACAATCCCTTCACCGTTGTCAGCATCAGTTTTAGATGATGCTAATTTAATTGCAATAGAACTTACTTTAATTGCAAAATAAACTGTATTTTCTTCTACATTTTCAGGTAAATCACCGTCATCACTTAAAATTCTTATCTTTTCACCCGTCTGTAGTCCATGTGTTCCAATCGTAAGAACACCAGTACTAGTAGGTCCTGAGGTAACAGCATACCTTTTGACACTAACATTAGAACCACTTGCAATCGTTGATACTCCAAGATCATTGTCAGTCATTCGAACTGATGCAGTCTTAGTTTCAATCAAAGCTGGGTCATCTCCACAAGGAATGTAAAGAGTTTCTGTTAAAGCAGCACCAACACGGAATCCTGCTGTCAATGATGGTGGTGCGTCATCTGGGTCAGTGAAACCAGAGAGATAAAGATGATTATTTACACCAACTGAACTTGTAAGACCGACATTAATCTTGAACCAATCAACATTTTCTGTGGTAGACGTTATTGATTTTGGTGTGATTAAAGATGTAACGTATGCAGTATCGTCTTTTGTAAATGCTGCTTTCTTAAATCCATCAGAATGTAGTGATATCTGTCCAAAGTTAGAGTTAGAGTTGGTTACAGAAGCATCACCACCAGACTCAGCACTGAAGTGTTTTGCATATCCAATCGCAAATACAGATACAATTTGTAGAATTGCATCGTTCTTCATTGTAATGTGACAAGTTTGGAATCCTTTTCTATAGATTGCATCAGAATCTAAGTGATATATCTGAGAGGATTCTGACTGTGCTGCTCCAGATACTAGGTTTGCACCTTCAGGTGCTGGTGATGGAATGGTGACACCATCATATTCCCTTGTGACTTTATTATATTTGACAAATGCTCTATCGTCTTTCTGTAAGGATATACCTGTAAACTGGGCAACAACCATCGAACGGAAACCAGTTGCTTTTGCACCATCAGCAATCAATCCATTCATACCATAAACTGAACGAAGAGAACAGTTAAAGATATATGGAGAAGCACCAGAGACAGTATCAGTTTCAACAACCACAGTTGCACCTGCAACACTTAATGAACCACCAGAAGATGGAGATACATTGGTAAAACTACCTTTTGCAAGGTAAGTAAATGAAGTGCTACTTAAAACTTCTTGTACAAATGAAGATGTATTATATGGAATATCAGTTACAGTTCCTTCAACAACACCCTTAATTTGAATTGGAGTTCCAACGTTTAAATTATGTTCAGTAGCTGTCGTAACTGTGATACGTTGTGTAGGAACAACACCATTACCAGATTGAATACTTGAAATCTGAATTGGATCCGCAGCAAAAGCACCAACAATTTCAAATTCTGGTCTTCTTGGAGAGAAACCTTCTGGATTTAATGGGAACTTATCTGCTGGAGGTATTACTTTAGTCGCAGCTGCTTCATTAAATGCGTTTGATAACTTATCGTAATACATCTCAAGGTCTGTATTGTTATATCCAGATACCTTGTTTACACCATCAGCATACTCAAAACAAGATAATTTATGGTGAGAAAATAGCGGTGTTGATACTTTTCCTTGGGAAGTAAAGTCTTTATCGTTAATATAAACAGTTCCATTTCTGTCTCCATCAAATATAGAGAACTGCCAGAAGTAACATGTACCTGTGATTCTAAACAATGCAGAATTAGGAACAGTGGGATCTGTTGGATTAGGAACATATTTTGGTCTTATCTTTGTCTTTCTTAAATCTAATCCAACAAGTGATGTACCACGGGGAACAATTGTACCACCATTTACACTATTGAATTTGTAGAGTATATTATCTTCTTGTGTTAGATCAAAGTTACTGTCCAGATCTAATGAAAAAATATTTGATGCTGGTGTCGTAACTCCACCCTTTGGTGCAACTGCTGTTGCTACATTTGGATTTGAACTACTTGGTTTGATTGCAAAACCAGGTCGATTATCAATTATGTGATCGCCAGGATATACTAATATTGTCGTTCTCTCGATTCGGTCATTGTTTCTACCAGTGACATATGAAAATCTAGCAGATTCAATTAGTGCCCTTTGAATTGTCTTAAAAGGTTGTGCTAATGAATTGCCATCATTGGTTATACTGTCCGTTGAGTCAAGGTCATTCGGATTCACATAGAGTATTCTTCCCTCTATATTTTTTATAAAATTCTCTAATCTATTAAGAGGCATCTTCTTATTTCGGCCAAAATATTTCTATGTCTATTTAGTTAGGTAGATAATCTAGGTTTTCATACTAGATAAATCTTTTAGCAAATTTACCTGCAGCACCTGCCAAAGGTCCACTATACATTCCTGACGCAGCAGAAGCTAAACTACTACTAGAGACAAAACTTCCAGCAAAGGATGAAAATAAACTACTGGTTTTAAGTAGATCTCCGATGTTACCTCCCTTTGTTGTTGTATGAACTCTATTTGCATTTGTTAAAACTTCTTCAGTTGCACCTTGCTCTGGATAACCAATTTGTATTGTTTTTGATCCCAATAAACTTAAATTATCTGTAGCTTCGATTACTATATTCTTTGCTGCTAATCTTATTTCACCTTTGTCAGCATTTACAGTATAATCTCCATGATGAACTATTGTACTCATGGTTATATCATTATCTTTAGATAATACACCAGCTTCTATCTGTAATTGTTTTTCAGTATAATATCTCGCAAGACCAGTTTCATGAAAAGATATATTATTTTTCACCTGACTCTCACCAGTGCCATCATTCTTTACTTTTGTTGCAGCACCAATAAAATATACAGTTCTTCCACAGAATCCCATTCTGTCTGACCCAGTTTCAATAAAAAACTGAGGACCGAATGATTTTATCTCATGATTTTGTTCGTTAGCCATTTTTAATTTTCTCCTGGTTTAGGATATGCACCCACACAATCAACAGATTGAAGAACTGTTTGATCTGTATTTGATTTAGTTGGAGTAGATGACATAATGGGACGAAGAATTGCACCAATACCTTCATTAATTATGTTTATATTTGGCATTGTCGAATATGGTTTCTGGCAGGTAATCTCCACACCGACAATTTTTCCATCAACCACTTGTAAATTCATACAATCATCATCAATGAATGCGTTATCATACCCTGCACCACCATCTTCAACTATAATCTCTTTGATGAATACATTACCAACTTCACCTGGTAAGTCAACTGGATAGTTTTCACCTTCACTTATTATGATTACATTCGTTATTTGTCCATAAGTCGGTGAATTAACATTTTTATCAATAATCACTCTTCCAAAAGCACCATAACCTTGATCACAATTATCACTAAAATCAATAAGAGGTTCTTGAGTGTATCCACTACCAGGATCGGTAATTTCAAATCCTACAATACTTGCTGTTCTTTTTATTTCACCATATAAATCATCTGGATCAAGTCTGTCGAAAAACTTACCTAAAAGAATTTTACCTGCACCACCTTCTCCATCACCACCAAATATTTTACCAGTCGGTGCACCACATTTAAATACATTTCCAGTGTAACAGTCAGTTCCTATATTTTGATCTGCTGCATCACTCACCTTTGAACCAAAAATTGTCCATTGACCATATTCTTTTTCAAACTCTGTTAGTTTGTCCTCTGTTCCAGAAGTGAGATTCTTACCAAATTTCTCTATTCCTTTAGCAGCATTATTTGCAGCAGCTGTTGCTCCATCCATAATACTTTGTTGTTCTTCGACACTCTTTGGTGGTTTGCCTACTGGTGCGTCAATAACCTTAACATTTGTCCCCTTTTGTTTATCAGATTCTTCAGAATCACTTCCGCATTTAAAGAAATCTCCAATTTTATTTGCTAAGTTGATACCAGCACCTAAAATATCTTTAACTTTGAACAGTGGTCCTAAAACTTTACTGATACCAGCAGTTAAAGGTGTAACGATACCATCAACTAAAGAATTAACTTTATTTAAGACAGCACCAAGAAATTGCTGTATTGCACAGGCAGGAGCATTAAGTGCATTTTTAACAAAACCAGTTAGCATATCTTCAAGTGCACCTGTTAGAGAACCAACCACCTTTGATACTAAACAATTCATACCTTTAAATACACCTGAAACAGGTCCTAACAAAGCTTCTTGTGCTCTCTTTATAATCCTAACAGCAACGTTATATTGTGGAACAGAACTGAATATTGTTGTAGCGATTACACTCAATCCACCTTTTACACCACTAATTATTGCACCTGATAGTGCATTGTTCATTTGACCTACAAAGGATTGTGCTCCACCTGCGATTAAAGCTGCTGTGCTTTTAATCTCACCTGCTAAATCAAAAAGACCACCCTCCATTTTAGTTGCAGCACTTAAAAAATTAGTTAAACTATTTTCAGTTGTAACTGCAAAACTTTTTAATGAAGTAGAGGCAGTCAAAATTGTCATCCCTGTGGTCAATGATGCTACAGGTACCTCTTTCTTACCATTACTTTTCTCATTTTTGTTTATTGCACTAGATTTTTCAGCATCTTTTTGATACTGCTCTTTTTTAAACTGATAGTTGTCAAACTGAGCAGAATTAAGTTCATCTCCATTAAGTTCTTTTACATTTCCAAGTTGTTCAGGAAATTGTTTTTTTGTTCTACCAATAGCATTTTGCCATTTTGGATTAGATGGATTTGTTTGAATNAAATCAGTGAAAGTCGCAACCTGTTGTGCGTTCAATTTATCTGGGGGTGGAGTCACCTCCCTTTCGACTGGTTGTGTTTCACTTTCAGTCGCAGTACCTCCAGTTGTTGTAGTATTTGCTTGTCTAAGAGCATTCCTAGCAGCTGCTCTTTCAAATGCAGTGCTTGGTAATGGTTCACCTTGAAATTCTCCTGCAAAACTACCATCTGGATTAAAATGATGATAAACAGCCCCTTTCAGAATAGTTGCTTCTGATACTAATCTTTTTTCTAGTGCTTGAAACCTTCTACTCTCTTCTCCAATTTCATCTGAGTAACCACTNTGANNNNCCTGTNAGAATTAGNCATATTNTAAAATANCCTCCTGTTCATATATTTAGTTGACTCCTGANCCCCTTTTGTTTCCTGATAATTTACCAAAGGCACCAACAACATTTGCACCTACTCCACCTGCCAAATTTTTTAATTGACTGAGGGGAGCACCTTTTCCCTTTCCATTTCCTTTATTTGCGTCTTTCTTTAATAGAGGAGTGTTAGGACAGCTGGTTTGAGATAACTCCTGACCTGCCATTAAACCAGGTTTTACTTTGTCAGTGAATCCAGAAGTAATTGTGAATTTACCATTTTCATCTAGAACTACATTTTCCCCCCTAACAAAAGCATGAAGGATAAAAGGTGCTGTTCTTTTTTCTCCCAAGTATAGACCAAATACCATGTCACCTGGTGCTAATTTCAAAGTCTCTAATCTTTCAGCAGCACCTGTTCCTGCAGTAAGAGGAACAAAAGATTGTGCTGTGAACACATCATTATCCTTTACAGTGTCTTGATTTGAATAATCTATCAATATACGAACACGATATCTATACCCCCAACTGTCACCAGACAATAGAGCTCTTTGAGATGGTGCTTCAACTGAAACTATCTTTCCTATCCAATGTTCAACACCTTCTTTAAAAAAAGTATCCTTTTTATCGTCTGTTCCTCTCGATCTATCCATTTAAATTACCCCTAGTTGAAAATTAAACCACTTTCTTTTTTAAGTTGTTCATTACTGTTTCCTTCATCTTTAACATGTAAACCATAAGTATCACGAGCAAGTGTCATTGAAGTAAATGATCTCTCAGTGTCAAAGTGATGACACAAATGGAGAATCAAATACTTTCCACTTGTATGTTCATCAAGTCCACCTAACTCCTTATCATCACCTTGTCTTTCAATTTCAACTTTAATTACATTTCCAGCTCTTAATCTTAAATTACATGGAACTTGTATCTCCATCATTTGAGAATGTAAAAGATTATATCTCATCGGAGATTTTGCTTGCCATTCTCTCGGATCATTATTTGGAGTAAGTTCTCTGTAATCTAAACTACCAATATCTAAGACATGAGCGTTTGATGTTGTATATTTAAATGCTGGAATAACATAATCCACAACTCTTCTTCCCAAGGTTTTCTTAACTGGTTGTCCTGATTGATCTGCATTTTCTGCTCCTTTCAAAGCATAGAATATTTCTTCTGTTTTAAGATTATATGGGTTAAAAAATATATTACGAGAAGAAATCCATTTTTTTCTCTCTTTAACATTTTGATCTTTTAAAAAAATAGGGGGTCTAACAATTCTAAAATCGTTCTCATCATTATCTTGGTTAGATAAAAGTGCTCCAGTGTAAGTATAAGTTTCTACTGGTGATTCTGAAATAAGATTATCAATTGACTTAAAATTAAATCCATCTTGAGTTTCATAGAAAAAATATCCAGGATCACCATTAACTGGAATTGATTTTCGGCAAAGATCTGTGATTAAATCTAAACCGCCTCTTGATCTTGATATAAAACTATAACTATTTCTTGTTGGATCAATATCAGTATTCGTTATATCAAGTTCTCTCAAAATTTTCTTAACTGTATCACTAATTCTACCCTTGTATGTAATTGTTGGATTATTTATTTCTTCATTATCAATCGCAGGTTTTGATACTAATGATAGAAAAACACTTTGCCTATTTGCATCTGATGATCCAGTGGGAGCAGTATTGACACGTAGAGGTTTTTTTGTAAAATTTAATATTCCATATTTTGATCTAATTAATACTTCAAGATCCTCTTCTCCCACAATTGGAAGTGAAGATTTAATCGTTCCTAATCTCTCTTGAATATCTTGTGCTTTATCAGCTTTAATCGATCCTGAAGCGTCTAAGAAAATTAAATTAGCAGTCACCTCTGGTGAATACACACTTTCAAAATAGTTAAATGATGAAATTTTACCTACAAGACTCGCTTCTTTATTTTTATTCTTATTACGAAGAAGCATTTTTTCATATGTTGATGCTCTTGATGCACTTCCTACTTCTGACATTGATTTTTCCTCCTAAACTTCCATTTCAACTATACGTTCTTGATAAACATATACTATTTCTCTTGAGAGATTCTCATCAAAAAATTGAGAATCACTCAATTCAGAGTTATCTGTTAGTACTTTACTGAAAGATAAACTTTCATTATTTGATTTACTACCATTGCTGACAAATGTACTCAAATTATTTTTTTGTGAAATTAATTTATCTCTAAGTTGATTTTCATTTAAATTTTCATATTGGCTTTTATCCATAGTTTTTTCTAATTTATTCACCTTTCCCTCTATATCAGCATCCTCAAGAACTTTTTTAAGTTCCTCAACTTTTTTATCTACGTCTTCTTTTTGTTTATCTATATCATCTAATTCAGAATCTGTTCCATTTACAAATTCATTAAACTGTTTAACTTTTCCATTTACGAAATCTACCTTTGGTTTTACATTTTCATCATAATAATTTTTTATACCACCTATTATACCTTGAATACTGTTAACCAAAATTCCAACAGCCAGTAATGATAATGCAGACATGGGTTCGAACTTTCCAATCGCTTTTATTGGTGCTGTTATCTTTGAACCAACTGATTTTAAACCAGACTTTAAATTACTAACTGCTTGTCTTCTTTTTTCTCTTTGAATTTTTTCTTTTTCAAGTTTAGCATTGTCAGATTTTAATTTTTTTAATGACTTGTCCTGACCAAGTAAGAGACTTTTAATATTTTCTGCTGTCATCTTAACTGACTTAACAGTTCCACCACCTGTTGTTGATGTAGATGTATTTACATCTTTTGGTTTCTCATAATATGTTGGTGATATAGAAGGTAAGTCCATTGATACTTCCTTCTGAGGTATCATCCTTCCCGTTTTACCTATTTTTTCTTGATTTTTTGCTGTTTTTTTCGCACCAAGAGACTTGATTCCCGAAGCAATACCCTTGCCGATTCCGACTGCTGTTCCTATAAATGGTAAAAGAGGTAATGCCATGAGTCTATAGTTTTATCCCGTGTATTTCTGGAGTTTTTTCCATATATTCATTCTCAACATTAATTGAAGTGACATATGGAACATCAGTAGTTTCTGGTAATATAACAGTTGGTTTTCTTTTTCTGTGTAACTTATCATATATTGGTGGTAAAGTAACTGAATTGACTAAGGGACCAGCTTTTTTTAACGCTTCCATTGTTGCTTTATCAGGTCCACCAAAACCAGTGATGCCACCTGTTCCCATACTATAAGCATTCTGAAATTTTGTTGCGTCTCCAGCATATTTGAATCCTTCTTTTTGTTTGTCAGTTAACGGTATTCCCTGAATTTTTTCTTTTCTATCCATCATTTCAGGAACAATGACCTCATCTATGGTTTTATCCATTCTTTGTCTTAATTTGTCAGCAGCTATGATTGCCATTATAGTTCCAAGAAGAGCAAGAGTTTTAGGAGCAGCAAGAAATGCTAATGTAGTTTTAATTATTCCGATAGCTTTAATTATTGCACTTACTGCAAATATTCCTCCTATAACTCCAACTGTTCCAAGTATCCATTTATAGTTCTTCTTAATAGAATCAAAAATTTTTGTAAATCTTTCAGAATCAAAATCTTGTAAAAGATTAAATACTATGTTTCCCGCAACACCTAGTCCAAGTAAGGAAAGTGCTTTCATGATATTTGATCCTGTTTTTTGAATTGGTGAGGTTAATTTACCCAAACCCTTACCAACAACTTTTTTAACACCTTCAATTCTACTCTCAGCAGCAGCACGTCTTCTTCTTTGTTTTTCCGATTTTAATAATTTATTCTGTCCCTCTTCTATCGCAATCCGATTTGCAAAATCAGTAGATAAAATATTTCCAATGCTTACTAATGTAGAGTTTATTGATGCTAATTCTTTTGATACTTCAGTAGTTTTATCTGGTTCAGGTGTTGTTAATTTTTCTCCAATATCAATTTTTTGATTCTTTAATATACTTTTGATTATCGTAATCTTTCTTGAATTACTCGCAACCCTCTTCTCCAAAACATTCGCACCTATGTTAAAGGTGGTTCTGTTTATCTTTGGTCTACTACTACCCATAGCAGACATCTTATTCATAAAATTTTCGTAAACGGGAGAAGATTCATCCATTACTTTGTTGTTGTTTTAATTTTTCTTCTTCAATATGCTGTTTTAATAATGTAATATAAACTTCCCTTTCCCAAGGGATCATGTTTTCAACTTCGGTCAAAGAGTATTTATGATGTTGAACTAAGGCAAAATTAACTTTGTAGTATGACTCAAGATTTGTATGAGCCATACCTAGGTGAAAAAACTTGCCAGTCCCTCCAATACGACTTGAGATTCCACTTTAGTTTTAGGATTTGTAACCTTCACTTTATGAGAAAGTTTAGGCATTGTCTCAAAAAACTTTTCAATTGCTTTGAATTGTTTACTGTTGAGTTGTTCAATAAACTCCTCTAATTCTTTTTTTGAAGAATCAGCAGCATCCCAACTTTCCTCATTATCATATATCATATCAATACATGATGTAATCATATTTAAGGATTTGTCAACGTCACTTCCTTCGCCACCATCTTCTCCAGATTCAAAATTACTCTCAATAAATTGAGTCATTGAGGGATACTTGAGTTTCATTGAGTATTGATCATCAAGTTTGATGATATTTTTATGACCTCTAACCTTTTGAACTTTAATTAAATCTACATTAATCTCCATCTGTACTGTTGTTTTCTCATCATCAGGACATGTGACATTAACTTCAACTGTTTCGCCAACTGATTTTGCACGAACATTTAAAAATAAATATTCAAGATCAAAAGTAGCAAGTTTATTAATACTCACTCCTTTTGTAAGGATACATTCATCTAATATTTCAATAATCGCATTTGTTATTTGAGACATGTCTTCTGTCTCTAATGCCATAATCAGTATTTTTTCTTCTCTTACTAAGAAAGGTCTATATTTAATCTTCTTGCCATTTGATGGTAATGTCAGATCATAAGTTGGTGTATTGATTTTTGGTAAAGGCATAATGTTTTCACACTTCAGTAAATTTATTTATAGAGGTAATTTTAACTTCTTGTTACAACATATCTATCATAGTTGAAACTAACTGTGACTTTTAGTAAGTCTGCTGTCCCATAAGTAACAGGTATTGGTGTAATTGATTTTGGAAAAGCATTTACAAATTCGTAAAGCAAAGTTCTTCCAAGGTTCTTTTCAAACTTAGTTATACTCATTGTATCACATTTATAGTCATTTGGGTACTTGAATCTTCTATAAAAACCTCTTTGACCTGGTCCGATACCATCAGTATCTGCTCCACTTGCGATATAGTCCATCCAACCCTCGAATATACGAAGTAAAGTATAATCTTGATCCACATAAAAAGTAAAATCAATATCAGTATACAATCTTGTATGAGCAAACTCCTGTGGAATACCCATGAAATTATCTTTAACCTCACCTGTCGCAAAAGCACTTGCTGGTAAAGATGCTTCAGAACAAAGTATTCCTGCATCTCTAGATAGAAATTCTTTTGCATTATCCAAGCCAATCGATTCAAGATAATCCGTTATTGTTTTTTTCAATATAGAAAAATGAACTTGATATTGATTTGTTATAGACAGTTTGCCAAGTTTCTCCTTGACATCCTGCATTGTTATTCTTTGTACTAACCCTGCCACTCTAAATACCTTATATGAGTCTTTTATTATTTCTATTTAGATGACTTACAAAGGAAAATTCAGACCAAGGGTTCCAAAGAAGTATCGAGGCGATTATACTAACATAATATATCGCTCTTCATGGGAACTTAAATTCATGAAATACTGTGATACAAACAAGAATATTTTAGAGTGGGGGAGTGAAGAATTCTTTATTCCTTACATGTCTCCTATCGACAATCGTGTTCACAAATACTTTCCAGATTTCTATATCAAAGTTAGAGAAAGTACTGGGCAAGTTAAGAAGTATGTGATTGAGATTAAACCAAAAAAGCAGTGCATTGAACCAAAGGTGCAGAAAAGGAAAACAAAAGCATACATCCGTGAAGTATGTGAATATGCAAAGAATCAAGCAAAATGGGAAGCAGCAACAGAATACTGCAAGGATCGCAGATTAGAGTTTAAAGTGTTGACTGAGAGTGAGTTAGGTATAAGATAATGGATCGAATCGCAGATATAGCAGATAATTTAATTGGTATTGAAAGTCCTGATGATTTGATGTTGGAGATACTTGAAGCACTCCCACAAACAGAGACAATCCCTGAAGCAGGGAACTACTATACCTTTGTTTATCAACCAAAGACACCTAACGTACAGTATGACGAGTTTCCTCTTGTCGCAGTGACGGATGTATTCAACTGGGGATTCAAAGGACTTAACTTTCACTGGGGTAATGTGCGTCAATATACATGGCAAGAAGTGATTGGAAACCTTCATATTGTCAATTCAAATGAGGTTGAATCACTGCGAACAATACCTTTTGCCAAGTTTCGTATAAATAGATAAAAAAGTAGGTCGATATGTCATTATTTCCACAACAAGCAATAGATCAAATAGAAAAAAATAAAAAACGAAAAGATAAACCAATATTTGGTGGAACTGGTGCACCAGAAGTTAATGTTATACCAGTTGATACAAAAAGGATCAATGGTACAACTAGTATATCAGGCACCAGTAACACTTATACAGTTAATGGTATTACTTACAATACCGCTACAGGTAGACCTATTGATCCAGAAACAGGTAATAATTTGTTAGATGTCGAGAATAAAACAAAAAAAGAAAAAAAATCTAGCACATATAAGGGAACAACACTTAAGGGAGAAAATCTTAAAAGAACTTACAGAGATCGAGGTGGTGTATTAAGATATCCATATGAAGCGTTGACAGAGAGAACAGATTATTTACAAATTGATATCAATCAGTATGAATCTGCAAGAGAAAGAAGTGGCAATCAAGATAATTTAATAGGTCGTGTTGGAACAAGAAGATTATCAACAAGAGGGAGAAGACCAAATGGATTGACAACAAAATCATTAGTTAATAAAGGTACAATATTGTTACAAATACCATCTCAAGTTCAGGATGGTAATAGTGTGAGTTATGGTGATAGTAAGATGAATACTATCGTTGGTGCTGCTCTTCAAGGAACTACCAATATTGCAACTGGTGCAGCAGACGCACTTATGAATACAGAGGGAGGTCCTGGTGCGAAATTGGGTGCTGCAGGTAAAACAACTAAGGATGCATTTCTAGATGCTGCCAAAGCTTCTGGTTTAAATCTTCGCAACGCACAAGCATTATTTAATGCAAATATAGCAACTGGTGTCGTAGGTGCTTTTGGTGGAAACGTAACTGTAAATCAACTACTTGCAAGACAATCAGGACAAATATTTAATCCAAATATGGAGTTATTATTTAATGGTCCTACATTAAGGAACTTTAGATTCTCTTTTAAAATGACACCAAGAAGTCCAGAGGAAGCAGAACAGTGTAAGTTAATTATAAGAACATTTAAAATGAATATGGCACCTAAGGTTACTTCTGGTCGTGGAGGTCAAAGTTTATTTTTAAATACACCGAATGTATTTGAATTAAGATATAAAAGTGGAATCGCCAATCATCCATTCTTACATCGATTCAAACAGTGTTTCTTAACTGATATATCTGTCAACTACACTGGTGAAGGAGTTTATGCTACATATGAAAATAGAGAACCAGTTTCAATGATTATGGATTTAACATTCAAAGAACTTGAACCAATTTATGATCAAGATTACTTTGATGCAGTTGGTCTTGATGCTGACAGCACAGTAGGATATTAAAATGGGATATTTCAGAGAGTTACCAAATTTACTTTATCAGTCATTTTTACCTGATAAAAAATCTTCGTTAGATTATACAGAGGTTAAGAATTTATTTCGTAGAACTAAATTAAGAGATGATCTACAAAATGTTTTTACTTTATTTAATAAGTATGAAATACCTGATGAGTTCCGTCCAGAGACGGTGGCAGAGGATTTTTATGGAAATGATGAGTTAGATTGGGTAGTTTTAACAACCGCAGGTATTGTAAATGTTCGAAATGAATGGCCACTGAACAACAGAGATATCTTCGATTACTCTTTTGAAAAATATGGTGACAACTTAAATGCAACTCGATTTTTTGAAACAAAAGAAATCAAAAATAGCAGTGGTAGTATAATATTAGAAAAAGGAAAAGTTGTTGATTCTGATTTTGTGTTTAAATATTATGATACAAATGGTATTGTAGAGGTTAAAGGAACTAATGTTCGAACAGGTGTATCTAATTACGATTATGAAGTTAGATTGAATGAGGAAAAAAGAAGTATATTTGTTCTAAAACCAGAATACTTGCAGCAATTCTTAAATGATTTTAGAGATATCATGCTCTATGGTCAGTCATCACAGACAATCAATGACAATTTAATGAAGACAGAGAATACAAATATAACCATGCCATAAAAAAAGAGGTCTTGCGACCTCTTTCTATTACTTAAATATTAAGTTAATCCAAGCTGCGATAACTAATAAAGTTAAACAGATTTGATTATATTTCATTATTCAGATGCGAGTTTTGAAAAGTATGATAATGCGTCATCATCATCATCATCTTCGTTAACACTAGATGGTGTTGTAGATACAGCAGCAGTAACTAATTCTTCTGCTGAACCACGGTCATCATCTTCACCAAAACTCTCTGGGTCTGGACGAGTAGTAGTTTTATTTCCTAATACATATCCAAGACGAGTTTTAAGTTCTTCGTAAGTCTTAAACTGATCGTCAGCGACTATCTCAGCAAGAGAATACTCTTTCTTCCATAATGCTTCAAGAGCATCGTCATCATCAAGTAGTGGAGTTGTAGCAGTAAACTCAGAACTGTCATAGTTACGATAACCAGCGACATTCTTTGCTTTTAACTTAAAGTTAGCACCCTGCCAGAAATCGAATGGATCGATTGCCTCTTCATCTTCAAACTCAGGTTGCATTGCTGCAGTGAGTTTATCAAATATTTTCTTCCCAAACTTATATAAGAATACTTGTCCTTCGTTTTCGGGATTGGTAGGATCTTTTACAACGTAGATGTTTGCAATGTAAGTCAACTTGCGTTTTTGTTTTCTAGCAAGTTCCTTTCCAGCATCTGTTCCGTTGTTCCACAATTGTGAATTATATTCTGATACAGGATCTTTCTGACCTAATGTAGTTAGAGAGTTTTCAATGTACCATCCACCGGGGCCTTGGAAGGCATGGGAGTATAATTTTACAAATGGAAGATCTTCTTTGTCTGGTGCAGGTAAGAATCTGATAACAGCATAACCGTTACCACCCTTATCTACTTCAAGTTTCCAGAAACGGTCATCACCTGATGCACCGTTGTTATTCATCTTTTCGACTTCCTTAACTAACTTTGCAGTTAAAGAACCTAGTTTAGATTGCTTTTTTAGATTAGCAAATGACATTTGGATTACCTTAGATTAATTTGGATTAAATTGGATAACTTAGATATCATAACAGAAATAATTCACTTAGTCAATATTGACACGAAGT
>FUFK010041048.1_pt1 | contig 26088 bp, 9 predicted proteins | sample 1021851 | NCBI WGS metagenome assembly FUFK01 (sample SAMEA51879418, study PRJEB19060) | metagenome | reverse complement strand
AACCCCCATATCCTTGGCATATAATCTCAACTCAACCCAATCTGATAAAAGCAAACGCATATGCAGAGGGGCATCGCTTTATATAAGTGCGACTCATAAAAAATTTATTTAAATTCATCAGGAAATAATTTTCTTAAATATTCTTGACTCTCAGGTGGTAATTTTTCAAACTTTTTGTTGGTATCTACTCTTATTTCATCCGATGTCTCTTTGAGTTTTCTAATATTTTCCTGGAGAGCTGGGTCTTTTTCAATTAGTTTTTTTGCTCTTTTTCGAGTAATACTTTTATTGTTGTTGTCCATATGCTTTTGAGCTGCTCTACCTGTCAAATACCCAAATAATGCTGCTAATAATGATTTCATAATACTCTCCCTTTTTTTCAAACTTACGTTTTTTTCAACCAAATTGCCAACCTATGAAATACAACCTATGGGGGGTAGGTATGCAATAATAAGTGCGCCCACATTGTAGGGTAATTTTTAGGATTTAAGTTTAGTAACGTCAAGTGTGCTGTGATTAATTATAGGGGTGGAGTGTAGTATAGAGTCTATATAGAAAACCCCTAAATATATTCACTTCTTAATTGTGTATTGTGTTGGTAAAAATCTCAACGAAAAAGGTAATCCCCAAGGAGAGAGAGCCAATTCCACATAAAGTGCCTGTAAAAATTTTTTTTGTAGAAAATTATGCTATGTCTTGATGGATAAGTTCTTATCAAGTAATATTCTAATAATGGGGCAAACATAAACACTTTTGAAGGGTTTCTATGGTTACGTCCTAATCAGACTTATATCAAGGTTGCTCAAACAATTATCAGAAGTGTTTTTATACGATTTTACTTGATGGATGAAATTGAATATATATAATTTATTAGCGTTATTTGACAAAGTAAAACAACCATACAGGGGAGGATTGGATAACAGCAGTTATCCTTCCATAATATGTTACCAGATTAATGCAATGTTAATCTATGGAGAGGTTGGACATATTGGAGAAGAGAGAGAAAAGACGATAGAGACGGAGAGAACGAAAAACAAAAGTAAGATGCTAAGATAAAGGAGTAATCAATATGAGTACTATCAATAATAAGATGGCAAATAAACTTGCCACAATAAACAAAAGAATCAAAGATGCCATTAGAACAGGAGAAAGTTTGAGTGTGCATTTTGATTTTACACCAATTAACAACTTTCAAGCTCTTAACCAGAAAGTGTTTTTAATTCTTAATAATGTTGAAAGTGGATATGAGTTATTAAGAAATCTTTATAATAAGAAAATCAAAGAACATAAAACAAACTTGGCTAATGAAAAGTTAGGTCAAGCATTAAGAGCAAAAGCATTATATAAGATATGTTTCTGGGATTGTATCCCTCAAGCTATGCAACAAATCTTTTATGACATTAGGAGAGCTATTCCAAAACCTCTTAATGATTGGCATCCCACCTTTGGTGATAATTGGCAGATTGCAAACAAGAAGGAAATCTTTAATGGCGAACCTCATTTAAATTTATTCTGGCAACTTGAGTTATCAAGAATCATAGCTAATCCAGAAAACTTTCAAGAGAAAGAGATTAAAGATGAAAAGAGTAAAATATTATATGAACCTCAAAGTGCAAAAGATATAAAGCTTAGTGTTTTAGAAAGAGCTCATATAGAGATTCAGTTTGAAGATGGTAAAAAAGGAGTTCATTCGTTTAAGGAGTTGCCAATGTTCTGGGATAAGAGAAAGAATCAACCAAATTTCAGAGCAGGGATTTTAATTGATTTAGTAAATACAAAAGATGGACTCTTGAGAGCAAACAATCCATACCATATGACATTTGGGAAAAGTAATAAACCTATTAATCATATCTCTGAATTATCAAAAGGCTTTAGTTCTTTTATAAAAATCTTTGATCTAGAGACCACCCATACAAAAAGATTTTTTAAAAGTATGGGAAGTGGAAACAATCAGATTTGGATACCAAAGTTTCAAGTTGGGTTAAGCTTAGAATCAGAAATGATGAGTCATTTAAAAGAGATTAAAGCTCAAGAACATAAAACAACAAAACAGGTAGCAAAAGAATTTGCAGAAATAGAAGCTCAAGAAAGAGACTATGAGTTAAATGGTGTTTCAATAGTGGGCGAAAAAGAGCTAAAGCAATCAGAATATCTTGATGATAGAAAGCTGAATCCAGAGCTTGAGCAATCCTTTTTGGATAATGATGAGATTGAGGAATTACGCAATTGATACTCTTTTTACGCGATTGATTACGTAAAAGCATAATTAACATATAAGAAATACACTTTCAATATTGGATGTGTCCTAATAGTAAGGAACTACAATGAAGTAGTTTCCAAACGTAGGATACATTATGATTTTTCAAATATTGGAAAAGCTTGATAGAATTGAAAGAACAATCTCAAGCGACCATCAAGAACGATGGATTAATATTAAAGGGGTGTCTACTTACTCCTCTTTATCTATCCCTAAGATTAGAAGAGCAGTTGCAAAGGGTGAATTAAAAGTTTCCAGAAGTGCAGGGAAGTTGCTTTTCAAAAAGGCTTGGGTTGACAAATGGCTCAACTCTTAGAACAATACTCAACTTTCATTTGGCAGATGGAAAGAAGAAAGCCAATCTATCGCATCCAAACCAATGACCATAGAGTTGCAAGAAAGTTAAAAAAACGTCCAAAAGCAAAAATATGTGTTTGGGGTATTAACGCCCCTTTCTGGATTTTTCAAGTTCAGTATTCATCGCCAAGCTATGCAGTTATTGGATTATCCAATATAACAGGTGCAGATGTAGAAGAAACCTCCGAATCTGGCGTATTTGTTAGCTATACGCCTAAACAATTGACCATTACAAATGATTAAGACTGACCCAATACCAATGTTTGAGCGACATATTGGAAAAATCAAACAATTATCAAATGGGCAGTACCTTGGATTATGTCCTTTTCATAGCGATGGGAAACCAAGCTTTAGTTTTGATTACCAAGGATTATATAATTGCAAAGCCTGTGGCGTTAAGGGTAATGCGATAACATTTGCAAAAGCAATTGGAGAAGATTGGTTGCCTTATGTCTCTGATGATTACAAGTCTACTTATAAAATAGAGCCAACACAGAAACCAAAACCAATACAGAAACCAAAAAAGAAAAATATAAAACCAAAGCTTTCGCCAGAACAATTGAAGGTTAAAGTCAAAGAGTATCACAAAGAATGGTTTGATTCTAAGTCAAAGAATCTTTTTCAAGTTGGGGAATGTAATGGTCATTTAACATTTCCCTATTATGACAAAAAAGGCGAAAAGGTTATTGGCATAAAACATCATAAGCCAAGTTTCTGGGAAGGCGATGGAAAACTTAAGTGGTATATGGAATGGCAATTGCCCTATATGGACAAAAGCAAAACTCTGGTTATAAACGAAGGAGAGCCAGATGTCCATACTATGCTTGATGCAGGTTATAATTCTATTAGCTCAAGTGGAGGGGCAGGGAGCATTCCAGAATTACCAGAGATAATCACAGAGTTCAAAGATATACAGATTTTGTATGATAATGACGATGAAGGCAGAAGAGGTGCAAAGAAGTTGGCTCAAGTAATATTTAACAAATTCAAGATAGTTGCAAAAATAGGCGAATGGAGGAAAGGGTTACCAAACAAATATGATTGCACAGATGATAAGGATAATTCAAGATGAAAGAAATCAAGTATGCTTTGGAGAATGCCAGAGCCTTTGAACCAGATTTAAATGAAGTACAACTAATGGGAGTTGATATGTTTATTGAAAAACCTAAAGTAAAAACTATTCCATTGATTAAGAATTTTCTCGATTCTCAAACAATAACCTTGATTGGTGGGGATACAGGAGTTGGCAAATCTTGGGTAGGATTACAAATGGCATTGTGCCTTGCAAGTGGTAAGGATTTTATGAATCACTTCAAAACAGAAATGCAAAAAGTAATCTACGCTCAATTTGAAATGACAGATTACCAAGTTGAAAAAAGAATGAAATTATTATTTAATCATTTTGATGAACAGCAAATGGAATCTATAAGAAAGAACTTATTTATGATGCAAAAGGGCAATGCCTTTGATGACCAATGGAAAAGAATAAGAGATATAATCTCAAATGAAACTCTGGAAGGTAGTGTTCTAATTGTAGATAATTTATATACAAGCCTTCCCACATCAATTGATATTTCAAAGAATGTAGATGCAGGAAAAGCAATGAAAACGATAGCCCAACTACAAAGCGACTTTGATCTATCGGTTTCTTTGCTTTGCCATCATACAAAAGGGGTTAGTGATAGAGCAATTACCAAGGATGATATATTAGGCTGTGCAACGCTCTCAAGATACGCATCCAATATTTTTCAAATGAAGAAATCTGTTTTATCAAATGAATATAAGATTGGAAAACTAACCAAGGTTAGGGATGAGGATTGCCATCTTGAAGAAGTACCTGTTAAGCTAAAGTTCACAGATGGATATTTTACAATGTCTCAAATCATTACTAATGAGGTTGTTCATTATCAAGGATTGGAAGAAAGATGGGAGATAAAGATTGTAAGAGAAATCTGGGATAGACAAAAGCTTGAGGAATGGGATAGAGCATATTTAAGAAAGTTTTTACAGGCAGAAGGATGGAAGGCAGACAAACACCTTGAGACAAAAATTACAAGATTAATTAACAAATGGAATGATTGGGGATTATTAAACAAAGATTATAATCGTTTCAGTTTAAAGCACTCAGAACTATTTGAAAATGATGCGTCCCTATGAATGTATATCTGTATATGTTCGTCTAAGATGTACACTTATACAGCTATATGAAGATTAGGAATTTGAAATAAAAAAAAGGAAAGGTAAGCACAATGGACTTAACAATAGAACAATGGGAGAGACTTCAAATGATGGTATCAAATCCATCAAGGGAAGGAATAAAAACAATCACAATTACATTAGATGATGATAATAAAGAATGGGAAATTAATTCATACCCAACAGAAGCAGTCTTATTTGAGGTAGAAAATGACCGATAAAACAGGCGATAAAAATGAGATTGATTCACTCACAGCAGAGAAAAGAACAGGTAGGGGCAAACACCCTAATTCAATATCAAATTTGCAACCATTCGAAAAAGGTGTTAGTGGCAATCCAAGTGGCAGACCCCAGAAATATGCAAAGCTTAAAAAGGCATTAATGAAGTATGCTGACAAACCAATTGATGGATGGCGTTTGGAAAGAGCAGATAGTAAGGATGCAGTTCTTCAAGAAATATGGTATAGAGCAAGTGAAGGAAGTATCGCTCATTTCAAAGTTCTGGCTGAATTAGGCTGTTTAGATGAGGTTGGTTAAAGAGCAAGAGCATAAAAGGAAGGTAAGCGAATTAAATGTATTGTAACAATTGTAGCAACCTTGATTCCTCGTCTATAAATGTTCGATTTTACTTCATATTTAGGCACAATTTTCTTAACTTGTTAGCACTTAAAACACTATGAAATCTTATCATCTTACAATTCCCTCTTTAGTGATGTGGGTAGCAGTAATGCCCCAAAACGCTCATAGTGGCGTTAAGTCATCCTAAGAGGGATTTTTGTTTGGAGATTAAAATGGCATCAATAAAAAAACGTAGAGGTCAATACTATTCAAGAGTTCAATGGTATGATGGTTTTAACAAAAGAATAGAAAAGCAAATACCTCTTAAAACAGATAAAAAGTCTGATGCAGTCATTAGGAATAATGATGTTGAAAAGGTAGAGGACTTAATAAGACAGGGAGAGAATTGGTCTTTTCCTTGGTTGAATGAACAGGGCAAGAAAAAGCTTATTAGACTTTCAGTTAAAGAGGCAGTTGAAAAGTTTTACAATGTAAAAAAATTGGACAACCTCAAGCCAAGAACCTTTGAAGCATATGAGCAAGGTCTTAACAATTTTATCAAAGCAGTAAATGGCGATACACCAATTGATTTAATAAGCATATCTGATATTAACATTTTCAAGCAATGGTCAAAGAGAAAGCATAAGCCTGTTACAACTAACCTTTGCCTACAAAAGATTAAATCATTTCTTAAGTATTGTTATGATATGGATTATATCAAGAAACAAATTCCAATTGATATGCTCAAGATTGATAAGCCTTCCCCAATGTATTTAACAGAGACAGAGCTTGGCAAATTATTTAGTTCAGATATGATTGATGCTCACTTCAAAAGAGCAATGTACTTCTATGCAATGACAGGTTGCAGATTGATGGAGCCCTTTATGGGCGAGATCAATGGCAACTGGTTAATAGTTAATCCTAAGCATTCAAAGACAGGAGTGGAAAGGCAGATTAGATTGGGAGAAAAGACTTTGTCTATATTGATTGAGATGAAAAACAATGTTGATAATGCAGTTGGCAAGAGTGGAGCAGGGAGTATGAGTCATACAAGAACTTGGCAGATTAAGAAGTATTCAAGGCTATTTAAAAAGGTTGCAGTAGATGAGGGCTTTGGAGAACATAAGTTTCATAACCTTCGCAATACTTATGCAGTAATGAGATGGGCAGAAACAGGAGATATTCATTTGGTATCAAGAGAGCTTGGTCATTCTTCTATCAAACAAACAGAAGCTTATGCAAGAATTGATTTGGGTAGGATAATAAATGACTTTCCCTCACTTGCTCCAAAGATTCAAGAGCGACTCAATCAAGGTGTGCCAAATGCAACCTTGGATGCCCTTGGTAGCAAACATCTGTTTTTAAGCTAAAAATGGCAAAGAGGACACACTTTTGGAGGACACAAATTTCCTTCAAGTTTATAAGTTAAACAATATGAGAGGATAAGAATGAGCGTCACCACCTTGCCAAGGTGGATGTCGCGAGTTCGAACCTCGTCTCTCGCTCACTCTCAGAGCCCTTGATTTGTCGTCAGGGGCTTTGTTGTTTATAGAACCTATCAGATTTAATCACACTTATACCTTTCATATCAAAAAGAGGACACAGAATTGGAGGACACAACCCCCATATCCTTGGCATATAATCTCAACTCAACCCAATCTGATAAAAGCAAACGCATATGCAGAGGGGCATCGCTTTATATAAGTGCGACTCATAAAAAATTTATTTAAATTCATCAGGAAATAATTTTCTTAAATATTCTTGACTCTCAGGTGGTAATTTTTCAAACTTTTTGTTGGTATCTACTCTTATTTCATCCGATGTCTCTTTGAGTTTTCTAATATTTTCCTGGAGAGCTGGGTCTTTTTCAATTAGTTTTTTTGCTCTTTTTCGAGTAATACTTTTATTGTTGTTGTCCATATGCTTTTGAGCTGCTCTACCTGTCAAATACCCAAATAATGCTGCTAATAATGATTTCATAATACTCTCCCTTTTTTTCAAACTTACGTTTTTTTCAACCAAATTGCCAACCTATGAAATACAACCTATGGGGGGTAGGTATGCAATAATAAGTGCGCCCACATTGTAGGGTAATTTTTAGGATTTAAGTTTAGTAACGTCAAGTGTGCTGTGATTAATTATAGGGGTGGAGTGTAGTATAGAGTCTATATAGAAAACCCCTAAATATATTCACTTCTTAATTGTGTATTGTGTTGGTAAAAATCTCAACGAAAAAGGTAATCCCCAAGGAGAGAGAGCCAATTCCACATAAAGTGCCTGTAAAAATTTTTTTTGTAGAAAATTATGCTATGTCTTGATGGATAAGTTCTTATCAAGTAATATTCTAATAATGGGGCAAACATAAACACTTTTGAAGGGTTTCTATGGTTACGTCCTAATCAGACTTATATCAAGGTTGCTCAAACAATTATCAGAAGTGTTTTTATACGATTTTACTTGATGGATGAAATTGAATATATATAATTTATTAGCGTTATTTGACAAAGTAAAACAACCATACAGGGGAGGATTGGATAACAGCAGTTATCCTTCCATAATATGTTACCAGATTAATGCAATGTTAATCTATGGAGAGGTTGGACATATTGGAGAAGAGAGAGAAAAGACGATAGAGACGGAGAGAACGAAAAACAAAAGTAAGATGCTAAGATAAAGGAGTAATCAATATGAGTACTATCAATAATAAGATGGCAAATAAACTTGCCACAATAAACAAAAGAATCAAAGATGCCATTAGAACAGGAGAAAGTTTGAGTGTGCATTTTGATTTTACACCAATTAACAACTTTCAAGCTCTTAACCAGAAAGTGTTTTTAATTCTTAATAATGTTGAAAGTGGATATGAGTTATTAAGAAATCTTTATAATAAGAAAATCAAAGAACATAAAACAAACTTGGCTAATGAAAAGTTAGGTCAAGCATTAAGAGCAAAAGCATTATATAAGATATGTTTCTGGGATTGTATCCCTCAAGCTATGCAACAAATCTTTTATGACATTAGGAGAGCTATTCCAAAACCTCTTAATGATTGGCATCCCACCTTTGGTGATAATTGGCAGATTGCAAACAAGAAGGAAATCTTTAATGGCGAACCTCATTTAAATTTATTCTGGCAACTTGAGTTATCAAGAATCATAGCTAATCCAGAAAACTTTCAAGAGAAAGAGATTAAAGATGAAAAGAGTAAAATATTATATGAACCTCAAAGTGCAAAAGATATAAAGCTTAGTGTTTTAGAAAGAGCTCATATAGAGATTCAGTTTGAAGATGGTAAAAAAGGAGTTCATTCGTTTAAGGAGTTGCCAATGTTCTGGGATAAGAGAAAGAATCAACCAAATTTCAGAGCAGGGATTTTAATTGATTTAGTAAATACAAAAGATGGACTCTTGAGAGCAAACAATCCATACCATATGACATTTGGGAAAAGTAATAAACCTATTAATCATATCTCTGAATTATCAAAAGGCTTTAGTTCTTTTATAAAAATCTTTGATCTAGAGACCACCCATACAAAAAGATTTTTTAAAAGTATGGGAAGTGGAAACAATCAGATTTGGATACCAAAGTTTCAAGTTGGGTTAAGCTTAGAATCAGAAATGATGAGTCATTTAAAAGAGATTAAAGCTCAAGAACATAAAACAACAAAACAGGTAGCAAAAGAATTTGCAGAAATAGAAGCTCAAGAAAGAGACTATGAGTTAAATGGTGTTTCAATAGTGGGCGAAAAAGAGCTAAAGCAATCAGAATATCTTGATGATAGAAAGCTGAATCCAGAGCTTGAGCAATCCTTTTTGGATAATGATGAGATTGAGGAATTACGCAATTGATACTCTTTTTACGCGATTGATTACGTAAAAGCATAATTAACATATAAGAAATACACTTTCAATATTGGATGTGTCCTAATAGTAAGGAACTACAATGAAGTAGTTTCCAAACGTAGGATACATTATGATTTTTCAAATATTGGAAAAGCTTGATAGAATTGAAAGAACAATCTCAAGCGACCATCAAGAACGATGGATTAATATTAAAGGGGTGTCTACTTACTCCTCTTTATCTATCCCTAAGATTAGAAGAGCAGTTGCAAAGGGTGAATTAAAAGTTTCCAGAAGTGCAGGGAAGTTGCTTTTCAAAAAGGCTTGGGTTGACAAATGGCTCAACTCTTAGAACAATACTCAACTTTCATTTGGCAGATGGAAAGAAGAAAGCCAATCTATCGCATCCAAACCAATGACCATAGAGTTGCAAGAAAGTTAAAAAAACGTCCAAAAGCAAAAATATGTGTTTGGGGTATTAACGCCCCTTTCTGGATTTTTCAAGTTCAGTATTCATCGCCAAGCTATGCAGTTATTGGATTATCCAATATAACAGGTGCAGATGTAGAAGAAACCTCCGAATCTGGCGTATTTGTTAGCTATACGCCTAAACAATTGACCATTACAAATGATTAAGACTGACCCAATACCAATGTTTGAGCGACATATTGGAAAAATCAAACAATTATCAAATGGGCAGTACCTTGGATTATGTCCTTTTCATAGCGATGGGAAACCAAGCTTTAGTTTTGATTACCAAGGATTATATAATTGCAAAGCCTGTGGCGTTAAGGGTAATGCGATAACATTTGCAAAAGCAATTGGAGAAGATTGGTTGCCTTATGTCTCTGATGATTACAAGTCTACTTATAAAATAGAGCCAACACAGAAACCAAAACCAATACAGAAACCAAAAAAGAAAAATATAAAACCAAAGCTTTCGCCAGAACAATTGAAGGTTAAAGTCAAAGAGTATCACAAAGAATGGTTTGATTCTAAGTCAAAGAATCTTTTTCAAGTTGGGGAATGTAATGGTCATTTAACATTTCCCTATTATGACAAAAAAGGCGAAAAGGTTATTGGCATAAAACATCATAAGCCAAGTTTCTGGGAAGGCGATGGAAAACTTAAGTGGTATATGGAATGGCAATTGCCCTATATGGACAAAAGCAAAACTCTGGTTATAAACGAAGGAGAGCCAGATGTCCATACTATGCTTGATGCAGGTTATAATTCTATTAGCTCAAGTGGAGGGGCAGGGAGCATTCCAGAATTACCAGAGATAATCACAGAGTTCAAAGATATACAGATTTTGTATGATAATGACGATGAAGGCAGAAGAGGTGCAAAGAAGTTGGCTCAAGTAATATTTAACAAATTCAAGATAGTTGCAAAAATAGGCGAATGGAGGAAAGGGTTACCAAACAAATATGATTGCACAGATGATAAGGATAATTCAAGATGAAAGAAATCAAGTATGCTTTGGAGAATGCCAGAGCCTTTGAACCAGATTTAAATGAAGTACAACTAATGGGAGTTGATATGTTTATTGAAAAACCTAAAGTAAAAACTATTCCATTGATTAAGAATTTTCTCGATTCTCAAACAATAACCTTGATTGGTGGGGATACAGGAGTTGGCAAATCTTGGGTAGGATTACAAATGGCATTGTGCCTTGCAAGTGGTAAGGATTTTATGAATCACTTCAAAACAGAAATGCAAAAAGTAATCTACGCTCAATTTGAAATGACAGATTACCAAGTTGAAAAAAGAATGAAATTATTATTTAATCATTTTGATGAACAGCAAATGGAATCTATAAGAAAGAACTTATTTATGATGCAAAAGGGCAATGCCTTTGATGACCAATGGAAAAGAATAAGAGATATAATCTCAAATGAAACTCTGGAAGGTAGTGTTCTAATTGTAGATAATTTATATACAAGCCTTCCCACATCAATTGATATTTCAAAGAATGTAGATGCAGGAAAAGCAATGAAAACGATAGCCCAACTACAAAGCGACTTTGATCTATCGGTTTCTTTGCTTTGCCATCATACAAAAGGGGTTAGTGATAGAGCAATTACCAAGGATGATATATTAGGCTGTGCAACGCTCTCAAGATACGCATCCAATATTTTTCAAATGAAGAAATCTGTTTTATCAAATGAATATAAGATTGGAAAACTAACCAAGGTTAGGGATGAGGATTGCCATCTTGAAGAAGTACCTGTTAAGCTAAAGTTCACAGATGGATATTTTACAATGTCTCAAATCATTACTAATGAGGTTGTTCATTATCAAGGATTGGAAGAAAGATGGGAGATAAAGATTGTAAGAGAAATCTGGGATAGACAAAAGCTTGAGGAATGGGATAGAGCATATTTAAGAAAGTTTTTACAGGCAGAAGGATGGAAGGCAGACAAACACCTTGAGACAAAAATTACAAGATTAATTAACAAATGGAATGATTGGGGATTATTAAACAAAGATTATAATCGTTTCAGTTTAAAGCACTCAGAACTATTTGAAAATGATGCGTCCCTATGAATGTATATCTGTATATGTTCGTCTAAGATGTACACTTATACAGCTATATGAAGATTAGGAATTTGAAATAAAAAAAAGGAAAGGTAAGCACAATGGACTTAACAATAGAACAATGGGAGAGACTTCAAATGATGGTATCAAATCCATCAAGGGAAGGAATAAAAACAATCACAATTACATTAGATGATGATAATAAAGAATGGGAAATTAATTCATACCCAACAGAAGCAGTCTTATTTGAGGTAGAAAATGACCGATAAAACAGGCGATAAAAATGAGATTGATTCACTCACAGCAGAGAAAAGAACAGGTAGGGGCAAACACCCTAATTCAATATCAAATTTGCAACCATTCGAAAAAGGTGTTAGTGGCAATCCAAGTGGCAGACCCCAGAAATATGCAAAGCTTAAAAAGGCATTAATGAAGTATGCTGACAAACCAATTGATGGATGGCGTTTGGAAAGAGCAGATAGTAAGGATGCAGTTCTTCAAGAAATATGGTATAGAGCAAGTGAAGGAAGTATCGCTCATTTCAAAGTTCTGGCTGAATTAGGCTGTTTAGATGAGGTTGGTTAAAGAGCAAGAGCATAAAAGGAAGGTAAGCGAATTAAATGTATTGTAACAATTGTAGCAACCTTGATTCCTCGTCTATAAATGTTCGATTTTACTTCATATTTAGGCACAATTTTCTTAACTTGTTAGCACTTAAAACACTATGAAATCTTATCATCTTACAATTCCCTCTTTAGTGATGTGGGTAGCAGTAATGCCCCAAAACGCTCATAGTGGCGTTAAGTCATCCTAAGAGGGATTTTTGTTTGGAGATTAAAATGGCATCAATAAAAAAACGTAGAGGTCAATACTATTCAAGAGTTCAATGGTATGATGGTTTTAACAAAAGAATAGAAAAGCAAATACCTCTTAAAACAGATAAAAAGTCTGATGCAGTCATTAGGAATAATGATGTTGAAAAGGTAGAGGACTTAATAAGACAGGGAGAGAATTGGTCTTTTCCTTGGTTGAATGAACAGGGCAAGAAAAAGCTTATTAGACTTTCAGTTAAAGAGGCAGTTGAAAAGTTTTACAATGTAAAAAAATTGGACAACCTCAAGCCAAGAACCTTTGAAGCATATGAGCAAGGTCTTAACAATTTTATCAAAGCAGTAAATGGCGATACACCAATTGATTTAATAAGCATATCTGATATTAACATTTTCAAGCAATGGTCAAAGAGAAAGCATAAGCCTGTTACAACTAACCTTTGCCTACAAAAGATTAAATCATTTCTTAAGTATTGTTATGATATGGATTATATCAAGAAACAAATTCCAATTGATATGCTCAAGATTGATAAGCCTTCCCCAATGTATTTAACAGAGACAGAGCTTGGCAAATTATTTAGTTCAGATATGATTGATGCTCACTTCAAAAGAGCAATGTACTTCTATGCAATGACAGGTTGCAGATTGATGGAGCCCTTTATGGGCGAGATCAATGGCAACTGGTTAATAGTTAATCCTAAGCATTCAAAGACAGGAGTGGAAAGGCAGATTAGATTGGGAGAAAAGACTTTGTCTATATTGATTGAGATGAAAAACAATGTTGATAATGCAGTTGGCAAGAGTGGAGCAGGGAGTATGAGTCATACAAGAACTTGGCAGATTAAGAAGTATTCAAGGCTATTTAAAAAGGTTGCAGTAGATGAGGGCTTTGGAGAACATAAGTTTCATAACCTTCGCAATACTTATGCAGTAATGAGATGGGCAGAAACAGGAGATATTCATTTGGTATCAAGAGAGCTTGGTCATTCTTCTATCAAACAAACAGAAGCTTATGCAAGAATTGATTTGGGTAGGATAATAAATGACTTTCCCTCACTTGCTCCAAAGATTCAAGAGCGACTCAATCAAGGTGTGCCAAATGCAACCTTGGATGCCCTTGGTAGCAAACATCTGTTTTTAAGCTAAAAATGGCAAAGAGGACACACTTTTGGAGGACACAAATTTCCTTCAAGTTTATAAGTTAAACAATATGAGAGGATAAGAATGAGCGTCACCACCTTGCCAAGGTGGATGTCGCGAGTTCGAACCTCGTCTCTCGCTCACTCTCAGAGCCCTTGATTTGTCGTCAGGGGCTTTGTTGTTTATAGAACCTATCAGATTTAATCACACTTATACCTTTCATATCAAAAAGAGGACACAGAATTGGAGGACACAACCCCCATATCCTTGGCATATAATCTCAACTCAACCCAATCTGATAAAAGCAAACGCATATGCAGAGGGGCATCGCTTTATATAAGTGCGACTCATAAAAAATTTATTTAAATTCATCAGGAAATAATTTTCTTAAATATTCTTGACTCTCAGGTGGTAATTTTTCAAACTTTTTGTTGGTATCTACTCTTATTTCATCCGATGTCTCTTTGAGTTTTCTAATATTTTCCTGGAGAGCTGGGTCTTTTTCAATTAGTTTTTTTGCTCTTTTTCGAGTAATACTTTTATTGTTGTTGTCCATATGCTTTTGAGCTGCTCTACCTGTCAAATACCCAAATAATGCTGCTAATAATGATTTCATAATACTCTCCCTTTTTTTCAAACTTACGTTTTTTTCAACCAAATTGCCAACCTATGAAATACAACCTATGGGGGGTAGGTATGCAATAATAAGTGCGCCCACATTGTAGGGTAATTTTTAGGATTTAAGTTTAGTAACGTCAAGTGTGCTGTGATTAATTATAGGGGTGGAGTGTAGTATAGAGTCTATATAGAAAACCCCTAAATATATTCACTTCTTAATTGTGTATTGTGTTGGTAAAAATCTCAACGAAAAAGGTAATCCCCAAGGAGAGAGAGCCAATTCCACATAAAGTGCCTGTAAAAATTTTTTTTGTAGAAAATTATGCTATGTCTTGATGGATAAGTTCTTATCAAGTAATATTCTAATAATGGGGCAAACATAAACACTTTTGAAGGGTTTCTATGGTTACGTCCTAATCAGACTTATATCAAGGTTGCTCAAACAATTATCAGAAGTGTTTTTATACGATTTTACTTGATGGATGAAATTGAATATATATAATTTATTAGCGTTATTTGACAAAGTAAAACAACCATACAGGGGAGGATTGGATAACAGCAGTTATCCTTCCATAATATGTTACCAGATTAATGCAATGTTAATCTATGGAGAGGTTGGACATATTGGAGAAGAGAGAGAAAAGACGATAGAGACGGAGAGAACGAAAAACAAAAGTAAGATGCTAAGATAAAGGAGTAATCAATATGAGTACTATCAATAATAAGATGGCAAATAAACTTGCCACAATAAACAAAAGAATCAAAGATGCCATTAGAACAGGAGAAAGTTTGAGTGTGCATTTTGATTTTACACCAATTAACAACTTTCAAGCTCTTAACCAGAAAGTGTTTTTAATTCTTAATAATGTTGAAAGTGGATATGAGTTATTAAGAAATCTTTATAATAAGAAAATCAAAGAACATAAAACAAACTTGGCTAATGAAAAGTTAGGTCAAGCATTAAGAGCAAAAGCATTATATAAGATATGTTTCTGGGATTGTATCCCTCAAGCTATGCAACAAATCTTTTATGACATTAGGAGAGCTATTCCAAAACCTCTTAATGATTGGCATCCCACCTTTGGTGATAATTGGCAGATTGCAAACAAGAAGGAAATCTTTAATGGCGAACCTCATTTAAATTTATTCTGGCAACTTGAGTTATCAAGAATCATAGCTAATCCAGAAAACTTTCAAGAGAAAGAGATTAAAGATGAAAAGAGTAAAATATTATATGAACCTCAAAGTGCAAAAGATATAAAGCTTAGTGTTTTAGAAAGAGCTCATATAGAGATTCAGTTTGAAGATGGTAAAAAAGGAGTTCATTCGTTTAAGGAGTTGCCAATGTTCTGGGATAAGAGAAAGAATCAACCAAATTTCAGAGCAGGGATTTTAATTGATTTAGTAAATACAAAAGATGGACTCTTGAGAGCAAACAATCCATACCATATGACATTTGGGAAAAGTAATAAACCTATTAATCATATCTCTGAATTATCAAAAGGCTTTAGTTCTTTTATAAAAATCTTTGATCTAGAGACCACCCATACAAAAAGATTTTTTAAAAGTATGGGAAGTGGAAACAATCAGATTTGGATACCAAAGTTTCAAGTTGGGTTAAGCTTAGAATCAGAAATGATGAGTCATTTAAAAGAGATTAAAGCTCAAGAACATAAAACAACAAAACAGGTAGCAAAAGAATTTGCAGAAATAGAAGCTCAAGAAAGAGACTATGAGTTAAATGGTGTTTCAATAGTGGGCGAAAAAGAGCTAAAGCAATCAGAATATCTTGATGATAGAAAGCTGAATCCAGAGCTTGAGCAATCCTTTTTGGATAATGATGAGATTGAGGAATTACGCAATTGATACTCTTTTTACGCGATTGATTACGTAAAAGCATAATTAACATATAAGAAATACACTTTCAATATTGGATGTGTCCTAATAGTAAGGAACTACAATGAAGTAGTTTCCAAACGTAGGATACATTATGATTTTTCAAATATTGGAAAAGCTTGATAGAATTGAAAGAACAATCTCAAGCGACCATCAAGAACGATGGATTAATATTAAAGGGGTGTCTACTTACTCCTCTTTATCTATCCCTAAGATTAGAAGAGCAGTTGCAAAGGGTGAATTAAAAGTTTCCAGAAGTGCAGGGAAGTTGCTTTTCAAAAAGGCTTGGGTTGACAAATGGCTCAACTCTTAGAACAATACTCAACTTTCATTTGGCAGATGGAAAGAAGAAAGCCAATCTATCGCATCCAAACCAATGACCATAGAGTTGCAAGAAAGTTAAAAAAACGTCCAAAAGCAAAAATATGTGTTTGGGGTATTAACGCCCCTTTCTGGATTTTTCAAGTTCAGTATTCATCGCCAAGCTATGCAGTTATTGGATTATCCAATATAACAGGTGCAGATGTAGAAGAAACCTCCGAATCTGGCGTATTTGTTAGCTATACGCCTAAACAATTGACCATTACAAATGATTAAGACTGACCCAATACCAATGTTTGAGCGACATATTGGAAAAATCAAACAATTATCAAATGGGCAGTACCTTGGATTATGTCCTTTTCATAGCGATGGGAAACCAAGCTTTAGTTTTGATTACCAAGGATTATATAATTGCAAAGCCTGTGGCGTTAAGGGTAATGCGATAACATTTGCAAAAGCAATTGGAGAAGATTGGTTGCCTTATGTCTCTGATGATTACAAGTCTACTTATAAAATAGAGCCAACACAGAAACCAAAACCAATACAGAAACCAAAAAAGAAAAATATAAAACCAAAGCTTTCGCCAGAACAATTGAAGGTTAAAGTCAAAGAGTATCACAAAGAATGGTTTGATTCTAAGTCAAAGAATCTTTTTCAAGTTGGGGAATGTAATGGTCATTTAACATTTCCCTATTATGACAAAAAAGGCGAAAAGGTTATTGGCATAAAACATCATAAGCCAAGTTTCTGGGAAGGCGATGGAAAACTTAAGTGGTATATGGAATGGCAATTGCCCTATATGGACAAAAGCAAAACTCTGGTTATAAACGAAGGAGAGCCAGATGTCCATACTATGCTTGATGCAGGTTATAATTCTATTAGCTCAAGTGGAGGGGCAGGGAGCATTCCAGAATTACCAGAGATAATCACAGAGTTCAAAGATATACAGATTTTGTATGATAATGACGATGAAGGCAGAAGAGGTGCAAAGAAGTTGGCTCAAGTAATATTTAACAAATTCAAGATAGTTGCAAAAATAGGCGAATGGAGGAAAGGGTTACCAAACAAATATGATTGCACAGATGATAAGGATAATTCAAGATGAAAGAAATCAAGTATGCTTTGGAGAATGCCAGAGCCTTTGAACCAGATTTAAATGAAGTACAACTAATGGGAGTTGATATGTTTATTGAAAAACCTAAAGTAAAAACTATTCCATTGATTAAGAATTTTCTCGATTCTCAAACAATAACCTTGATTGGTGGGGATACAGGAGTTGGCAAATCTTGGGTAGGATTACAAATGGCATTGTGCCTTGCAAGTGGTAAGGATTTTATGAATCACTTCAAAACAGAAATGCAAAAAGTAATCTACGCTCAATTTGAAATGACAGATTACCAAGTTGAAAAAAGAATGAAATTATTATTTAATCATTTTGATGAACAGCAAATGGAATCTATAAGAAAGAACTTATTTATGATGCAAAAGGGCAATGCCTTTGATGACCAATGGAAAAGAATAAGAGATATAATCTCAAATGAAACTCTGGAAGGTAGTGTTCTAATTGTAGATAATTTATATACAAGCCTTCCCACATCAATTGATATTTCAAAGAATGTAGATGCAGGAAAAGCAATGAAAACGATAGCCCAACTACAAAGCGACTTTGATCTATCGGTTTCTTTGCTTTGCCATCATACAAAAGGGGTTAGTGATAGAGCAATTACCAAGGATGATATATTAGGCTGTGCAACGCTCTCAAGATACGCATCCAATATTTTTCAAATGAAGAAATCTGTTTTATCAAATGAATATAAGATTGGAAAACTAACCAAGGTTAGGGATGAGGATTGCCATCTTGAAGAAGTACCTGTTAAGCTAAAGTTCACAGATGGATATTTTACAATGTCTCAAATCATTACTAATGAGGTTGTTCATTATCAAGGATTGGAAGAAAGATGGGAGATAAAGATTGTAAGAGAAATCTGGGATAGACAAAAGCTTGAGGAATGGGATAGAGCATATTTAAGAAAGTTTTTACAGGCAGAAGGATGGAAGGCAGACAAACACCTTGAGACAAAAATTACAAGATTAATTAACAAATGGAATGATTGGGGATTATTAAACAAAGATTATAATCGTTTCAGTTTAAAGCACTCAGAACTATTTGAAAATGATGCGTCCCTATGAATGTATATCTGTATATGTTCGTCTAAGATGTACACTTATACAGCTATATGAAGATTAGGAATTTGAAATAAAAAAAAGGAAAGGTAAGCACAATGGACTTAACAATAGAACAATGGGAGAGACTTCAAATGATGGTATCAAATCCATCAAGGGAAGGAATAAAAACAATCACAATTACATTAGATGATGATAATAAAGAATGGGAAATTAATTCATACCCAACAGAAGCAGTCTTATTTGAGGTAGAAAATGACCGATAAAACAGGCGATAAAAATGAGATTGATTCACTCACAGCAGAGAAAAGAACAGGTAGGGGCAAACACCCTAATTCAATATCAAATTTGCAACCATTCGAAAAAGGTGTTAGTGGCAATCCAAGTGGCAGACCCCAGAAATATGCAAAGCTTAAAAAGGCATTAATGAAGTATGCTGACAAACCAATTGATGGATGGCGTTTGGAAAGAGCAGATAGTAAGGATGCAGTTCTTCAAGAAATATGGTATAGAGCAAGTGAAGGAAGTATCGCTCATTTCAAAGTTCTGGCTGAATTAGGCTGTTTAGATGAGGTTGGTTAAAGAGCAAGAGCATAAAAGGAAGGTAAGCGAATTAAATGTATTGTAACAATTGTAGCAACCTTGATTCCTCGTCTATAAATGTTCGATTTTACTTCATATTTAGGCACAATTTTCTTAACTTGTTAGCACTTAAAACACTATGAAATCTTATCATCTTACAATTCCCTCTTTAGTGATGTGGGTAGCAGTAATGCCCCAAAACGCTCATAGTGGCGTTAAGTCATCCTAAGAGGGATTTTTGTTTGGAGATTAAAATGGCATCAATAAAAAAACGTAGAGGTCAATACTATTCAAGAGTTCAATGGTATGATGGTTTTAACAAAAGAATAGAAAAGCAAATACCTCTTAAAACAGATAAAAAGTCTGATGCAGTCATTAGGAATAATGATGTTGAAAAGGTAGAGGACTTAATAAGACAGGGAGAGAATTGGTCTTTTCCTTGGTTGAATGAACAGGGCAAGAAAAAGCTTATTAGACTTTCAGTTAAAGAGGCAGTTGAAAAGTTTTACAATGTAAAAAAATTGGACAACCTCAAGCCAAGAACCTTTGAAGCATATGAGCAAGGTCTTAACAATTTTATCAAAGCAGTAAATGGCGATACACCAATTGATTTAATAAGCATATCTGATATTAACATTTTCAAGCAATGGTCAAAGAGAAAGCATAAGCCTGTTACAACTAACCTTTGCCTACAAAAGATTAAATCATTTCTTAAGTATTGTTATGATATGGATTATATCAAGAAACAAATTCCAATTGATATGCTCAAGATTGATAAGCCTTCCCCAATGTATTTAACAGAGACAGAGCTTGGCAAATTATTTAGTTCAGATATGATTGATGCTCACTTCAAAAGAGCAATGTACTTCTATGCAATGACAGGTTGCAGATTGATGGAGCCCTTTATGGGCGAGATCAATGGCAACTGGTTAATAGTTAATCCTAAGCATTCAAAGACAGGAGTGGAAAGGCAGATTAGATTGGGAGAAAAGACTTTGTCTATATTGATTGAGATGAAAAACAATGTTGATAATGCAGTTGGCAAGAGTGGAGCAGGGAGTATGAGTCATACAAGAACTTGGCAGATTAAGAAGTATTCAAGGCTATTTAAAAAGGTTGCAGTAGATGAGGGCTTTGGAGAACATAAGTTTCATAACCTTCGCAATACTTATGCAGTAATGAGATGGGCAGAAACAGGAGATATTCATTTGGTATCAAGAGAGCTTGGTCATTCTTCTATCAAACAAACAGAAGCTTATGCAAGAATTGATTTGGGTAGGATAATAAATGACTTTCCCTCACTTGCTCCAAAGATTCAAGAGCGACTCAATCAAGGTGTGCCAAATGCAACCTTGGATGCCCTTGGTAGCAAACATCTGTTTTTAAGCTAAAAATGGCAAAGAGGACACACTTTTGGAGGACACAAATTTCCTTCAAGTTTATAAGTTAAACAATATGAGAGGATAAGAATGAGCGTCACCACCTTGCCAAGGTGGATGTCGCGAGTTCGAACCTCGTCTCTCGCTCACTCTCAGAGCCCTTGATTTGTCGTCAGGGGCTTTGTTGTTTATTGAACCTATCAGATTTAATCACACTTATACCTTTCATATCAAAAAGAGGACACAGAATTGGAGGACACAACCCCCATATCCTTGGCATATAATCTCAACTCAACCCAATCTGATAAAAGCAAACGCATATGCAGAGGGGCATCGCTTTATATAAGTGCGACTCATAAAAAATTTATTTAAATTCATCAGGAAATAATTTTCTTAAATATTCTTGACTCTCAGGTGGTAATTTTTCAAACTTTTTGTTGGTATCTACTCTTATTTCATCCGATGTCTCTTTGAGTTTTCTAATATTTTCCTGGAGAGCTGGGTCTTTTTCAATTAGTTTTTTTGCTCTTTTTCGAGTAATACTTTTATTGTTGTTGTCCATATGCTTTTGAGCTGCTCTACCTGTCAAATACCCAAATAATGCTGCTAATAATGATTTCATAATACTCTCCCTTTTTTTCAAACTTACGTTTTTTTCAACCAAATTGCCAACCTATGAAATACAACCTATGGGGGGTAGGTATGCAATAATAAGTGCGCCCACATTGTAGGGTAATTTTTAGGATTTAAGTTTAGTAACGTCAAGTGTGCTGTGATTAATTATAGGGGTGGAGTGTAGTATAGAGTCTATATAGAAAACCCCTAAATATATTCACTTCTTAATTGTGTATTGTGTTGGTAAAAATCTCAACGAAAAAGGTAATCCCCAAGGAGAGAGAGCCAATTCCACATAAAGTGCCTGTAAAAATTTTTTTTGTAGAAAATTATGCTATGTCTTGATGGATAAGTTCTTATCAAGTAATATTCTAATAATGGGGCAAACATAAACACTTTTGAAGGGTTTCTATGGTTACGTCCTAATCAGACTTATATCAAGGTTGCTCAAACAATTATCAGAAGTGTTTTTATACGATTTTACTTGATGGATGAAATTGAATATATATAATTTATTAGCGTTATTTGACAAAGTAAAACAACCATACAGGGGAGGATTGGATAACAGCAGTTATCCTTCCATAATATGTTACCAGATTAATGCAATGTTAATCTATGGAGAGGTTGGACATATTGGAGAAGAGAGAGAAAAGACGATAGAGACGGAGAGAACGAAAAACAAAAGTAAGATGCTAAGATAAAGGAGTAATCAATATGAGTACTATCAATAATAAGATGGCAAATAAACTTGCCACAATAAACAAAAGAATCAAAGATGCCATTAGAACAGGAGAAAGTTTGAGTGTGCATTTTGATTTTACACCAATTAACAACTTTCAAGCTCTTAACCAGAAAGTGTTTTTAATTCTTAATAATGTTGAAAGTGGATATGAGTTATTAAGAAATCTTTATAATAAGAAAATCAAAGAACATAAAACAAACTTGGCTAATGAAAAGTTAGGTCAAGCATTAAGAGCAAAAGCATTATATAAGATATGTTTCTGGGATTGTATCCCTCAAGCTATGCAACAAATCTTTTATGACATTAGGAGAGCTATTCCAAAACCTCTTAATGATTGGCATCCCACCTTTGGTGATAATTGGCAGATTGCAAACAAGAAGGAAATCTTTAATGGCGAACCTCATTTAAATTTATTCTGGCAACTTGAGTTATCAAGAATCATAGCTAATCCAGAAAACTTTCAAGAGAAAGAGATTAAAGATGAAAAGAGTAAAATATTATATGAACCTCAAAGTGCAAAAGATATAAAGCTTAGTGTTTTAGAAAGAGCTCATATAGAGATTCAGTTTGAAGATGGTAAAAAAGGAGTTCATTCGTTTAAGGAGTTGCCAATGTTCTGGGATAAGAGAAAGAATCAACCAAATTTCAGAGCAGGGATTTTAATTGATTTAGTAAATACAAAAGATGGACTCTTGAGAGCAAACAATCCATACCATATGACATTTGGGAAAAGTAATAAACCTATTAATCATATCTCTGAATTATCAAAAGGCTTTAGTTCTTTTATAAAAATCTTTGATCTAGAGACCACCCATACAAAAAGATTTTTTAAAAGTATGGGAAGTGGAAACAATCAGATTTGGATACCAAAGTTTCAAGTTGGGTTAAGCTTAGAATCAGAAATGATGAGTCATTTAAAAGAGATTAAAGCTCAAGAACATAAAACAACAAAACAGGTAGCAAAAGAATTTGCAGAAATAGAAGCTCAAGAAAGAGACTATGAGTTAAATGGTGTTTCAATAGTGGGCGAAAAAGAGCTAAAGCAATCAGAATATCTTGATGATAGAAAGCTGAATCCAGAGCTTGAGCAATCCTTTTTGGATAATGATGAGATTGAGGAATTACGCAATTGATACTCTTTTTACGCGATTGATTACGTAAAAGCATAATTAACATATAAGAAATACACTTTCAATATTGGATGTGTCCTAATAGTAAGGAACTACAATGAAGTAGTTTCCAAACGTAGGATACATTATGATTTTTCAAATATTGGAAAAGCTTGATAGAATTGAAAGAACAATCTCAAGCGACCATCAAGAACGATGGATTAATATTAAAGGGGTGTCTACTTACTCCTCTTTATCTATCCCTAAGATTAGAAGAGCAGTTGCAAAGGGTGAATTAAAAGTTTCCAGAAGTGCAGGGAAGTTGCTTTTCAAAAAGGCTTGGGTTGACAAATGGCTCAACTCTTAGAACAATACTCAACTTTCATTTGGCAGATGGAAAGAAGAAAGCCAATCTATCGCATCCAAACCAATGACCATAGAGTTGCAAGAAAGTTAAAAAAACGTCCAAAAGCAAAAATATGTGTTTGGGGTATTAACGCCCCTTTCTGGATTTTTCAAGTTCAGTATTCATCGCCAAGCTATGCAGTTATTGGATTATCCAATATAACAGGTGCAGATGTAGAAGAAACCTCCGAATCTGGCGTATTTGTTAGCTATACGCCTAAACAATTGACCATTACAAATGATTAAGACTGACCCAATACCAATGTTTGAGCGACATATTGGAAAAATCAAACAATTATCAAATGGGCAGTACCTTGGATTATGTCCTTTTCATAGCGATGGGAAACCAAGCTTTAGTTTTGATTACCAAGGATTATATAATTGCAAAGCCTGTGGCGTTAAGGGTAATGCGATAACATTTGCAAAAGCAATTGGAGAAGATTGGTTGCCTTATGTCTCTGATGATTACAAGTCTACTTATAAAATAGAGCCAACACAGAAACCAAAACCAATACAGAAACCAAAAAAGAAAAATATAAAACCAAAGCTTTCGCCAGAACAATTGAAGGTTAAAGTCAAAGAGTATCACAAAGAATGGTTTGATTCTAAGTCAAAGAATCTTTTTCAAGTTGGGGAATGTAATGGTCATTTAACATTTCCCTATTATGACAAAAAAGGCGAAAAGGTTATTGGCATAAAACATCATAAGCCAAGTTTCTGGGAAGGCGATGGAAAACTTAAGTGGTATATGGAATGGCAATTGCCCTATATGGACAAAAGCAAAACTCTGGTTATAAACGAAGGAGAGCCAGATGTCCATACTATGCTTGATGCAGGTTATAATTCTATTAGCTCAAGTGGAGGGGCAGGGAGCATTCCAGAATTACCAGAGATAATCACAGAGTTCAAAGATATACAGATTTTGTATGATAATGACGATGAAGGCAGAAGAGGTGCAAAGAAGTTGGCTCAAGTAATATTTAACAAATTCAAGATAGTTGCAAAAATAGGCGAATGGAGGAAAGGGTTACCAAACAAATATGATTGCACAGATGATAAGGATAATTCAAGATGAAAGAAATCAAGTATGCTTTGGAGAATGCCAGAGCCTTTGAACCAGATTTAAATGAAGTACAACTAATGGGAGTTGATATGTTTATTGAAAAACCTAAAGTAAAAACTATTCCATTGATTAAGAATTTTCTCGATTCTCAAACAATAACCTTGATTGGTGGGGATACAGGAGTTGGCAAATCTTGGGTAGGATTACAAATGGCATTGTGCCTTGCAAGTGGTAAGGATTTTATGAATCACTTCAAAACAGAAATGCAAAAAGTAATCTACGCTCAATTTGAAATGACAGATTACCAAGTTGAAAAAAGAATGAAATTATTATTTAATCATTTTGATGAACAGCAAATGGAATCTATAAGAAAGAACTTATTTATGATGCAAAAGGGCAATGCCTTTGATGACCAATGGAAAAGAATAAGAGATATAATCTCAAATGAAACTCTGGAAGGTAGTGTTCTAATTGTAGATAATTTATATACAAGCCTTCCCACATCAATTGATATTTCAAAGAATGTAGATGCAGGAAAAGCAATGAAAACGATAGCCCAACTACAAAGCGACTTTGATCTATCGGTTTCTTTGCTTTGCCATCATACAAAAGGGGTTAGTGATAGAGCAATTACCAAGGATGATATATTAGGCTGTGCAACGCTCTCAAGATACGCATCCAATATTTTTCAAATGAAGAAATCTGTTTTATCAAATGAATATAAGATTGGAAAACTAACCAAGGTTAGGGATGAGGATTGCCATCTTGAAGAAGTACCTGTTAAGCTAAAGTTCACAGATGGATATTTTACAATGTCTCAAATCATTACTAATGAGGTTGTTCATTATCAAGGATTGGAAGAAAGATGGGAGATAAAGATTGTAAGAGAAATCTGGGATAGACAAAAGCTTGAGGAATGGGATAGAGCATATTTAAGAAAGTTTTTACAGGCAGAAGGATGGAAGGCAGACAAACACCTTGAGACAAAAATTACAAGATTAATTAACAAATGGAATGATTGGGGATTATTAAACAAAGATTATAATCGTTTCAGTTTAAAGCACTCAGAACTATTTGAAAATGATGCGTCCCTATGAATGTATATCTGTATATGTTCGTCTAAGATGTACACTTATACAGCTATATGAAGATTAGGAATTTGAAATAAAAAAAAGGAAAGGTAAGCACAATGGACTTAACAATAGAACAATGGGAGAGACTTCAAATGATGGTATCAAATCCATCAAGGGAAGGAATAAAAACAATCACAATTACATTAGATGATGATAATAAAGAATGGGAAATTAATTCATACCCAACAGAAGCAGTCTTATTTGAGGTAGAAAATGACCGATAAAACAGGCGATAAAAATGAGATTGATTCACTCACAGCAGAGAAAAGAACAGGTAGGGGCAAACACCCTAATTCAATATCAAATTTGCAACCATTCGAAAA
>FUFK010718212.1_pt1 | contig 26104 bp, 16 predicted proteins | sample 1021851 | NCBI WGS metagenome assembly FUFK01 (sample SAMEA51879418, study PRJEB19060) | metagenome | reverse complement strand
CAAGCGCGGCGGCGGCGTGGCATTCGCCCTGACCAACCTGCGCGAGTCCGGTGCGCCCATTAAGAAGATTGAGAACCAGTCCTCGGGCGTTATCCCCGTCATGAAGCTGCTGGAAGACGCCTTCTCCTACGCAAACCAGCTCGGCGCACGTCAGGGTGCCGGTGCCGTGTACCTGCACGCACACCACCCCGACATCTACGCCTTCCTGGACACCAAGCGTGAGAACGCTGACGAGAAGATCCGCATCAAGACCCTCTCCCTGGGCGTTGTCATCCCCGACATCACCTTCGAGCTGGCGAAGAAGAACGAGGACATGTACCTCTTCTCCCCGTACGATGTGGAACGCATCTACGGTGTGCCCTTCTCCGACATCAACGTCTCCGAGAAGTACTACGAAATGGTCGATGATGCACGCATCACCAAGACCAAGATCAACGCGCGTGAGTTCTTCCAGACCATCGCAGAGATCCAGTTCGAGTCCGGCTACCCGTACGTGATGTTCGAAGACACCGTCAACCGCGCGAACCCCATCGCCGGTAAGATCATCATGTCCAACCTGTGCTCCGAGATCCTGCAGGTTTCTGAGCCGTCCACCTACCACGCTGACCTCGGCTACGAGACCGTCGGTAAGGACATCTCCTGCAACCTCGGCTCGCTGAACATTGCACTGACCATGGACGGCGACGACTTCGGCAAGACCGTGGAAACCGCGATTCGTTCGCTGACCTCCGTCTCCGACCAGTCCGACATCCGCTCCGTACCCTCCATCGAGCGCGGCAACAACATGAGCCACGCCGTGGGTCTGGGCCAGATGAACCTGCACGGCTACCTGGCACGCGAGCACGTCTACTACGGTTCCGAAGAAGCACTGGACTTCACCAACATGTACTTCTACACCGTCGCCTACCACGCAATCCGCGCCTCCATGCAGATTGCTAAGGAACGCGGCCAGCGTTTCGAGGGCTTCGAGAACTCGAAGTACGCATCCGGTGAGTTCTTCGCAAAGTACATTGAGAAGGAATGGGCACCGCAGACCGAGCGTACCCGCGAACTGTTCGCTAAGCACCACATCCCCACCCGTGAAGAGTGGATTCAGCTGGCTGCTGACGTGGCACAGTACGGCATGTACAACCAGAACCTGCAGGCTGTTCCGCCGACCGGCTCCATCTCCTACATCAACGGTTCGACCTCTTCGATTCACCCGATCGCTTCGAAGATTGAGATCCGCAAGGAAGGCAAGCTCGGCCGCGTCTACTACCCGGCACCGTACATGACCAACGAGAACCTGGAGTACTACCAGGACTCCTACGAAATTGGTTACGAGAAGATCATCGACACCTACGCTGTTGCAACCCAGCACGTGGACCAGGGCCTGTCGCTGACCCTCTTCTTCCGCGATACCGCAACCACCCGCGATATCAACCGCGCCCAGATTTACGCATGGCGTAAGGGCATCAAGACCATCTACTACATCCGTCTGCGTCAGATGGCTCTTGAGGGTACCGAGGTTGAAGGCTGCGTATCCTGCATGCTCTAGCCCGAATGCTGTGACGCATTCAGCCTGAGCTGGCACACTATAACTAAAGACTGGAAGGGGCGGTTACGGTAAACACGCAAACCGCCTGCGCGACTGGCTGGCCGCGCGTGGCACCGTAACCGCCCCTTAAGAATCGGAGAATTACTAATGAGCGAAAAGGTGAAGCTCGTCGACCACGTGGTCGAGGCTATCAACTGGAACCGTATTGAGGACGAGAAGGACCTTGAGGTTTGGGATCGTCTGACCGGTAACTTCTGGTTGCCGGAGAAGGTGCCGCTGAGCAACGACGTGCCCTCCTGGAAGACCCTGACCGAGGAAGAGAAGCAGCTGACCATGCGCGTCTTCACCGGTCTGACCCTGCTGGACACCATCCAGGGTACTGTCGGTGCTGTGTCCCTGCTGCCGGACGCTGTGACCGCGCACGAAGAGGCCGTGTACACCAACATTGCGTTCATGGAGTCCGTGCACGCAAAGTCGTACTCCTCGATCTTCTCGACCCTCGCCTCCACCAAGGAGATTGACGAGGCGTTCCGCTGGGCTTCTGAGAATGAGCACCTGCAGAAGAAGGCGAAGATTGTTCTGTCCTACTACACCGGTGACGACCCGCTGAAGAAGAAGGTTGCCTCCACTCTGCTGGAGTCCTTCCTGTTCTACTCGGGCTTCTACCTGCCCATGTACTGGTCTTCGCACGCGAAGCTGACCAACACCGCTGACCTGATTCGTCTGATTATTCGTGACGAGGCAGTGCACGGCTACTACATTGGCTACAAGTTCCAGCGCGGCCTGGCGAAGGAGTCCGCGGAGCGTCAGGCAGAGCTGAAGGAGTACACCTTCAACCTGCTGTACGAACTGTACGAGAACGAGGTGGCGTACACCCACTCCCTGTACGACGGTGTGGGTTGGAGTGAGGACGTTAAGAAGTTCCTGCACTACAACGCTAACAAGGCTCTGATGAACCTGGGCTACGAGCCGATGTTCCCGGCGACCGTGACTAACGTGTCCCCGGCAATCCTCTCGGCACTGTCCCCGAACGCTGATGAGAACCACGACTTCTTCTCCGGTTCCGGCTCTTCCTACGTGATCGGTAAGGCTGTGAACACTGAGGACGAGGACTGGGACTTCTAAGGCGGAGACTTCTATCCTGGGACTTCTAAGCCCCTTCTCGCCTTGAGATATCAGGCTGAGATAAACCGACCCCCGCGTATCCACTGTGGATGCGCGGGGGTTCCGCCGTTTAACCGGGCTATTTAACGTGCCAGGATGCCCAGGCTTCCCCGGTATAACCTGGCGCGGAAGCGGCGGAGAAGCAGGGGAGTAGGAGCGGTCTTTCTGGTTCCGGTTGTCGGAATTTTTACCTTCACCCCGTAGCATAAAAAATTATTGATATATCGGGGTGCGGGGCGTACTCTGATACGACTAACTATCAACGCAGATTTGAAAGGAACATCATGCGTTCAGTTGTTATGGAAGCCCCCGGCAAGGTCGTCGTCAACGAAGTTGAGAAGCCGACCCTGCTCGAACCCACCGACGCCATCATCAAGCTCGCAGCATCCTGCATCTGCGGCTCCGACCTGTGGCCCTACCGCGGCGCAGACGCAAAGCCCGTCGACCACCGCGCAATGGGCCACGAATACATCGGCGAGGTCGTCGAGGTCGGCTCCGAGGTCACCACCGTAGCCCCCGGCGACTTCGTCGTAGGCTCCTTCTGCATCTCCTGCGGCGAATGCGAAACCTGCACCGCAGGCTACCCCTCCCGCTGCCTCAAGGCAATCGCGGCAGGCGACACTTACATCGGCATGCGCTCCAACGGCACCCAGGCAGAATACGCCCGCGTACCCTTCGCAGATGGCACCCTCGTCAAGACCCCCGCTGCACCCACCGCAGAGCAGATTCCGCACCTGATGGCGGCATCCGACGTGCTCGGCACCGGCTGGTACGCAGCAGACGCAGCGCAGGCAGGCCCCGGCAAGACCATCGTCGTTGTTGGCGACGGCGCAGTCGGCCTGAGCGCAGTCATCGGCGCTAAGCAGCTCGGCGCGGAGAAGATCATCATCATGTCCCGCAACCCCGAACGTCAGGCGCTCGCTAAGGCATTCGGCGCAGCCCACATCGTGGAAGAGCGCGGCGAAGAGGGCATCGCCAAGGTCATGGAGCTCACCGACGGCGTGGGCGCACACGGCGTCGCGGAGGCTGTTGGCACCCAGCAGTCCTTCGACCAGGCACTCGGCTGCGTACGCCACGGCGGCTACATCGGCTTCGTGGGCGTACCGCACGACAGCTCCATCGGCACCGATGCGCTCTTCGGCAAGCAGGTTCACCTGGAGGGCGGCCCCGCCCCCGTGCGCAAGTACCTGCCGACCCTCATCGACCTGATTTACAAGGGCGAAATTGAGCCCGGTAAGGTCTTCGACCTGGTCCTGCCCATCGACGAGGCAGCTAAGGGCTACGAGGCAATGGACCAGCGCACCGCCACCAAGGTGCTGCTGACCATGCCGTAATAGCCGCTCGTATCGCCGGTTCTTGTGCCTTCTTGTATCGGCAACCCGGCGTGTATGCGCTACTAATCCCCGCACCGATCCTGCCGCTCCACGTGAGCGTAGGGTGCCGGTTGCGGGGATTAGTGCATTAAAAATTGGGTTTATTTGCCACCTTTCGGCGAGGTGAGGGACAAATGAGTGAGCCAAGGCATAGAATAAAAGAGCATGATTCGTACAACTCGAAGGATGACAATGACGAAGAAGCCTTTCCCTTCCGACCTCGAAATCGCACTTGCCGCCGATCTTTGGCCTATTAATAAGATCGCAGCAGACAACGGCATCAGCGAAGATCGCCTTGAACCCTACGGCAAGTATGTCGCTAAGGTCCTCCTCGACGAAACCACCAACGCAGAGACCGCCCGCAAGCGCGGCTCCAAGTACATCGTGGTTACCGCAGTCACCCCCACCCCGCTCGGTGAAGGTAAGACCGCAACCTCCGTATCCCTCGCACAGGGCTTCGCGCAGACCGGCCGCAAGGCAATCCTGGCTCTGCGTCAGCCCGCAATGGGCCCGACCTTCGGCATCAAGGGCGGCGCAGCAGGCGGCGGCTACTCTCAGATTGTTCCCATGGAGAAGCTGAACCTGCACCTGACCGGCGACTTCCACGCCGTCACCGCAGCACACAACCTGCTTGCCGCCATGATTGACAACCACCTGCACCACGGCAACGAGCTGCGCATCGACCCGCGCGCAATCGAGTGGCGCCGCGTTATCGACATGAACGACCGCTCCCTGCGCAACATCGTCGTGGGCCTGGGCGAACGCATGGACGGCGTGACCCGCCAGACCGGTTTCGACATCACCAGCGCCTCCGAAATCATGGTGATTCTCTCGCTGGCAACCTCCTTCAAGGACCTGCGTGAGCGCCTGGCAAAGATTGTTATCGGCCTGAACTACGACGGCGAGCCCGTCACCGCGGCCGACCTGAAGGCTGACGGCGCAATGTCCGTCATCCTGGCGGACGCAATCAACCCGAACCTGCTGCAGACCCTGGAGCACACCCCCGCCCTGATTCATGCGGGCCCCTTCGGCAACATCGCAACCGGTAACTCTTCGGTTGTGGCTGACTACGTTGGTCTGGAGTACTCCGACTACGTCATTACCGAGGCTGGCTTCGGCGCCGACATGGGTGCCGAGCGTTTCTTCAACGTCAAGTGCCGCGTCTCCGGTCTGAAGCCGGACGCCGCAGTGCTCGTCGTAACCGTGCGCTCCCTGAAGTCCCACTCCGGCCTGTACAAGATTGTTCCGGGCAAGCCCCTGCCCGAGGGCATGCTGCAGGAAAGCCCCTCCGACGTGGAGAAGGGCGCAGAGAACCTGAAGAAGCACATCGAGATTGTGCGCAACTTCGGTGTTCAGCCGGTCGTGGCAATCAACGCCTTCCCGACCGACTTCGAGTCCGAGCACGAAACCATCCGCCGTATCGCAGAGGAAGCTGGCGCTCGCGTCGCTATCCACCGCGGTGTGGCTGAGGGCGGTAAGGGCACCACCGACCTGGCAGACGTGGTTGCTGAGGCATGTGACGACGTTTCGGACCTGAAGTACACCTACGATCTTGAGGACTCCATCGAGACCAAGATCGAGAAGGTTGCGACCAAGGTCTACGGCGCGGACGGCATCTCTATCGCTCCCGCTGCCGCTAAGCAGCTGAAGCGTTTTGCTGAGCTGGGCTACTCGCACCTGCCCGTGGTTATCGCGAAGACCCACTTGTCCATCTCTTCGGATGCAACTCTGAAGGGCGCGCCGACCGGCTGGACCCTGCCCGTGCGCGAGGTTCGCCTGGCTGCAGGTGCTGGCTACGTCTACGCTATCTGCGGCACCATGCGCACCATGCCGGGCCTGAGCAAGAGCCCCGCAGCTGAGCGCATCGGCTTCGACGAGAATGGCGTGATGGTCGGCCTGTCCTAAGGCTTGCCCTAATGCGGCTGTTCCAGCTGATTTATAGCTAGTGGAGGCGGCGCTCCTTCCCCACAGCGGGGGAGAGGCGCCGCCTTTGCTGTGCCCTATGGTGCTCTCTGTAGTGATTATAAGGGGAAGTAGAGTACCTGAAAACGGGGGAGTGAAGGATTCTGAAACCCCTGGTGGAGGGGTCTTTCAACCTTTCATTGAGGCTTCTAGAGCGCCTGTTTTGAGGGTGAAATTGGTACGTGCTGGTTAATAATTGGGCTCTATTTGTGCTTAAAGGTCAGGTTTTATTAAACAATCTATATAGGTTGATTTTTTAGTGACACACTGTCTTGCATTTTGTGAAAATACGGCATTGACTAGGTATTTTGCTTTTTGAAAGGGGTTTTAATGGGTGCACTCAGTGAACCTGAAGACGGGGCTGTTGTTATCGTTTTGTTATAAAAGCTCTACTTTAGGGGGTATCTAATGACCCTAAACAGACCAATTGATTTTTCCCTCAAGTGTATATCCGTACACTTTTTGAACGGCGAGCAGTATATTTTTTCTACTTAATGAAGTTTCAAAAGCTTGAAGATATTTCGACCTTAACCCTCTACTTCCGCGGAATACTGGGCTAAAACCGGGTATTGAGTCTTTAAAATTACTGAGTGTGAAGCTTAGGTTAAAGGTGCACCGAAGTGCCAAAAGAGGGAAATTCTAAAATTATTTTGGGTGAAATAAGTCACATCAAAACTCGAAAAAAATGAAATTGGTACGTATGGATAGCCTAAAAAACAGCTATTTTTATTACAGAACGATTACATTGAGACTCAAGTCACTAAAACCGGCTCTCCGTACCAAATTGGGCGGTAAAACAGCCCCCAAAAAGTTCGCTACTATTGAGTCATCAAGTAATCGTGAGATTTCCAAAGTCCTCGGGTTGCTTGTGTTTGAGTGAGTGATAGATACCCCTGGGTGTCATGAGAAGCGACTGTGTATCGATGCGCAGTCGCTTCTCTGTTTAACTTTTGAATTTCACTGTTTGAATTTCGCTGGAGCCTCAGATAGACGGGACCTCGGCTAAAGCTTGTTCCGAGCGTGCTCCAGAATCTGTTCCCTGTGCATCCCGCACATTCAACGCCGAATGCGCTGATAGGGGAGCGAACCGCATAGGCGCATGCTGTGCGGTCACAACCCCTACACTGGAACTATGACTACTTACCCCGAACCCACCCTCATCTTTGAGAACCCCGAACTGACCGTCCGTGCGTTCAGCGTCTCCGAGATGGACAACAGCGTCTACCTCATCACCATGCGCGCCACCGGCGAGCAGGTGCTTATTGACCCCGCAGCCGACGCAGAAGAACTCTACGCATTCACTCTCGACGCGCTCCTGAATGACTGCCCGCAGCTTGAACTGGCAGACGGCGAAGAACGCCGCGTGCGCGTCATGGAGAAGGAAGAGGATTTCAACTCCATCAGACCCCGCGCAATCGGTCTGACCGGCATCCTGGTCACCCACGGCCACTGGGACCACATCCGCGCTATTAAGGAGCTCGACCACCTCACCGGTGCCGTGACCTCCGCGGGTGCAGCTGACGCAGCCTCCATTAAGGAGCAGGAAGACTACACCGTCGAAGAAGAACTGACCGGCGGCGAAAGCTTCGACTTCTACCTCTCTGACACCGTCATCCGCGCCCTGCACGTGCCCGGCCACACCCCCGGATCCATCGTCTACACCCTCAAAACCACCTGGGAAGACGGCACCCCCGCAACCCTGCTGTTCACCGGCGACACTCTCTTCCCCGGCGGCGTGGGCAAGACCGACTCCCCGCAGCAGTTCGGCGAGCTCTTCTCCAACGTGCTCGAAAAGCTCTTCGGTGGCTTCGAAGACGACGCCATCGTACTGCCCGGCCACGGCCGCTCCACCACCCTCGGCGACGAGCGCCCCCATCTGGAAGACTGGGGAACCCGCGGCTGGTAAACCGCGCCTGACAGTCCGCCTCATATAAGTACTGCACCCTCATGCCTTCACCCGCCGCATAATCCCGCTGGTGAAAGGCGTGAGGGTGTAGAATTTAAGTTCGAAGATAAGACGAAAGGATTTTCGATGACACCCCGCTCGGCACACGGTAGCACCGCACTCAAAGCGAACGATCTGACCAGTATCCGGGTGCAGGGTGCCCGCGAAAACAACCTCAAGAACGTAGACCTCACCATTCCGCGTGATGCGATGGTCGTCTTCACCGGCCTCTCCGGCTCCGGTAAGTCCTCCCTCGCCTTCGACACCATCTTTGCGGAAGGTCAGCGCCGCTACGTCGAGTCGCTGTCCTCATACGCGCGTATGTTCCTCGGACAGGTCGATAAGCCCGACGTAGACTTCATCGAGGGCCTCTCCCCGGCGGTGTCTATCGACCAGAAGTCCACCTCCAAGAACCCGCGCTCAACCGTCGGTACCATCACCGAAATCTATGACTACATGCGTCTGCTCTGGGCGCGCATCGGCCACCCGCACTGCCCCGAATGTGGCGAAGAAATCACCCAGCAGACCCCGCAGCAGATTGTGGACATTCTGCAGGAGTACCCCGAACGCACCCGCCTGCAGATTCTCGCGCCCGTCGTCAGCGCACGTAAGGGCGAGTTCGTGGACCTCTTTAAGGACCTGCTGACCCAGGGCTATTCGCGTGCCCGCGTGGACGGCGAAACCGTGCAGCTCTCCGACCCGCCCAAGCTCGCCAAGCAGTACAAGCACACCATTGAGGTGGTCGTCGACCGCATCGTCATTAAGGACGGTATTCACCAGCGCCTGACCGACTCCATCGAAACCGCGCTCAAGCTCGCCGACGGCCGCGTACTCATCGACTTCGTGGACCGCGAGCAGGACGACCCCGAACGCACCCGCTCCTTCAGCGAAAACCTCGCCTGCCCCAACAACCACCCGCTGCAGATCGACACCATCGAGCCGCGCGCCTTCTCCTTCAACTCGCCGTTCGGCGCATGTAGCGCCTGCGACGGCATCGGCTCGCGCCTGGAAGTAGACACCGAACTGCTCGTACCCAACCCCGACCTGACCCTCGGGGAGGGCGCTATCGCCCCCTGGTCGCAGGGCAAAGCAACCACCGAATACTGGCTGCGCCTGCTCGCAGGCCTGGGGGAGGAGCTCGGCTTTGACCTGAACACCCCCTTCAAGGACCTGCCCGCCAAGACCCGCGCCGCCATCCTGGAGGGCAAGGACTACAAGGTTGAGGTGTCCTACCGCAACCGATTCGGCCGCGAACGCCGCTACACCTCCGGATTCGAAGGCGTGAAGGCGTACATCAAGCGCAAGCACGAAGAAACCGAATCGGACTTTGCCCGCGACCGCTACGAACAGTACATGCGCCAGGTCGCCTGCCCCTCCTGCGGTGGCGCGCGCCTGAACCCGACCATCCTCGGCGTGAAGGTCGGCGGCCAGTCCATCGCAGACATTACTGACCTGTCCCTGGCTAACGCGCTCGCCTTCGTGCGCGGCCTGCAGCTCAGCGCCCGCGAAGCCAAGATTGGCGAGCAGGTCCTCAAGGAAATTGACGCGCGCCTGCAGTTCCTGCTGGATGTGGGCCTGGACTACCTGACCCTCTCACGCTCCGCCGGTACGCTCTCCGGCGGTGAGGCGCAGCGCATCCGCCTCGCAACCCAGATTGGTTCCGGCCTGGTCGGCGTGCTCTACGTGCTCGATGAGCCTTCCATCGGTCTGCACCAGCGCGATAACCGCCGCCTCATCGAAACCCTGACTAAGCTGCGCGACATGGGCAACACGCTCATTGTGGTTGAGCATGACGAAGACACCATGCGCGAAGCCGACTGGATCGTGGACGTAGGACCCGGCGCCGGCGAGCACGGCGGCGAAATCGTACACTCCGGCAGCTTTGAGGAGCTGCTGAAGAACACCAAGTCCATTACCGGCGACTACATGGCTGGCCGCCACAGCATTGAGGTGCCCGCATCCCGCCGCCCCGTGGACAAGGAACGTCAGCTGATCGTGCGCGGCGCCCGCGAAAACAACCTCAAGAACGTGACTGTGTCCTTCCCGTTGGGCGTGTTCACCGCGGTGACCGGTGTGTCCGGCTCGGGTAAATCGACCCTCGTCAACGACATTCTGTATACCTCTCTGGCGAACAAGCTCAATGGCGCCAAGCAGGTACCCGGTCGCCACAAGAGCATCGACGGGCTGGAACACCTGGACAAGGTCATTCACGTGGACCAGTCGCCCATCGGTCGTACCCCGCGCTCGAACCCCGCCACCTACACCGGCGTGTTCGACCACATCCGCAAGCTGTTTGCAGAGACCAGCGAAGCGAAAATGCGCGGCTACACCCCGGGTCGATTCTCCTTCAACGTCAAGGGCGGCCGCTGCGAGGACTGCTCCGGCGACGGCACCCTGAAGATTGAAATGAACTTCCTGCCGGACGTGTACGTGCCCTGCGAAACCTGCCACGGCAAGCGCTACAACCGCGAAACCCTCGAAGTGCATTACAAGGGCAAGACCATCGCCGACGTACTCGAAATGCCCGTGGAAGAAGCCGCAGAGTTCTTCGCTGCGTTCACCCCGATTGCGCGCCACCTGAACACCCTCGTGGACGTGGGCCTGGGCTACATTCGCCTGGGCCAGCCCGCAACCACCCTCTCCGGCGGTGAAGCGCAGCGCGTGAAGCTCGCAACCGAACTGCAGAAGCGCTCCAACGGCCGCTCCATCTACGTGCTGGACGAGCCGACCACCGGCCTGCACTTTGAGGACATCCGCAAGCTGCTCGCCGTGCTGCAATCGCTGGTGGACAAGGGCAATAGCGTCATCACCATCGAGCACAACCTGGACGTGGTCAAGTGCGCCGACTGGATTATCGACATGGGCCCCGAAGGTGGTAGCGGCGGCGGCACCGTGATTGCCGAAGGAACCCCGGAACAGGTGGCTCATGTGAAGGGCTCGCACACCGGCGCGTTCCTTGCTGAAATCCTGAACTAGCCGAGATCCTGAACTAGCCAAGAACTTGACCTAGAGGAAACCTACGTGACTGATACTCAAGGAACCGAACCTGCCCGGGGAGCTAAGGCAACCCGTGGCGCTGTGAACCGTGGTGCCGTGAACCGTGGCGCTGTGACCACCGCGGACCGTGCGCGGCACATCCTGCACACCCAGCTGGAGGCGGACTTCTGCCAGGCGCCCGGCTCGATTAGCCGCGCCCTCGAAGAGCTACGTGACTACCCGGAAGCCGAAAGCCTGCCGCTGCTCGCCACCGTGCAGCCTCCCCCCGAGAAGATGGGCGCCGCACGCCGCCGCAACGACGATATCTGGGAGTTGCGCGTCGCCAACTACGCGAGCATCGGCATTCTCTGCGCCAAACATCCGCGCGTGCTGGACAAGGCCATCGACTACATGCTCGGCGACCAGTCGAACTGGCTGGGTGACTACGCGCAGCTACGCCAGCTCAACGAACTGCTCACCCCCTACACCCAGCAGGTCAGCGGCACGAGCATCTACTACACGCCCGGCCGCGCCCTGCTGAACTCGGTCGTACCTGAGGGTGTGCAGGCGCAGGAGGTCAAGTGCGCCGTGCCCGGTGTAGGTATGATGCACCGCGTTGACCCCGCCGAGCTAAAGGCTGCGTTGCTTGCCGAAATCACGGGCGAGCGCACCATCCGCAGGGAGGCGAACGCCTCCGCGGGTGCGCTTGAGGTTGACCCGCAGGACACGCAGGCACGCGTAACCCACCTGCGCGTGGAGCTGCTGGACGCTGAGCAGATTGAGCGCTTCCGCGGGGATAAACGCTACTCGAACGCGTTAGGCTTTAGCGTGACCCGCCCGGATGTGCTGGTGCTCGCCGCATACCCGGTGGAAGAGGATGCAGCTGATGTACCCGCGGCGGGGGAGAGCGACCCTGCGCTCGCAGACCCTATCGCCCTCGTGGGTGTGAGCGACGATTCGCCGGTAATGCGCCAAATCGGTATCGATGTGCTGCCCGCCTGGCGCGGCGCCGGCATCGCCAGCGTGCTGGTGCGTGATGCCGCACGTCTGACCCTGGCGGAAGGGTACCTGCCGTTCTACGGTACGAGCCCCTCGCACATCCTCTCGCAGAGGGTCGCGATGAACGCCGGGCTGGTGCCGACCTGGTGGGAGTACGTGTCCACCAGCCTGAACGACCTACCCATAGACTAGACGCTATATGCACAAGGCCCCGAGATTCTGCATCTCGGGGGCCTTTTATTTACTGAGTTTCGCGTGTTAGCCGCGCGGGGTTCAGCGTGCAGGGATTTTCGCGAGGTTTAGCGTCTAGACTCGCCGTATAAGGAACAACTTCTAGAGCCTTACCAGTTACAGCTCCGCACCGTTGCTGGCAATCACCTCGCGGTACCAGTGGAAGGACTTCTTACGGTAGCGCGCCAGGGTGCCGGTGCCGTCGTCGTTGCGGTCCACGTAGATGAACCCGTAACGCTTGGACATCTGCGCGGTGGAGGCGCTAATCATGTCGATGCAACCCCAGGTGGTGTAGCCGAGCACGTTCACGCCGTCCTCAATCGCCTCGCGTACCGCGTGCAGGTGCTGGCGCAGGTAGTCGATGCGGTAGTCGTCCTCCACGGTGAGCTCACCGTTCACCTCGACCAGTTCGTCGCGGGCGCCCAGGCCGTTCTCCACGATGAACAGCGGCTTCTGCCAGCGGTCCCAATACTGGTTGAGGACCACGCGCAGGCCGGTCGGGTCGATCTGCCAGCCCCATTCGCTGGAGGGCAAGGTCGGGTTCGCCACGCCGCCGAGGATGTTGCCCTCGCCGCGCTCGCCTCGTGCCGGGTCGCCGGTCGCGCAGGTGGACATGTAGTAGCTGAACGACACGAAATCCACGGTGTTCTTCAGGTCCTCGCGGTCCTGCTCGGTGACGTTCAGCTCCACGCCCTTCTCACGCAGGGCACGCAGGAAGTAGCCGGGGTATGCGCCGCGCACGTGCACGTCACCGAACGCGAAGTTCGCCTGCTCCGTCTGCATGGCGGCGAGTACGTCGGTGGGGTCGGGGGTGAGCGGGTAGGTGGGCATGGCAAGAATCATGCAACCGACCTGGGCGCCGGGCGCCAGTTCGCGTGCCGCAGCGGTGGCGCGTGCGGAGGCGACCAGCTCGTGGTGCATCGCCTGGTACAGGTCGGCGTCGCTGAGCTGATCCGCCGGGGTGTTAATGCCGCCGGACATGAACGGCAGGTGCAGCATCGAGTTGATTTCGTTGAAGGTCAGCCAGTACTTCACGCGCTTGCCGTAGCGGGCGAACACGGTGCGGGCGTAGCGTTCGTAGAAGCCGATGAGTTCGCGGCTGGTCCAGCCGTTGTACTGTTCGACCAGGTGTAGCGGGGTTTCGTAGTGGCTGAGGGTGATGAGCGGGTCCATGCCGTGCTTTTCAAGCTCGTCGAGCACGCGGTCGTAGAAAGCGAGGCCCGCCTCGTTCGGGGTTTCTTCGTCGCCGCGGGGGAAGATACGCGACCAAGCGATGGAGAAGCGGAAGACCTTAAAACCCATCTCCGCGAGCAGGGCGATGTCTTCGCGGTAGCGGTGGTAGAAGTCGATGCCCTCCAGCTTGAGGTTGTCCTCGGTGGGTTCGGCGGTGCGCGGGTGCAGGCCGCCGGCGGGTAGTACATCCTGCAGGCTGGGGCCCTTGCCGTCTTCGTTCCAGGCGCCCTCAAACTGGTTGGCGGCGGTGGCGCCTCCGAAGAGGAAACCGTCAGGGAATGCGCCGAGCGGCTGCGGCTCGGTCAGCGCCGGGTTGGTGCGCTGTTCAGTGCTGACGCGGGGTAACGCGGTGGTTTGGGCGGTGATGTGCTGGTCCTGATGCACGGCATCCTCCAAGGTGTTGTGGGGTTTTCTTCTACCCTAGCGGAGGGGGTGGGGGATTACTAGGTTTTAGCTACCCGGGTGGGCGTTTTCGCATTGTGGGGAGACGTAGGAGCTGTGGCGAGCGTAACCGTAAAATAGGAACGTGCAGATTATTCGAGAGACCGGCCCCGAATCCGGCGATATCCTCATTCACCACGACCAGACGGTGCAGATGCTCCGCGAGGTGGCAAGCGGGCAGCGTGAAGCCACCTTGCGCATGTATCAGCCGAACCCGACGGTTGCGTTCGGCCGCCGTGACGAACTGAACCCCGGCTTCGCGGAGGCCTCCGCGGCGTGCGCCGAGCACGGCTTTGAGGTGCTGGTGCGCAAGGTCGGTGGGCACGCCGCCGCCTACCATCAGGGGTGCCTGGTCGTGGACCATTTTCAGCCCGCCACCGACGCCCGCAGCGGCAACACCCTACGCTACGAACTCTTCGGTTCCATGTACGCGCAGGCGCTACGCGAAGTCGGCGTGGATGCGCGCATGGGTGAAATCCCGGGGGAGTACTGCCCCGGCGAGTATTCGGTGCACGCGCAGCTTCCCGCCTCCGCAGGTGGCGGCCGCATTAAACTGGTCGGCACCGCCCAGCGTGTGGTGACCGGCGGCTGGTGGTTTAGCACCGGCATCGTGGTCTCTGATTCTGCACCCCTGCGGGCGGTCACCGCGGATGTGTACCGTGCCCTCGGCATGGAGCTGGACCCCGCCACGGTCGGCGCGGCGCAGGACGCGAACCCCGCCCTGCTCATGGAAGACCTGGAAGACGCCATCGTTGAGGTGTACGCCCAAAACGGCTTTCACTAGGTTGTTTTATTTCTGACTTTTATCCGTAACTTATTCGATATATCCCCACCTGAAGCGAAGGAGCATCCATGCGTTGGGCACAGATTAAAGACTCGAAGGGCAGCCGCGCGGTCTGTTTCTTTGAAGAGACCGTGTACGAGCTTCCGGCGAAGCTCAGCCCGCTACTGAATTTCTACAGCCGGTTCCGCCTGAACTTTGGCGACCCGAAAAACGCCGTGGCAATCCTGAAGGAGAACGGCGCGACCGTCATGGGTCACGGCGAGGAGCTGTGGAACTCCCTACCCTTTATTCGCCCGCTGGATAAGCCCGGCAAGATTGTGTGCGCCGGCCTGAACTACCGCGACCACGCCGCGGAAATGAACCTTGAGGTGCCCGAGCATCCGGCGCTGTTCGCGAAGTTCCCGAACGCACTGATTGGCCCCGGCGAGCAGATCCGCATGCCCGCCGCCGACGGCACCGGCAGCACGAAGGTCGACTGGGAGGTTGAGCTCTGCCTGGTCGTGGGCGCTCGCCTGCGTAATGCCACGGAGGAGCAGGCGCTTGAGGCTCTGATGGGGTACACGGTCATGAATGATGTGTCGGTGCGTGACTGGCAGGGTCGTTCCTCGGAGTGGTTCCAGGGTAAGAACTGGGATGCGATGACTCCGTTCGGTCCGGTGATTGTGAGCCCCGATGAGGTTGACCCGGTTGCCGGCCTGGAGCTGGTCTGTGAGGTGGATGATGTGGTGCGTCAGCGCGGCACGACGGCGGATATGGTGTTCACTCCGGCGCAGCTGCTGTCCTATATTTCGCGGTTTATGACCCTGGAGCCGGGTGATCTGGTAGCGACGGGTACCCCGGCTGGGGTTGGTTTGTCGCTGCATCCGCGTCAGTGGTTGAAGCCGGGTCAGACGGTGCGCACCCGCATCGAGGGTATTGGCGAACTGGTGAATGTCTGCTCGGAGGCGGGCGCGCTGTAGTTATCCGATAGCTCTGTGAGTAACCGCTATTGAACCCACCTGAACCCACGGAGGCGGGTGCGGCACCTGCTATTGGGTGCACCGCAAGGCACCCACAAATGAATATCTATGCACCCCGCATGTGTTTTTGAGGCGCATGCGGGGTGCTTTTTGCGTTAATAAAGCCCCCGGTGGGCGGCTTGGATTCGTTGCTGGGAGCTGCGTGCAGTACCTCGAGTGGGGAGTGGTGCGTTTGCATGGTTACACGCTGACAAACACATAGAAACTTTGAACTTTTACGTGAATTTTAGGGTTTTACGTGGGTTTTGAGGGGTCTGCGGGGTGAAAAGCAGGGTGCTCCTGCTGGGTGGTGGTTGCCAGAAGTCGCTTTTTGAGGGGTGGCTGGGTGCCCGTCTCGGTGCATGGGGTGCTATCTGCTCTCGGTGCAGAATCTCAGATTGTGGTCACCTGTGAGAAATTCAACAGGAAGTTTTGGCGCGTCTTTCAGGGAAATTCAAGGTTTAAGGTTTAGTTTTCCGTGCGCATTTTTCGTTTTCTTCACATCACCCTCGCTTGACTAGGAGTAAAGCCTAAACACTGCGGTGCAAATTCTGCATCTTCAAACACCAATAAATGCACGAAGGTGCAAGAAGGTGTGACTCTAAACCTGAACCTTTATCAAAAAATCGGTGCCCAAAATCACAAACTCGTTTTGCGTTCACTCCAAAGACTATGTAGGGTATGGGGATTATCTGAGAGTTTCCTGAGAATTCCTGCCAGAAGATCAGGACCCACCCGGGCACACCCTCAGATGCATATTTCACTCACGTCCGTGTTTGTTCATACAAACGCACTCACTCAAATAAGCCGACACGAACGAAAGAAAAACATGACCGCAACTGCATCCAAAAACCCGGCACAGCGCCCGGCAAACCGCCGCCGTGCCACCATCGCTGCCTCCGCAGCACTGGCAACCGTCATCACCGGCGCGAACCTCCCCGCGACCTTCGGTGCAACCGCCTCCACCCGCAACGTATCCGGTACCACCTGCGTCGACGCAGGCTACCGCACCGTGCCGACCCTCGCGAACATCACCAACGTCGCGCCCGGTCCGACCTGCTACTGGAACCCCGACCAGAAGGCACAGAGCATCGCGACCCTCGCACCGGTTAACTCCTCCCTCACTAAGGCGCAGCTGACCACCACCGAGAACACCTCGCCCCTCAGTGGTAAGCTCGCCCGCGATTCATTCGCCGCCAAGAAGCTCACCGGCACCGAAGCCGTCGTAGCCAATAGCAGCGAAATCAGCCGCACCTTCCTCGAATACAGTGCCGATGCGGGTAACCACCCCATCACCACCGCCATCAACGCGGGCACCGTGAAGAAGGACCGCGCCCAGACCGTCGGCGGCCACGAAAACATCCCGACCCTCGCCGTGAACTCCGCGAACCCGCACCAGGAGTACGTCGAGGTCGTCTCCCGCGATGGCCGTGTCAACGCCAATGCAGAGAACAAGCGCATCCTCACCGGCGGCGTCCCGATTCCGAAGTGGTTTGCCGAGGACCACGGCCTCTCCGGCGACCAGTCCGTCGCCCTCTACGACGAAGCGACCGGCATCTGGCGCTCCTACTTCAAGTTCGTCAAGGATGCAGACGCACAGACCTACACCAGCACCGCCCGTGTACAGGTGGGCGGCGGCAACGTATCCACCCCCAAGAGCGCAAAGATTCAGTACGACAACGTCGGCCGCGGCAACGCAGGTCAGACCGTCACCATCAACGCACCCGTGAGCATCGACGCGAAGTCCGGCAATGCCCGCACCTCCTACCCGATTGCTCGCGGCGCGAAGTTCCGCCTGGCAAAGAACGTACCCGGCGCGTCCATCGACGCGAACACCGGCGTTATCACCTACAAGATTCCCGCAGGCACCCGCGGTACCGTGGACATCCCCGTTGCGGTTGACTACCCGGCAACCTACCACGTGTCCTCTGGCGGCTACATGCTCGCTAAGCCGAACTTCGGCGGCGTGGGCGAAGACAACTACTGGCTGACCCTCAAGAACGGCACCTCCTCCGTGGTGGGCCTGGCAAATGAGCTCACCCAGATCGGTGTGGACGAGCTCAAGGCAGGCAAGATCAACCACATGGTGTCCATCACCGCGGCTGACTATGCGGCGCTGACTTCCTCCTTCCCCGCGAAGGGCACCGACGGCAAGCTGGACATGAGCAAGTACCCGAACGCACCCCGCGCAGGTCAGCGTGGCTTCCTGCCCGCAAGCTTTGATGTGGAAGAGCACCTGGCAAACACCGGCCACGCTGACGACCAGCTCACCCGCATGATCCTGACCGCAATGAAGGAATACGGCTTCATCCTCACGGACCACAACCTCTTCACCAACGCATTCAACCTGGAGGCGGCAAGCTCCTACGCGCCCTACGCCCGCCAGGGTAAGAACGTGTATAAGGAAGACCCGCAGCTGGCGGCAATGTTCGCGAACTTCGTGCCCAGCGGCTTCACCGGCAACCAGTTCCCCTGGCAGCAGGTGCAGTGGATGCCCGTGAACTACACCGAGTCCGCTGAAAACAGTGCAGGCCGCAACACCGCCAGCGCAGATACCAGCGTGAAGTTCAAGTACCCCTCGGATTCCTACGGTAAGACCGGCACCGGCTCCGGCGTGTTCTACCAGCCCGCCGAGCACCACGCCACCGTCTACTCCGGCGAGACCGCAGTCGCGCAGAGTGTTCACCAGTCGCACAAGGCTTCCCCGAACTACCGTTACGCCCGCGACTACAACTTCCAGGAAATCGAGCAGACCCCGAACTTCAAACCCAGCCGCTGGGTCAACAAGGAGAAGGTCAACACTGCTGGCGGCCAGTTCTCCAGCGCGGAGACCGGCATCCGTTTTGCCTCCAACGGCAAGACCGGCACCTACTCGATTGATCTGAACACCCACGAGGTTACCGGCACCACCTGGGACCTGCGCCGCGATAACGGTAGGAACATCACCGTGAACCGCACCGGCAAGGCACTCGCCCGCATGTCCGATGTGAAGGCGAAGAAGGGCTCCGCCGCGCAGCTGTACTCGATCCCGCTGAAGGTGCACGTGGTCGACAAGAACAGCCCCATCGCACGTGAGGACTCCGTCTCCCTGTACTCGGGCACCACCCAGAACGTGGCAGTCCTGAACAACGACGAGGCATCCTTCGGCGCATACAGCCGCGGCGAAACCGTGAAGAAGCTGGAGCTGCTCAACCAGCGCGGCCAGGCCGTCAGCGCATACAGCGACGAATACGGCACTTACCGTGTGGTGACCCTGCCCGACGGCACCCAGGGCATCGCGGTATCTGCTAAGAATAAGCAGGGCTTCGCGCCGCTGGTCCGCTACCGCGCAGTGACCGACAAGGGCGTAAAGTCCGCTGAAGGTTACCTGCAGGTAGCAGTCGCTAACCGCTAGCCGGACGCACCCGCGAGCATCAGCGCACATAGGGGAGAGGGGCACGCTCAAGAAAGCACGCCGTGCAGGCGTAACTTCCTTGACGTGCCCCCTTTCCTGTACATAAGGTGAAAATACTATGACTCAGAGCCAGCACACAGACCAGACCGAAACTAACACCACCCACACTGACCATGCCCACGAGCATGCATCGGACCATACCCACGAGGTGCCCGCCAACGCGCCCCTCCTCGAAGGCAGCGGCCCCAAAGACTGGGAGGAACAGTTCGGCGGATCCGTCGCGATTTTCTCGGCGCTCGCGAACCCGCTGCGCCTGGCGATTGCGCACCACCTGATGCACCGCCCGCACAGCGTGAGTGAACTGCACACCTGCCTGGGTATTTCGCAGCCGCTCGCCTCGCACCACTTGCGCATCCTGCGTGAGGCGCACGTGATTGACCGTGAGCAGCAGGGCCGCACCACCATTTACCGCCTGAAGGACGACCATATTAGCCACATTGTGGTTGACGTGTATGAGCATACGCGTGAGCATCATGCGGACTAGTTTGCCCTCAAGCTGAGCGTTGCCTGGGAGCCGTTGTAAGATGGTGTGTGTCCGTGCACCAGTACAGTGCGGAATAGTATGCGCACCGGCGGCGCCCCGAGTGGCACGCTTGCGCCTGAGTTAAGGAGACTTATGTCTGCCGCTGATTCTTCAGCAATTGTTATTAGCGTTTCTGGTGAGGAGCGCGAGGTTACCGCGAAGACTGCCGCTGAGCTGTTCGCTGACGACCCGAAGATTGTTGTGGCACGCGTGAACGGCGTGCTGGTTGATCTCTCCCACGAGCTGTCTGCTGGCGACTCCGTTGAGCCGGTTTTCATTCACGAACCGGACGGCCTGAACGTTCTGCGCCACTCCGCTGCGCACGTGATGGCGCAGGCGGTGCAGGAGTACCGCAAGGACGCCAAGCTGGGCATTGGCCCGTACATTACTGACGGCTTCTACTTTGACTTTGATGTGGCTGAGCCGTTCACTCCGGAAGATCTGAAGAAGATCGAGAAGTCGATGATTAAGATCATCAAGTCCGGTCAGCTGTTCCGCCGCCGCGTGGTCACCCACGACGAGGCTGTCGCCGAGATGGCGAACGAGCCGTACAAGCTGGAGCTGCTCTCCCTGACCCAGGGCCCCGGTTCTGGTGCGGATGCTGCCGAGGGCGCATCCGTGGAGGTCGGCGAGGGTGAAATCACCATTTACGACAACGTGCACCCGAAGACCGGCGAGACCGTCTGGAAGGACCTCTGCCGCGGCCCGCACCTGCCGAACACCAAGCTGATCGCTAACGGCTACGCCCTGATGCGTGCCGGTGGCGCGTACTGGCGCGGTTCTGAGAAGAACCCCATGCTGCAGCGTATTTACGGTACCGCATGGCCGAGCAAAGACGAGCTGGTGGCGTACAAGGAGCGCATCGCTGAGGCGGAGCGCCGCGACCACCGCCGACTGGGCCGTGAGCTGGACCTGTTCTCCTTCCCGAAGACCATTGGTCCCGGCCTGCCGGTAATCCACCCCAAGGGTGGCGTGATTAAGCGCGAGATGGAAGACTACGTGCGCACCCGCCACATTCAGGAAGGCTTCCAGTACGTCAGCACCCCGCACATTTCGAAGGAAGACCTGTTCTACACTTCCGGTCACCTTCCGTACTATGCGGACGGCATGTTCCCGCCCATGGAGCTGGATAACGGTCATTACCGCCTGAAGGCTATGAACTGCCCGATGCACAACGAGATTTACCGTTCTCGTGGCCGTTCGTACCGTGAGCTGCCGCTGCGTTTCTTCGAGTTCGGCACCGTGTACCGTGATGAGAAGTCCGGCGTGTTGCAGGGTCTGACCCGCGTGCGCATGATCAGCCAGGACGACTCTCACTCGTATGTGACGAAGGAGCAGGCACCGGACGAGGTGCGTCACCTGCTGAAGTTCATGCTGAGCCTGCTTGAGGACTTCGGCATGACTGACTTCTACCTTGAGCTGTCCACCCGCGACACTGAGGGCGATAAGAAGGATAAGTTCATCGGTACCGATGAGCAGTGGGAAGAGGCTACCGCGGTTCTGGAGCAGGTTGCGAAGGAGACCGGCCTGGAGCTCGTTCCGGATCCCGGTGGAGCTGCGTTCTACGGCCCGAAGATTTCGGTTCAGGCGAAGGACGCTATCGGCCGTACCTGGCAGATGTCGACCGTGCAGTACGACTTCAACCAGCCGAGCCGTTTCGGTCTGGAGTACCAGGCTGCTGACGGTACCGTGCAGGAGCCGGTCATGATTCACTCGGCGAAGTTCGGCTCGATTGAGCGCTTCCTGGGTGTGCTGACCGAGCACTATGCGGGTGCGTTCCCGGCGTGGCTCTCGCCGGTTCAGGTCATTGGTGTGCCGGTGGCTGAGGCGTTCAACGACTACATGACCGAGATCGCGAACAAGCTGCGTGCGCACGGCGTGCGTGTTGAGGTGGATTACGGTTCGGATCGCTTCACGAAGAAGATTCGTACTGCGTCTACTGAGAAGGTTCCGTTCATTCTGATTGCCGGCGGTGAGGATGCGGAGCACGGTGCTGTTTCGTTCCGTTTCCGCGGCAACAAGCAGGAGAACGGCGTGCCCGTGGATGAGGCTGTGGCACGTATTGTGGAGCATATCCGCAATCGCGTGAACGAAGACCCCAAGCCCAGCACGGAGGCTGCTGAGTAGTACTAGGCTTTCTGGGTCTAGCTCATATATAGAACCACCCCCTTTGCGGCGACAAGCTGCGGAGGGGTGGTTTTCTATACCTAGAATAATGTAACGTGATATATAGGCTATATGTTAGGGTCTGGTCAAATATTATAATACCTAATATTTGATACTTATCTCGGGAAAGGAAATATTGATGACGTGGGGTAAAAATCTGGAAAATATATCCCTTAATGATGGAATTGCCGTAGAGGCACCGTCGGGTGATTTGTATATCAAAACCAGCAAAAAAAGTTGGTATATCTTGAAAGATTATAAAAATAAATTAGATTTAAATGTTGAAGACCTAGAAATGGTTTTGGAAAACTCTGAACCAGAATTTGTTTTTGATATTAGCTCGGTGGAGTCCACTCTTTATGCGCAAAGATGGTTTCAGAGGATTGATGATTGTCCATCGAAATGTTCCCAGAAGGTTATAATTTATCTCCTTGAAAAACATGTTGATGATTACTTTTCGTTTATAACTGACAGTACACCCCAAGTTTTACTGGATGAGGTTGAGAGCATCATCTGCCCAAAATGTCGTGTAAATGCAGGAATTCTGACGTATTATTCAGAGACTTTGAGTGCAGAGAACCTAATTAGAAGAGGATACTTTAGTAAATTCTTAAATAAATTTGACGGGTATAAATATATTAGCGAGGAGAGGTCTTTAAAAAATAAAGATGGATGCACGTGTAATAGTCGTATTGCAGGACGCGCTGCAAATTTTGCATTTCACAGCATTCCTGTAAATACTGAAATGTCGGCTGTAATATTTAATTTTGATAGTTTTTTTGAATGGGTTAACAGTCGTAAGGAAGAATATTTCTGGAAAGAAAATAATGGTGAGAGTAGTGTGGAGGCCGTTAGAGAGTGGACAACTCCTATAACTTACAATGCCCCCGATATTAATAGTGGGCGTAAGGAATATAAGTTGCCTAATTTATTTTCTTATGCAAATATGGTTTATTATATCGAAGCTAATAAAGATGGGATTATTGACATCTTCCTTGAAGATGGTAGTTCAATATCAAAATTTTTCGATTGCCCCATTTATAGCGATCAGGTCAAAAACGAGATTAAGCTGTCTTTACTTCTTGGCTGCAGTAAAAGGCGTGTAATTGAAGTGCAAAATTTTCCTGATTCTATTTATACTCATAGTTTGGAATGGGTAATGGGGGGAAAAGTAGAAGCAAAGAAGAGTATCAGTAGAAAGAAAGTTTATGGTGCTTTAAAGATGGGTAGGGATTTTGATGTTCTCTTGCAATCTTCGCAAAACGGAGAAACCCATGGTATTCCCTGGGGAAGCACGGTAAGCCAGGTTATAGTTGAAATGTATATGTGTAAATTGGATAAAGCCCTACTAAATAAAGGTGTAGTTTCGTTTGTAAGAGATTTTGATAATATCACATTCTCATATAATACAGAATCTGATTTAGAGGATATCGAAAAAAATGTTCGCGATACTTTGAGTGAATATAATCTTGGGCTGAATGATACTTATACAAGGGATTTTATGTCCCCATTTGTTGAGCTCTCGAGCAAGGAATCCATCATCAATTACTTTGCTAGAGCTTCTCTTTGCTCTAATTTGGATATTGAAAGTAGAAATATTAATAATATTAATATTTCTGTTAGGGAGAATGTATATAAATTTATTGACTACTGTTCCTCGGAGGAAGGCAAAGGAAATGAAGGTAGTCTGGGATTGATGCTTCCCACCCTTATTGAAAATATTATGAATGGACCGATTAATTCCTTACTGAGTGCAGTGTCCTCCACTCATGCAGGTAAGTATAATTCTGTCCTTGATATTATTTTAAATCCTAATCCCATTTCGAACTTGAGTATTTTTGAAAAGATTCTAGACCTATGTCTTATGCACCCAGAAATAACTCAAGAATTTATAGACTTCTCAAGATATATAGTCTATGTAATGAAAGTTAGTGGCATGGGTCCCCATGCGAGAGAGCGGATTGTTGCGAGGGTTCATTCATATTTTTCTAAAATGAATGGCAGTTTGGGAGATAGAATTCACCATCTATTGCGGCGAAAAAATAGCCAAGAGCTACATTCGTTGTTGATGTTAATAATTATTTTTGATTATGATATAGTTTATCAAAGAGAAGAAGAAGTTAAAGAAATTTGCAAATTGATTGTTGGGTCTGGAATGGATGATATTAGTCTGATCCTTGCCACAATGATTTATTACCGCAAATTTAATAATTTTAATGATTTATTAGATGTTTCGGCGAAAGTTCTCTGGATGAGTCATCGCTTAATCTGCACCCAGGATAATATGGATTATTCTGAAAATGATAGCTTGTGGTATACGAAACTTTGTTCTTGTGGAAAAGAGTTTTCTGGAGAGTTGTGGATGTATAGATATTTTATGTACTCATTGAGTAGTGATAAGGGGTATGAAGCGGAGGAATCTTCGGGGGGTAAGAATATCCATAAGTCATTCCGAGAATCTTTGAGCGTAATTAAATGTGAAAAAAATATACCCCTAGAGGATCATTTTAAATTTAGATTAACAAAAGAGGAGGTTAAGAAAAGGATTGAGAGCGGAAGAAATGCTAAGAAGCTTGGTATGATTGTTCATATGTTTTATAGAGAAATGTTGGATGCAGGTATTAGGTTTGTCAATCCCGGAAATTGGGAAGTGGTATTTAAAGACGGTGAAGTGATTGGTAATCCATATGGCTACAGATATGAATTATACTAGATTTGTGAATATCTATTTACATTTAATAACTTATTTTTGTGGTAAGTATCGAGATAGTAAATCGGTTACCATAAAATGCTAGTCGCCATCTATCTGTTTGCGGTAATCCAGAGTATCGTAACCTTATAAACGGCAAAGAGGACCCGGCAGGCTATCCATCAGATAGCCTGCCGGGTCCTCTTTATGAATTCGTGCCCCAAAGGTAGTTTGCACTGTTTTCCACAGGTCGTCTTTTTCTTGCTCTCGAAGCTAGTTTTCCACAGATTGCTGAGAGTAATCATGCACGCTCCTCAAAATCACGGTAGGGTTCATATACCCATGTGAAGGAGTGAAGACCATGGCGAAAAGGAAACGCCTCATATCCGGCGAGAAATTAAACTCCCGGTATCACGTTGCGTTGAGATCTGGGCACATCCTCCTGTTACCTCATATGTTGACATTGAAAACCAATTTATCAGGTTATGAGATATCCGCAACCGCGTGAACGAAGACCCCAAGCCCAGTACGGAGGCTGCTGAGTAGTAGCGGTTTAGGCTTATAACCTAGCTATATAGAAAACCACCCCCTTTTGCGGCGACAAGCTGCGGAGGGGGTGGTTTTTGTACCCTTTGAGGAGGTGAGGTGGGGAGTGCGTCTGGGTGCAAAAAGCTGTGTCGCGGGCTAGTTTTTAGCTCCAGAGTGCTAGCGTGGTAGTAAGGCGAACGTCCATAGTCATTCAGAAAATGGGTAGCTGGATGGTCCTGAAAATGATGTATCGCTGTTGATTATTGAGGGAGCACGAGCGTATGAAGTCGAATAAGTATGTTCCTGTTGGGATGCTGTTCTTGATCCTGGCAATTATCTTGAACGTAGTGTCAAATGTCAGCGACCTAGTGGTTGGAATTCTCTACGGCATCTCAATAGCAGTATTGATTATTGGACTATCTAATAGTCGAAAATAGATGCTGCAACTGAGAAAAGGGGGCTGGGGGTCTTCCCGGTTTGGCCGCTCAGCTGGCAGTAGCTGCATGGAGCTGCCGAGGTGCATTATAAGCAACCAAGGAGGTATATTATGAAAAGTATTATTTTTCAGAGCATCGGTGCTTTTATCCTCGTATTTTCTCTTTCCTGTCTGTTCTTGACAGTGATTCAGGGAATGGGAAATCTTTGTTCACCAAACGTTCTTATGATTTCCTTAGGTATGGGTTTGGCATCGGCTACCATGTACTTCTTTGCATTCAGGAATCATGACTAGTCAACCGTGCTATCTTAAAACATCTTAGAGGTAGGGCTATTGTCAGCCCTACCTCTTTTTTTTGTGTGTCTGTGCCATATGGGGCTCTTCATAATTGAGGGTGTAGTTGGGGTCTGAATCCTCCTGTTTCAAGGAGTGCTCGGGTGATGTAGTGGGTGAGGTTTCGGAATCCGAGGGCGGAGCCGCGTAGGTGTTCGAGGCGGCCGTTGATCGCTTCGGTAGGGCCATTGGAGGTGTGGGGTTGGTCGAAGTAGGCGAGGATGTCCCCGGCTCGGCGTTTGAGCGTTCTGCCCAGCGTGTCACGACAAATGCCCTGGCACCCGCAGCGTCGACACCACCGGTCCGCACCAGTAATACGGCATGCCAACACT
>FUFK010038838.1_pt1 | contig 26113 bp, 43 predicted proteins | sample 1021851 | NCBI WGS metagenome assembly FUFK01 (sample SAMEA51879418, study PRJEB19060) | metagenome | reverse complement strand
GCAGAAACTTTNTGTTTTGTCAAGAGAGTTCTNCCAATATTTTCTCCAGATATAGCTGATCCCATAATACCAGAAGGAAAGTGATGTGCATAATGAATACCATCTACAACTTTCATTTGTTTGTAAGGTATCTCTTGCCAACCATACTTCTTAAATTGTAAATCAGATATTTTTAATGTACCATCTAACTCTGGGTTTTCATCCACAAATCTATCTATTCTATCTTCATGATTACCATGTAGCATTATCTTTCTAGGTTTGTGTTTACCTAAACCTTTGTTAAACAAAGACAAAGCATGATGAGAGTGTTCCATATCTTTTTGATATCGTCTACCTTCAAAAGACTTTTTGCCTCTATCGTATGTGGATAGAGAATCCATACTACAAAAGTCACCCATACATATTACATGTGTGGCTTTTATATCTGCGGCTAGTCTACCTGCCCACAGAAATCTATCATTGCTTGCTTTGGGTGTGCAATGAGGGTCACCCATCACTAAGTGTGTTGCCATTAGTTTAACTCCTTTTCACGTTTGGCTTTTAACCATTCTATAAAATCAATAACATTATCTTCTTCATCAAACTCTGCTACTGAATTCATACTCAGGTTAGGTTTTTCGGGGTTTCTTTTATCATCAGCAAATCCTTTTAGTCCATAAACAAAAGTAGTTTGTGGATCATTGGTTGCCATTTTTATCATGCCTCTAGCTATAGTAGAACATAATTCGTATTCTTGTGTGCTCATCTTAGACTTAGTATCCATAGTAATACCACATGTAAATCCTTTCTCCCATGGAGAAATCAAAACTTTAATGCAGTTTTTAAATGTATCTTTTTTTCTAGCCATTCCAATACCTATCTACGTTATCATTATTGTATTCTAATACTTTATGTTCAAATCCTCTTTTCATACTAGACTTACCAAAGTGTTCTGCTTTCTTTTCATCATCAAACAAAGTATTATTAAACAATTTATACTCTTTATCTTTTTTATTTTTAAACACTACAAAAAATAACTCCATACTAATGAAGAGAGATAGCAGAAAATAGACCCCTCAAACTATTCTCTACCACTCTCTACATCCTCCTTCTTTGGATTTGTGACAGCAGTGTACCAAACCCATTTAGGATTCTTTCCTTTGGATTGCTGTTGTGGTAAGTGTTGCAATCCATCTCCCCAACATGGCACCTTGTATGGACAGAATGAACATACGGTGCCTAGCGTTCTGTTGCCTGTTGGTTTGCCTCTGAAAGTTTCTTCAACATCATCGAAACATTTCTGGAATTTTGTTTTATTTTTTAATGCAGTATAATTATCTGTAGCAGTTTTAATAAATTTATTTTTGTATTCTTCTTGAAACTCTGGTGCCTCACAAACTGTCCACTCACCTGTAGATTTATTAATAGCTATCCAACCACCAAAAGGTTTCTCTAAACTTTCAGAATAGAGAAAACCTTGTGATGCATAACCAAAAGAATCATTATTAACTACTTCATTAAACCCTCCCTTTTCACCAAACTTATGTTCAAAGGAATATGGTGACGCACTTTTAATATCCCAAACTTTGTTATCAATCTCAACATCCAATCTTCCAGACATAGAGTCTTCTTTAAACTTATACTTAACTTCTTTTTGTTCACTATCAATTTTAACTCCTGCAGATTTTAAAACAAATATAGCTAACGCCTCTATCAAATCACCAAATGTATTACGCATCTTGTTATTATAAGGTTGGCCATCACCTTTAATACCTTTTGCTTCCATCTGTAGTTGACACAATGGTCTACCTATATTTGACATTCTAGGTTCAAAACTATCCTTACGCTTCTCTGTGAATTGTTTGCGTAAGGCGTTTTTACACGCCTCACCAAACTCCTCCACTAACTCCTCAGAGATAGCTACGGGATTGCTAGATACTTTATCAAGATATATTTTTACTTTATCTAATATTGTATTCATTAAGATACTAATACTTCCTCTGGAAGTTTATCATCCATTTCCTCTACAACTTTAGCGTCTTCACCATCTTGATCACTAGGTTTCTTTGATCTAGCATTTTTGTAAGCTGCGATAACTTCATCGTTTTCTTTTTTAACAGCTTGCTGAAACACAGTTAAAGTATCATTATCTTCTTTAGTAAACTGTAATTCAGTACCAGACTTAGTATCAATTACAGGAACATAAAAAGTATTACCACCTTTTTTCTGTCTCTCAGTATCAATAGACAACACTTGTTTTAACATAACCTTACCACTATCTTTTAATCTTTTGATAGCATTACTCAAAGGTAAGAACGCTGTACCCGATACTCTGTACAGAGTTGGTAGATTTTCTACCTTATGCTTTTCTCCATTAGACAAAACTCCATCAAAACTAACTACACCATACACAAGTCTATAACATCTGATAGTTCTCTGTACCATTTGTTGTTCTGGTGTAAGTGAGTCTCTGTCTTTGTATGGAACTTTACCACAATTAACTCCACCTAACATATCAATAGCTTCATCTTTGTGTGATGAAAAAATTACTGATCTATTAACATACTCACCNTTATCAGTATCNTAATGCATATACTGCATACCACTAATAAATGGTCTAAAGTTAATTGGTTTACCATAAGCAACTTTACCTATGGTTGTATCGAAGACAGAAAAAGTACCGACTGGTATTTGATTACCATCGTCATCTTCTGGACTTCTGTTGATAGATAATCTAGGAATGCCATCACTACTAGATGTACCATCATCTTGACCTATAGCTTTCATTATCTGCTCATCGGTCATTTGGTTTATATTTATGAGTTCATTATCTGACATTGAACACCTCCTTATAAAAATTACTGTATATCATATTTTAATTAATAAGTCAAGTATTATTTTTTATTTTTTTTCTTACCATATGGTGGATATACTAAGTCACATATCCACAAAAAAATTACAAGTATTAGACTACCTGATAAAAATATTTCTAACATAAATGCGTTTCCTCATCTGTTTGTATTACTTTAAATCCATCGTACTCAGCGTACTGCTTCCACGATGAATAATCTTCATGATCTTTATTTAAATACAAAGTGCTATAAGTACCTTCATAACTTCTTACGAATGCTTGGTACTCATCATATACAGTAACATCTGAATCTTCGTATTCATCTAAAGTTTCTAATGCTTCAACCATATTAACCTCCTAGATTGTTAGCGGAACACATCTGTAATGTNTGCCNTCTTCTTTTTCTGCTTTGGCTATCTCATTGTACTTATGAGTCACATCATGTGCTTGTTGATTGTCTTCAATGACAGATTGAATAACACAGTATGGTTCTGTGTTAGTTCCAATTTGTCGTATTTTAATAATTAAGTTAGTTGTTTTCATATGGTTATTACCTCCTTCATATCTAACCAGTTATATCCTATTTTTGTCTCTGTGTCAAGTGGAACATTGAAATCTATATNATAATATTNTTTCAATGANTNNATAACACTGCTTGTGCCCTGCTTGAATATTTTACCCATCACACTTTCTTCACCAGGATAAACATCAGCTACNATAGAATCNTGAACTGTGTTTACGAGTAAACTTTTTACTTTNTGTTCTTTCATTAGATTGTATATATTTATACATGCTAACGGAACAATATCTGCTGTTGCAAAACCTTGCACAGGATAATTTTTTATTTGTGTNCCATAACTAGATCCACCCCAAGGCATTCGTTGAGCATANGGAAAAGCATACTGCCTACCAGTTGGTATCTGTATACATTTAAATTTAATAGCATGTGTTTGTAATTTATCATGCCATGCTTTTATTCCTTTATACTTTTCTANAAACTTACGATAGTATTTCTTTTCATCTTCAGTTCCTGTCACACCACCATACAAAGGTTTNAATGTATGTGCTTTAGCATCTTGTCNNGATACTCCAATAATATCTGCAGTNTATTGGTGCACGTCAATGTTATTTTTTATATCTTCCATACCTTGCTCATCTTGTGCCATAAACACTGCAGTTCTAAATTCAAGCTGAGAAAAATCTATCTCTAATATTTTACCATTAGTAAATCTAGACTTGACAACTTGCCTAATAGGAAATGTTTTACCTCTAGGTTGATTTTGAAAATTAGGATCACGACTTGATAATCTGCCTGTAGCTGTGACTGCTTGCATAAATTTAGGATGTAGCATACCATTAGTATCTGTATGATCTTTTATACCTGAAATAAAAGTTGATAGATAAGTATCTATAGCATTGTATCTTACAATAGCATCTAAGAACTCTCTTAACTCTCCCTCTGATTCTGCTGAAAGTTTAGATAGAGTTATTTTATCTGTTCTAAATCCTGACTCTGATATATCATACACACTTTTAGGCACCTGGTTAAACCCTGCAAGTTTAGCCATCTTGTGATATATAAAACCATCACCATCACAATCTGCACACTTAGTATAATTTTTATACGGACTGCCATCTTTTTTTATTTTTTTAATTACACCTTTACCATCACAGTGCAAACATTTACTTGCACTTGTTTTATAAACAGGCTCACTATTATTTTTAACTAAAGATCTAAATTGATTTCTAGAAAACTGTGGTCTACGTTTACTCTTACCAGTTGCTTTATCTATACCCACATTAAATATTTTTGCCCAATTACTTTTGTCTAAAGGTTTCTTAGAATATATTAACCATGATAATTGTTCTGGACTAGATAGATTTATTTCCGTGTCACCCATTTTATTATATACAATCTTACCTATCTTCTGTCTTAGATATTCTTTCTCTGCAGTATATTCTGCATTTACTTTTTCTAAAACATTTAGATCAACATAGATACCATTACGTTCCATATCAGATAGCACAACTAAAAACTCACCCATCATCTTTGCAGTTTTAATTAAGTCTTTGTTAGCAGGTAGTTTAAAGTCTTGCATCTGTGAATCAAATAATCTTTTGGTAATAGCTACATCATTCCTACCATACTCCTCAACTAAATCAGCAGGTATATTATCAAATGATATACCACGATCCATATACTCTTTGATACGATCATCTTTCATACCTATCTTCCTACGTTGACAACACATTTGTAATGTTAACGATTTTCTAACACCTTTGTTAAGTATATATTCACCTAACATAGTATCATATACCTTACCAGAATATTTAAATCCTGCCTCCAACATCCACATCAAATCAAATTTAAGATTNTGACCTACTAANANNGTGGTNTNATCTAATNNTTCTTGTATTCNANNCANANCAACCTNNACTNACTTTTTCAGANTGATATGTAAAATAATATTCANTACCANANTTTGATTCTANNCCAACACTNACCANTTNATTATCTGGATGAAATGGTGATGGATCAAAACCATTGTTTTTATTTTTTTGATATGTTGTTTCTACATCAACTACTGTAATCATACATCGTACCTACTTATCTCTCTATAAATTTTAGCATCAATCACACCATGATACCCATTTATTTTATTTTTAGATATACANAAAGTTCTATTCATATTTTCCTGACCATCAACATCTGAATTTTTACCNACACCAATAATTAAATCAGCCTCAGCTGCTTTACCAGTTCTAGAGTTTTCCATCATATTAAAATCCATATGNCTTTTATTGTGTGCATCATTAGATGCTTGTGATATTGCAATGATAGCACAGTTTCTACGTTTAGCAATCTCTCTGGCACTTGTATATATTGCTCTAAGTTTCTCATCTGACCTAGCATATGTACCAGATATATTTACTTTGTCAAGTTGATCAATAATAATTATATCTGGTTTATGCTTCTCGCAATGTGCATCTATGTCGTCCATTGTCCAATCAACAGTATCAAATAATTTGATATTGTCTTTTATTAGATCCCATTTGCCACTTGCAACTTCTATATTTTCGACAATCTCTTCTCTTGTCATTCCTGTATAACAGGATATTGCTCGCATCTGAGTTCTAACTGCAGGCTCTTCGTTTATAAACGCATGAACATTTGCACCTTGTTCAGCGAAACCATCTGGTGCTGAAACTAAACTAACCCAGAAAGCAGTCTTACCTGTTTCTGGTCTAGCAAAGACTATCATTAAATTACCATCACCAATACCTCCTACCTCTTCTCGTAAAGTAGATATACTAAATTTCCATTTAGTTGTATCTATTAACTGATTCATTACTTCACCAATATTATTAGATACAGATTCTACTTTCTCATCTGGTGTATTGCTTTTGTGTTTTTCAATTATAGAAATAATTTCATTAAAGTTAGCAGGTTTACCATTAAATATTTCAGTAGCTTCGACTGCTATCTTCTGTGCTGTTTCTCTTTCTACAAGAACTTTCATAATATCTTTTGCTATCTCGTTTGATGGCTCTTGTATTTCTTTTAAGTCTTCAATCAGTTCATTGAACTTTATCTTCGCTGCTCTAGTTAATGCAGGATTATACATGGTAGTATGCAATCCATACAACTCATCTACCTTAATTGAATCCTCGTACTCTGAGTGTGCTCGCTTGATAGTATTAAACAATGATCCTAAGTCTCCTTCGAATACATTGCTAGATACTGAGCCCTTGTATTGGTCATAAAAAGATTTGTTCAACATCTTTTTAAGTATCTGCTTTTCCATTGTATCTCCCTTCATTACCTTCTGCTTAATGCTTTTTGTATTTTTAATTCGTTCTCTAGTATTACAGTTATTGTATCTAATTTACTCTGGTCTCTTTGATTCCAGTCAGATTTATTCATATCCATAATATCATACTTCCAACTATTCCAGTCATCAAGTATCTCCTTCATCATTTCCTCAGTCATAAAATATACTCCTTATCTCATCTGTTTTAAAATATTTCAAATCATCTTCAAGTGCTTTTACTTTTACATTTGTAAAACCTTTTGCTCTTAACTCTTTTGCAATAGAGAAAGACTTAGTTGTTGCATCTCTATCTAATGCAACATAAATAGTTTTATACTGCATGATATGTGCAAGGTGTGTATCTACTAATGATGTACCCATCAAAGCAATACCAGTTAACACACCCGATACTGCACAAGCAGAAGCACAATCCTCTACGATCACTGCGTCATCACACTCACCACAAATAAATGGAACATGCTTACTACCATACATATACCATTTAGGATAAGTATCTTTGTGTAATGCTCTACCTACTGCACCTGCATATTCATTTGAATATTTATTTTTAACTACGAATACAACTCTGTCTTGTGCTACATCATATCTAATATCTGCTCTGTTCATCATAAAAGAATCCCAACAATTATTATTTCGTAAATATCTCATAGCCTTTTCATGAGAGAAAGGTGACTTAAAACTNTCTGGTATTGTAAATACNGATAACTCTGNANCATCTTCTTTCTTTGCAAAAGTTTTAGTTACATAGTCCATNGTCTTTTGCCCCTCGTGTTTTCCTTTTGCTTTACATGAAGCATGAAAACAATACCAACCAATATTATTACCAGTGGTATCAATCAACATTGTATTACTATTGTGACAGAATGGACAATCAGTTCTCTCTTTGTGATCTTGTTTTAAATTTAAATTTTTAATTACTTCTAGCTGTTGCTTATAATTCAACTTGCACTTCCTCGTATGTTATTAAATATCTATCTCGGCTAACAAACTCATTAGCCTCTACTTTCATTAGATTATTATTTAAATAATAAGCTACGTTATTCTCTATCTTTTCTATTGTTGGCTCTTCCTCGAATGGTATTATCGCTACTGCTTCTATTCCTAGTCCTGTTAGTCTTATTTTGTATTTTTTCATGATTAATTCCCTTATCATAGTTTANTTCATTTGTCAAGTTATCTTTTGATTTTTTATAAAATTTTGGGTGTCGCCAAACAAATGTCATTTATTAAAATCCTCCACTATACTTTCATCCCACAAGTCAACTGCAAAAGATTTATCTTTTATTTTAAAAGTAAATTGACTACCCTTGCCATCAAGGTATATAGATTTTTCAGTCACCTCGCCACCTAGTTGTTCAACGAGTATTCTAAATTTAAGTGCTAGTGTAAATGTATCACTCACTAATGTTCTTTATAACTTACTTGTTTTATATTTCTATTCCAACAAGCACGACAACTACCACACTCACCATCTTGTTTGTAAGCAGGACACTCTCTNCCTATTGGTTTNTTATTCTTATGTACACCAGATGTCCACTTCCAAAACTTAGGTGGTGGGCTATCTACTTTAATTGCTGATGCACGCAAACATAAATTCTTTGGTATATCTTTTTCATCTACCTTATCTATAATTGAATACTCTCTTGTAGCTAACCAATGATTAATATGTGGTGTACCCTCGCACACTTCAAATATTTTCATAAGATGTGAATAAGATTGTAAATCTCCTGAGTCAAACCAACGATGAAAAAGCCTTGATTTATCTAGGTTTTTGTACTTTATCGTAAGTAATTCTATCATGTAGTCCACCCACTCGTTGGACTCAATAGCTTCATATCTTTTTTCATATGCTAGTTTTACAACTGGGAATACATAACAACCTTTATCTGCATAACATTTATTACAGATAGTACCATCTATCTTTGCTAACTTGCTACCAGTTATACATTTACTGGTAGGTATACCCCACGCATACGAAGGCATTTTACTAGGATTAGATAGCTTACCTATCTTCGCCTCTATCTCTTTTAGTTTCATATGATTACTCCTACGATAAAGCCAATAGCAAACCAAACAATCTCTGTTCGATAATACAATGACCACACATTTATTTTATTGATTATTTTTTTCATGATGATTTACATTAACACATAAAGTCAGGTGTGTCAACTAACGTATACTTTGCAAAACGTTTTTTCTCACCGATATAATAATTACGATATGCTTCAATATAATTATCACACTTGTATTCATCAGGCATACATAGTGGTGGTATNAGAAATGATTTGTATTCAAACTTATCTTTGACATTGTCAGTAAGTTTTAAAAGATTATTAAGTATACGACCAGTGCTATGTATCTTGTTATTGTATCTGTGCCGATACTGATTTAATAAATGACCAAGCAAATCTAATGACCATAAATAATTACCAAGTGAATCACCAACCCATATTGTCATTGGGTGCTTTGCATATGCAGGTTTGTATAATCTTAAATGTTCACCACAATGTCTTTGATATGCAGTTGATAACATCTGCCCAGTTTCTAATATCATCTTGACCACATGCTTATCGCAATGGTATCTCGCACATACTTCTGCGTCTTTATGTAAATGAAATATATTCATAACTTCAACTCCAATCTACTAATTCCAAACTTAACTTGTTGTTTAGTTATCTTACCAGTATTATAGTTGTATTGCAAGTTTTGAAATAGTTTAAGTACATGGTCATACGTTGTGCCTGCCATGTCGCAAAACCATTCACACTCTTTAGTTTCAAACCAATCCTTTGCAGTTTGCATCATGTTTCTTTCTTGCTGTAAAGTCATTGAGCCACCAATACCTGCAAACAAACCAAACGAATCCTCCATCATAGTTTGTATCTTCGCAATATATAATCTTTCTTCAGGTGTTTTATCTTTTCGTGTGCCTATTGGTTTCAGCCAATCCATACAGTGTTCCTCCCTTTTGTCTATGCAATCCACACGTTGCACAATAATAATATTTGTTGATAATAATTACTGCTGATTTTTTACAATCATAACATACCTTTTTAGATGAGTCAATCTGACTCGTTGTATTTTCTTGCATTTTATGATATCCTGTATNGNCCACTGGGGGAGGCTAGATATATACTAACCACCCCCTAGTTTATTGTTTGGGGTTAAGAGGNTANAGAAGACTGTTGGGCTTCNTATAATAATCTTGCCTTAATCTTCTCCTCAAGTGTAGGTGCTTTCTTACCTATGTTCATGATAGAATCAACTGCGTCATCAATAGAAATAACTAAGTCCATTCCCATTTTATCTGCTAAGATTTCTGGTGCAATAGTCCAGTTAAACTTTTTAGCAAATTTTTCTACCTGAGAAAACTTAGTCATGCTTTTGACTATTTCTTTGAAGCGATCAACTCTTGCTACAACAATTTGTATCCAAGCAGTATGGTGCTTGACTAACTCTTGTTTAGCATGGTGCATCATTTCAAACTTAGCAAACTCAAGTTCAGTACAAGGTATAGCACGAGAACGGCAACCACCAGTTCCAATGATATTTAACTCATACTTATCTATCCATTCTTGNANNNAGTTTGGNCTNCCTTGNTTNCCNTNTANGAAATGNNAGTTATCATTTCTAGCAGTAGCTAACCAAGGATTGCTACGTCTATCGTATCTATCAGCACCTCGTTCATAGGTTATCTCTGCTTCNATATTGCAATCAGGATTAAGACCNACTTTNTTCATCTCATCACGATACAATGCGTATGCAAAGTTCATACCATGATTTGCAGNANTAGAACTATATCTACTTCTACTACCCTGATATCCACCATCAAGATGAAAAGAAAAGTGACCACGTTTTTCNTCTTCGTCACCATATTGATCTGTTTCCATNACACCTTCAACATTCATAAAAAAACAACTGTCTTTGCCAGTNGCATTAACAGTATTGTATTTTCTCTGAAGTCGTTGGAGTTCTGCAACATCTTCAAGCTGATACTTTCTTTCGACTACTTCTTTCATTACTTTGAAAGAGGAATCAATAGTATCTTTNGCTTCNNNTTTTGNCTGCTCGTATGCAGTNTTTTCGTCACATTCCATAGACTCACAATGTCTACGGAAGTCTAAGACTAAAGACTTACGCTTACCTGCGTTAAGCCTTATCTCTTTTTTTTCCATGAGTACTCCTTTTGTTATGTTAAAAAAAAAAGACACCACNCAGATAACTGAGTGATGTCTATATAGTACTATATTATTAGTGATGTGTCAACTAGCCAAGCTAAGTGTTGTGGCTAATTGCTTTGCTTGTTCATTATCTATGGTTGCCCAACCATGCTGTGATTAGATATTTGCTCAGGTGTCTGTGCTTGCTCTCGTGTTATTAATCTTTTAACACCTTGAAGTTTATTTTTTAGATAATAATTATAATGAGTTCCATCTCTATGCCAATCATAATGGGCTTGTACATACCAAGCATTCTCAACTGATATTATCTGTTTATCTATTTCAGGATAATGATTAGTTAGTGTACTAGCATTTGCATTAAGCCATTGGTTAGTACACATTTGACTACAGAATAAACCATAGTAATAACTACTAGCCTTATTAGATTGATAATACTTACTACCTTTATTACCCCTAATTTGATTTTGATTTTTTCTTTCAGGGCATTTTTTATTCTGACACCAAGTTGTCATGATTGCGACTCCTTAATTTCAAAAGCAACATCACCATGTATAACATCTTTAGATACTTTTGAATGTTTAATTGAGTTAGTATATTCATTAACACAATAAGTTGCTTTGTGATTCAAGGGTTGTCCTTTCATCTTAGCTGTCTTATCATAATAAATATTAAACTCAAATACATCAGTAAGTCTATTATCTCTAGCCCTACCGACTGCTAGTTCATCAGCTTTTAATATATTTAAAATCTGACTAATACTAGCACCACTTTCAAATGGGTGTCTTTCAATATCCCCATTTGCTTTCCACACTATAACTTTATAACTCATTATATTCCTTGTAGTATTTGGTTGATATTATCTTTGTCTGCACCTAGTAAGTCTTTAACATAATTGAATTTTACTTTTTCAAATTCAAATATTCTTACATTAGAATCTTCTGCTAAGTGATTGATTTTATAGACTTTTTTGCCTACACTAAACCACTTCAATCTACTAACAGAAATGTTTCTAGGTTGTTTCTTTACTAGGTCATGTGCAAGAATATACTCATCTGGATCAGTAGTTCTTGCTTTACCTTTTCGCTTATACATGGTGCCGTCTTGTTGCTTCCATGTTTCACGATTTTTTAGATCAAAGGTTCCAACTCTATACGAGCCATCTTTTTTCATAAACCCTGCCCTAAACTTTTTAGATTTAGTTAGAGTTAATAATGTGTATAGATGATCGGAAACTTTGCCTATCTTTACATCTGCATATATGTGCATAGTTTCTCCTTTGGTTAATATTCAGGGTAAGTGTTGCTGACCAGTAGATAACTCGAGTTACACGGATTCCAATGTACATCACTCGGCACTTACCCCCCTTGATTGTATTACTACCCAGTCATGAACTATCTTCATACAAAAAAGGATAGCCAACTCTCGCTGACTACCCCTTAGTTATACAACAATTAATCTAATATGTCAAGTGATTTATTTTCTTCCCACTCAGGGTGGTAGTAGCTAACAAAGTATTTTCCATCAGGTGTCTTACAATAACTAGCAAATATATTTCTGTCATTGTACGTTGCGTGTACCCATACATCATAGCTATTCTCGTAGTAGTTTGGATTTTCTTTATAGGTTATAATTGATTCTACTTTATCAGAACAAAATTCATAAGGTTGTAGCCTTGCAGGTATTTCTGCAAAGCCACCACCTATAAACAATAGAGTAATTATTATGTCCACTATTCTTTTGTTGGTTGAAAGTGTAAGTCCGTAGGCTCAGGTAAAGGTACAGTTTCAGTAGTCTTTTCCCAATCACCTTGTTCTTTCCACATGTGATTGCAATGTACTGCATCACGGATTTCCTTGTCTATTTCTGGACAAGGCTTACCTTTATTCTCTAACAATGCTAGTATATTGATAGCCTTTTTTCTCAAAGACCTACGCCATTTTAACAAATGTGTTTCATCTGCCATAGGATATCCTCTTTGTTGATTTATGTTTAAACATAACTCAACTTAGCAAATATTTAATGATGTGTCAAGTGTTATCTTGATTTTCTTTCGTTTATGTAGGTTAATAGTTCTTGTGCCTTAGAGTATTGTGCAACTCGTGGTGGTAAAAATGGATCTTTGTATTTAGGTCTTATCTCACATCTTTTTAACCAGAATTTATCCCTGTCATCAGCTTGTTTCTGTCTTTTTTCTAATGCAAAAAATGTATCATCATGTATATGTGCTGACCATAAAGACGAATGTACGCTATTTATGTCTAGCCATTTTACAAATTTTTTCATTGCATTTATTTTTAATAATCTAATCTTCATGATTTATCATTCTCTATTAGTTTTTCTACTTCTTCTATTTTTAAATCTAGCTTGTGCAAATCAGCATAGACATCAGGTTTGTCTAAGTATTTTGATTTAAGTTTAACCATTAGTTCTTTAAACTTCTGTACTTTTAATTGTATCTGTCTAATTTTTGTAATCATAATTTTATATGTACGGGCTTATGCGTTGGGGCATATGAGCCATGTACATAACCCACATACAAAGTCCAACGCATAGACTATTAACGATTCTCTGCCGAGAATCTCGTGACCTAGGTTTTCTCGTTATAACTACCTAGCCCCTGCCCCCACTACTCTGTCCACAGATGAAAGTCAACCTCATGGGAAGCGTGTACAATTACCATATTAACAAAAAACCCCCAATGTGTCAAGCACAAAGGGGGTTTATTTTTATCCGAGAGGGAGATAAAAACTTTTAATTATTTACCCATAGTTTCCTCGCTTTCTTTAATTAGTGAATGATCTAGGTGGTATATCTCCATCAATTATTTTATTGATGTGATGTCTAACATAAATAGTATCTGCTTTCTCCCCTTTTACTCCATATATGTGATGAAATTTACTCCACATAAAAAGAAACAAAACAGATACAATGATATTACTATCATCACTAAATGTTTCTACTATTCTATCTATTGATTTATCTAAATCATCAGATAATTCTCGTTGAAGTTTATAAAATTTAACTTCCTTATCTTCCATTAATTTTTGGTCAGCCATTTAACTTACTCACTTTCTTAAATACATTAGATATTTCATTATCTAATGTGTGATTTTCATGACTGGCTTTTAACTCAGGTAAAGACCACTCAGGGCGTTTTTCTTTTTGGTTTTCTTGTACCTCTTTAAGTGTAGCTTGGTACAACTTGTCTTTGTTCTTAGCCCTTACAAAGTCTAGGGCATTTTGGTCATTTGGATTTGTCATAATGTCCTTTGGTTAAGTTATGAATACATACTATCAAAGGTGTGGCAATGTGTCAAGTAATAAAAAAGCCCCTACCGATATTGCTAACGATAGGGGCTAGACGTTTTCTTCAATCATACACCCATCAACCCGATAAGACTACCGAGCAACAACCACATGACTGCTACATACATTACTTGTTTCATAATCATTTTTCCTTTCAGAAAAACATTACGATATTAATATTGCTGTGTCAAGTGGTATATACAAGGGGGCATTCTAAAATTTGCCCCCTCGCAACTTATAGGGAGATAAGATTTTGTGTTATATTGCTACTGATTTATAGAATAAATCTAGTAAGAAATAACCTATAAATACTGATGAAATTATAACAAATAATAATTTCATTTTTTAACCTTTGGTTTAACTTTGTTTATTGCTTTTAAATATCTTTTGTTGTCACTTTCAATAAAATCAATATTAGATTTCATTAAAAATAAACCTGTAAATAATATTAAAGCAAAACAAACTATGAATATTAATATAAACATTTTTAAAACCTCGTATTAAATTAATTATGCTTTCAATATATATGCAATTTTTGCATAGGTCAAGTCCAAGCTATGCAATTATAACATACCTAAATTATTAATAATTAATTTTAAGGTATGCAGTTTTGGAATACCCCTTTAGTTTATAATGATTCTAATTAGCAGTTCTTATTTTGTTCTCAAAATCTACACTGTAGAAAAAGAGAACAGAACGAGAACAAACATAGATATATACAACTATAGATTGTATTTTATATTTATTATTAATCTTAGCTTGACACAAAAAACTATTAAATATAATGTAATTTTTAATGATTAATTTAAAAATATTAATAATAATATTGGTTAATCTAATAAAGGTAAAAACATGACTAAAGAAGAAAAAAAAGAAGTTTTAAAAGCAACACCTTTTGAAACTTTTACTGATAAAAATGCTAACTTAAAAAGATATTTAACTTTAGCATTAAAAAACACTAGGGAAATAATGAAAGTATTACTTCCTAAAATAGCTGTTGAAATTCAAAAGATGATTGAATTTCATATTGATAAAACAAAAGATGATATCAAAACTAATAAAACTAAAGTTATAAATGAGAAAGCAATCAGAGAACACATTTATAATTTGGTTGGATATGTTGCAAAAGAAGAAAAAAACGGGGCATTCGAAACTGTTGTTTATAGGGCTATGAACTTAGCAATAATGAAAGTTAATACCCCAAATGATATTAAAATAGATGAAGAAAATTCTAAAATTTATATGATATCAAAAGTTGCAACACCTTTTATTGAAGTTAAGAAAAAAGGGCAAAAATCAGCTACTGAATTTCAAAAAAATACCAGTGAAGAATTAGTTGAAATTAAAACTGGAACTATTGATGAAGTTTATAAAATTAGAACTGGTAAAGGTTCTAAAGGTAGCAAAACAAAAGATGTTAAAATGATTGCTAATAATTTCAAAGCAATTTCAAAAGCATTTTTTATTAACTTTGATAAAGCAATAACTTTAGCAAATAAAAAAGATGTTAAATTTTTTGATCTAGTTGATGAAGAAGTTTGGCAAAATTTATCAAACTCTTTTACTTTGTTTAATTCAAAAGCATATCAAGATATGAGAAATTTCAGTCAAGATTATGAAGTACATCTTGATGGTAAAACAGTTATTAAAAAAGATAATAATAAAAAAATAGCTTAGTTAATAATAAACACTAGCCCCCCTTGACCATAAATTAAGGGGGGCTTTTTTGTATCTGGATTAAACTTGTTTTAATCTGGGTTTCCTTAGCTTTACATAGCTACAAAAATTCTCACTATATCCCCAAATAAACTCAGGTAACCCCAAATTATCCCCTGAGTAAAATTAATATAACTTTATTTGACACAGCTACCCCCTAGGCATACGCAGGACACCTAGCCCCCCTGCTATACTATACATACATACCCATGGTAAAATCAGGGTTTCCCCCGTTAACCCCCTGGTGGCCATATTTCAGGGGATATTATTCCAGTGTTTTCCCCTGCCATACCCTANTTATCCCTTAAGGGGATTGTACATTTCTGTCTCATGTATATGTAACGCCTCCCCTAGGGGGTCTAATTCTATTATACACCCCATTGTCAATTTTGTCAATAGAAAAATTAACCCAATCGTAAAAAAAATACTTGACAAAATTGTTAATCACGTTATAATATAATAAATAGACCTAAATATAAATCAAAGGGACACACACGTTCGGAATATAGCAATATATACAGGGTCATCACTGGTTTATATTTAGATAAATTGGTACCAATTAACAAAAATAACAACTTTAAAATAANTATGGCAAAAAAATACGGAACAACTATGCTAAGTGNGGCTGAAAAAGAGAAAAGAACTCCTAAGTTCTTAAGAAGTATCTTTGAAAGCCCTAGAAANAAAGCAGAAAGATTGTCTACAGCNTCAGGTAAAGCAAATACAGCTGCANCTAAGAAGATGTATGCTGCTGAAAGTATGTTTAAATCTGCTAAAAAAGCAGAAAGAGCAATATCTGCTGCTAAAAGAGATACTGCTAAGACAAAAACAGGCCCAGTTACTCCAATGACAGCTAGAGATAGAGGTAAAGTAAGAGTTGCACCTAAAGGTAGCATCAAAGACCCTAGAAAAGCTCTATCTGCAGAGACTAGAAAGTCTTATCAGAAGAGAATAGCTTACATGGAGAAAAGAAAAGCTGCTGGCAAGAACTATTCTAAGAAAAACTTAGCAGATTTAAAAGCAAAACTAAAATAAACTTGAAAAGTTCAGTATTTAATTTACCGTTCAAAGAGTTTATGGAGATTATTAATGCAAACAATGGATTCTTCTATAGTTCCAAGTCAAAAGAAAAACTTAACAGACATGCAAGAGAAATTTCTGGATGTNCTATTCGGGGAAGCAAAGGGCGATCCCAAAAGGGCAGCAGAGNTAGCAGGATATTCAAAGCATAGTTATCCTAAAGTTGTAAGAAATTTAAAAAAAGAAATAACTGAATTAGCAGAGAACCACTTATCCACACATTCTGCTAAGGCAGCAACCAGACTCACCGATTTGCTAGACGAGGATGGCACAACTCCACACGCTAGTGTCCGTCTAGCAGCTGCCACTAACATATTGGANAGAGTNGGNATTGTAAAGAAAGATCAACTAGATATAAATATGAAAGCTGTGCATGGAATATTTATACTACCAGCTAAAGATAATAATACAAATGATACCAAAGAATAAAAAATATTCAAATACACATCCCCAAGGTAAAAAACCTACTGGGGATAAGAATATTAAACTTGCTAAATCTAAACAAAGAAAAATTAGAGAAAAAAAACTTCAAAAACTTTTTGAAGACCAAGTTGTAATGGAAGAAGTTATGACTGGAGATATGGTTGATCATACAAGACAAGATGCAATCTATAGAAGATTAGAGAAAAAAATTTTAGGAAGAAATAGATAGTTTAATGAAATCAAAAAATAAAAAAATTGTAAAGCCTTCTAAGGCTATGATGAAGGATACCACAACAGGTATGGGTGCTAATATATTTATAATCCCAAAGAAAAAACCTAAGAAGAAAAAAAATAATGCAAAAAAATAAAAAGTATTCTACACCTAAAGGTGGTGGAGGTGATACTGGAAAAAAAGGCGAAAGAAAAAGTAAACTACTTACTATGTTAAGTAGATATAGTACAAAAACAAGAGGTTCAAGTGGAACCAATAAGAATAAAAAAAAGAACTAGACAAATTCCTTTTGGTTTTAAACAATCTGAAACACATCAAGATTACATAGAACCAGTTAAAACAGAATTAGAAGCTCTGGATCAAGCTAAACAATATTTAAAAACTTGTTCATACAGAGAGACTGCTCAATGGCTACACAGAAAAACAGGAAGATACATATCACATGTCGGACTTAGAAAAAGAGTTACCAGAGGTACAACCTCCGAAACCGAAGCAGAAAAGCAAACAGAAAGCCAAACGATCAGTCAAACAGATTCTAGCGACCAAACGTAAGAAAGTTGCTCAAGCAGAACAAACTTTGCGTTCAGCAAAGATAGCTGCAGAAAATACCAAAAAGAAACTGTTAACTATTAACAAAGCTCTTACTGGTAAAGAAACACAACTACTTACGGAAGATGTAATCGAGAGTGCTCCCAAGACAATACAAGAGCATGTAAAATCGCAAGACGTTATCTTTAAGCCCAATGGTGGCCCACAGACAGAATTTCTTGCAGCTTCAGAAAGAGAAGTATTTTACGGAGGAGCAAGAGGTGGAGGCAAGTCTTATGCCATGCTAGTAGATCCACTTCGTTATTGTTCTAAGCCTCATCATAGAGCACTTCTAATTAGGAGGACTATGCCTGAGTTAAGAGATTTAATTAGTAAATCTCAATTACTCTACTCCAAGGCATACCCAGGAGCAAAATGGAGAGAACAAGAAAAAGAGTGGCGATTCCCATCAGGGGCAAAGATAGAGTTTGGTTACGCAGAGAACATGACAGACGTATTACGTTACCAGGGTCAATCATACACATGGATAGGAATAGACGAACTTCCACAATATCCTTCGCCAGATATATATAATTTTTTAAGATCTTCTTTAAGATCCGTTGATAAGGACATACCTGTCTATCTAAGAGCTACAGGCAACCCAGGTAACATTGGATCACAATGGGTGAAAGAAATGTTTGTAGATCCTGCAGAACCTAACTCTGCGTTTGATATAAAAATAGACACACCTGTCGGGGTAAAGACCATCACTCGTAGATTTATCCCTGCTAAGTTACAAGACAATCCTTATTTGATGCAGACAGATGACTACTATGCTATGCTTGCATCTTTACCAGAAGTACAACGTAAACAGTTTTTAGATGGAGATTGGGATGCCTATGAAGATTCAGCGTTTCCAGAGTTTAGTAAAACAGTACATGTGGTCGAACCCTTTGAGATACCTAAAGGCTGGTATAAGTTTCGTGCTGCTGACTGGGGTTATTCTTCTCCTGCTTGCGTGTTATGGTTTGCTGTTGATTACAATAATAATCTGTGGATCTATAGAGAGTTATATACTTCCAAAGTTACGGCAGATGTTTTCGCAAGAAAAGTCTTAGAATTAGAATCAGGTGAATATATTCAGTACGGTGTGCTTGACTCTAGTACATGGGCAAAGAGAGGTGATGTAGGCCCAAGTATTGCAGAGACAATGATACAACAAGGATGTCGTTGGAGACAATCAGATAGATCACCTAAAAGTAGAATTAGTGGTAAGTTAGAGATTCATAAACGTTTATTAGTAAACGATAAAGAACCAGGACTTAGAATATCTAAGAACTGTAGAAATTTAATTAGAACTCTAGGTACATTACCTACTGACGATAAAAACCCCGAAGATGTAGATACTAACGCAGAGGATCATGCATACGATGCTTTACGTTATGGATGTATGAGTAGACCAATGCATCCTACTTATGCTAAAAGATTTAAACCAATGTTTACCCCTGAGTTTAAACCAGCAGATAACAAATTTGGATATTAATGCCGCTAAATACAAAAGGTAAAAAAATTAAAAAAGATATGGAAAAAAGATATGGCAAGAAAAAAGGCCAGTCTATTTTTTATGCAATGGAAAATTCTGGTAAATTAAAAGGTGTCAAAAGTAAAACTTCCAGAAATAAATAAAAAAAATTTTCCCTATGATCTAGTGATAGCATACTGGGAGGATATTGTTGGATCATGTGAATGGTCTGATATACCAGATATAAAAAAATCTAAAACAGCAGTATGTTGCAGCTTTGGTTGGTTAGTAGAACAAAATAGTAAAACAACTGTTATCATGGCAGATTTTATATTTGAAGATAGTGGAGTAATAAAACAAGGTGGTGGACATACAGTGATACCAACTAAGAATATACTTAAAATTAAAAAAGTAAAAATATAATAGGAGACAGCAATGGAAATGAAATTTGATCCAAAAGCTAAAGTAGAACAAGGTCANTTAAGTGATGCACCTGATGGCAAACAGCCAAACAGGGAGTCAAAGAATATTGACTTTTCTAAACATGCACCTAGAAAATATGAGTCTGCTAATTATTTAGAAGACCAAGTAGTGCCTAGTAAATCAGGAGCAGAGCATGTTCAAGATAGTTTATTTACAATGGCAGACGAAAAAGATTATTAATAACGGAGGATAAATCACATGATGAAAAGATACATGCACGGAGAACTTGCACCTGATGTAGCTAAAAGACCGAATGATAAACTAGCAATAGACCCTAATTCAAAANTAACACAAGGGGCTACAAGCGGTGACGGTAATGATGCAAAAGGTAAATCAAAGTCAAAAGTAGATCCAGCAATCTTTAGAATGGCTGAAGAAAGAGATTACTAGTTTAAATGGACGAAGAAAAAAAAGATAATGGCGGCTACGAAGCTGAAGGGAATGCTTTAGTCGGACTAATCAGATCTAAGTTTCAAGAAGCTGAAACATCTAAAATCTACGATGAGAAAAGATGGTTAAAGTCTTACAGAAACTATAGAGGTCTTTATGGGCCAGAAATGGCATTTAGAGATAATGAGAAGTCTAGAGTATTTGTTAAAATAACAAAGACTAAAGTACTAGCTTCATTCGGACAAATCATTGAGGTATTATTTTCTCAAGGTAAGTTTCCATTAGGAATATCTCCAACATCTATGCCAGAAGGTATAGATGAAAAAGCTCATTTAAAAAATCCACAAGAGCAACAAATGGAACAACCACAAGATGCTTATGGTTTTCCTGGAGATGACAAACANATTCCTCCTGGTGCAACTGCAACAGATTTAATGAGGGATCTTGCACAAGAGTATTCAAACTTAGGTTTTGAAGAAGGCCCATCTAATACAGGTACTCCACAAATAGAACCTGCTAAGATTGCTGCAGAAGCAATGCAGAAACTAATACATGATCAATTAGAAGAAAGTAAAGCTATTACAGTTTTAAGACATGTATTTTTTGAAATGGCATTATTAGGCACAGGTATTTTAAAAGGGCCATTTACAGATTCAAAAACATATAACAGTTATGATACTTCAGAAGATGAAGAAGGTAATGTAACAAAAGTACAACTTTCAAAAACAAAATCTATTCCATCTATAGAAGCTGTATCATGTTGGGATTTTTATCCAGATCCAAATGCTACAAGTATTAATGATTGTGATTATGTAATACAAAGACATTCATTTAATAAACAGCAGCTAGAAGACTTAGCTGAAAAGCCAATGTTTAATGCAGATGCTGTTAAAGAATGTTTAGAGATGGGGCCTAACTATCAAACAAGAGGGTTTGAATCTTCATTGTATGATAGAGAAAATATTACAAGTATTTATAAAAACAGATTTGAAGTATTAGAATANTGGGGAACAATTGATAGAGAAACTGCAGATGAATGTGGTTTAAATTATTCAACTGATTCTGAAGTAGTTCATGTTAATGTATGGATATGTGGTAATAAAGTTTTAAGAATGGTAGAGAATCCATTTACACCAAAACGTATTCCATATTTAATATGTCCATATGAATTAAATCCATATCAATTTTTTGGAATTGGTATTCCAGAAAATATGGAAGACTCACAGATGGTTATGAATGGTCATGCAAGAATGGCTATTGATAACTTAGCACTGTCAGGTAATTTAGTATTTGATGTAGATGAAACTATGTTAGTACCAGGACAAGATATGAAAATATTTCCTGGTAAAATATTTAGAAGACAAAGTGGTCAAACTGGTCAAGCAGTTCATGGAGTTAAGTTTCCAAATACAGCACAAGAAAACTTACAGATGTTTGATAAGTTTAGACAACTAGCAGATGAATCTACAGGTATACCATCATACTCACACGGAACAACAGGTGTTCAATCTACAACTAGAACAGCATCTGGTATGTCTATGTTGATGGGTGCTGCTGCACTAAGTATTAAAACAGTCATTAAAAATATTGATGACTATCTTTTGAAACCCCTTGGAGAATCTTTATATCATTGGAATATGCAATTTAATGAAGAAGCTCCTAATATAAAAGGTGATCTGGAAGTTAAAGCACAAGGTACTTCTTCTCTAATGCAGAAAGAAGTTAGATCACAAAGATTAATTACATTTATGCAAACTGCATCTAATCCTGCACTTGCACCATTTGTAAGATGGCATACTTGTTTAAAAGAAATTGCTAAATCTTTAGATATAGATCCAGATCAATTAATTAATGATCCAGAAAAAGCTGCGATCTATGCAAACATAATGGGGATGGTAAATGGAAATCAAAACAATACAGCCGCTGCTGGAGGACAAGGTCAAATGGGGCCAACTGGAGAAGTACCTACAGGAGCTTCGCCAACAGATCCAACAGGAGCTGGAGGTGGCAACATCGGAACTGGTAATGTACCGATGCCAGGGGAAGCTGGCTTTAGTTCGCCAGATCTTAAACCTCAAAGAGGCGAACAAACGCAATAAGGAATAATATGGCAACAAAAACTTTTGATCCAAATAGAGTAGGCGGTGGAACTTTTGAATTAGTTCAAGATCCTGCTACTGGAAAATACAGCTACAACAAAGTTGGTTTTCAACAACTCAGAAGTTTAACTATACCTGATTTAGGTGCACCAACAACTACTACTGCAGCTACTACTACTGAAACTAAAAAGGATGCGGCTGATATAAGTAAACCTTTTGAACAGCTAACTAAACAAACAGGTGGTGGCGGTGGAGAAGCTATTGACTACACAGGTCAAATGTTAAAAGAAGCTAGAAAAATTAATCCACAGTTACAAATGACTAAAGATAATTTAACTAGTTCTTTTATAGGTGAAGAGAAACCAACTAAAACTTATTCTGAACAATTAGCAGAATTACAAAGTGGTAGTCAAAAAGAAACAGTATCAGATGCACAAAAAATGAGTCAACGATCTGGAGTAACTAAAACTCCAATGGGCCCTGGTAGTTCTAATCCAAGAAGACCAGATCAAGGTGTTTTATCAACTGCAACTGAAAAAGCAAATTTAGTAGAACCTAGTCCAGGAGCAGGAGATTTAAGAGGTTTTAGTAAAAATAGAACAACTAATAGACCAGATAGAGCAATGACTCAATCTGAAACTGTATCTGATGATCAAAAAAGAGAAAGTCAATTAGGTATTACTCAAGTACAATCTACTCAACCTACAGTATCTGATTTACAAAAACAACAAAGTCAGTTAGGTGCAACAGCTAGGGTTCCTGATTCTATAATAACAGGACAAAAAGCAATTGAGCCAGAACCAACTGCACTTAAAAAAGTGCAAACAAGTTTAAAATCTTTAACAAATAGTGTAGGTGCTATATTAACTAGTGGGCCTGTAATGACAATTGCTAAAGCTGCAATGACAGAAACACCTGTTAATAAACACGACAAAAAATATTTTAATGTACGAGCAGGTGATAGTACAAATCAAAGGATAGCAGGTAATCCTGCAACAGATTTATATGCAGGTATGAATAGAGTTTCTGCATTTGGTAATTTAGAAAAAGCTGGTGATAAAAGAATATCTACTAGAGAAAAAACTATTGCTAGAAAAGGTTATGGGCCTGGTGATAAATTTTATGATGATACTCAAAAGATGAAAAAACAATCATCTAATTACAAAGCATCAAAAGCAAAAGCTACTCAAGGGCCTGCAGGTGGAGCAACTACTGGAGGTGGTGGTGGCAATGGTGGCGGAGGCGGTGGAGGCCGTGTAATCTGCACTGAGTTAAATGAGACAGGAGATTTGTCTACAAAAGATTTAATAAGAGATATTAAATTTACTTATAAAAATTTAAGTAAAAAACATCTTAAAGGTTATTTAGCATGGGCTATACCAACTGTTGGTCACATTAAAAAATATCCTAAATATAGAAAAATTTGGAAACATGTTGCACAACATAGAGCAAATGATATTGCATGGAGAATGAAAGAAGGTAAATTTGATTTACTAGGTAGAATCTATGCAGGTATTGGAGAACCTTTATGTTGGTTAATAGGTAATTTTGTAAACGATACAAATTATAATTTATTAAACAATAAACGTAATAGGCATTTATAATGGCAATAGAAGCAGGTAATAAAGTTAGTACAACAGGTCTAGTTAATAAAAGACCATTTACACCAAAAGCTCCAGACATGAGTAAAATGAAAGTGCCTGAAGCTATGAAAGCAAAAAGAGTTAAGCCAACAGAATCAAAAATAGCACCACCTCAGGAAGCACCAAAACCTACGGAAGAAGTAGCAAACAAAATTCAATCTCTAACAGATGAAGATAAAATTGTATTAGATACAGTTCTAGCTCCATCTGTTGCAAGCGTTCTTAAAAAGATTGCACCAGAAGCTGGTGATTTAATAGATCAGTTTACAGGTGCAGAAGAGAACGTAGTTCTACCAGTATCAGTTGTAAAAAATTTTGCAACTCAAAGATATGGTGGAGCTGATGAAAAAGAAGCTGTAGAAAGTTTTATAGCAGATCTTTCATCTACACAAGAGATGGATCAACAACCTGTGCCACCTGAANAAGAAATGGATCAGTACGAAGCAATAGATACTGAACAAGTCTAATTCAGCCCACAACAATTATGGAATCGAGCTACCCTTATCCATAAGGCACTCAACCAATAGGTAAAAATAATGGAAGAAGAAAAAAAAGTTTCTGAAGAAACTAAAGCTAGTGTACCCAATACGAATCCTTACAGCAAAATCAGAGATGATGATGATGCAGAAACTGAGGCATTTGCAAAAGGTGAACTAGCTAAATTTCATAGGGAACAAAAAGAACAAGAAGCAATCGCAGCAACCGAACAGAAGGACACCGATGCATCTGAAGAGACTGCAGACGAATTAGATCAACAGGCTACTCCTATCGCTGAACGCCCTGCTAAAGCTGAAGATAGAGTCTTTAAGAAACGTTATGACGATTTGAAAAGGCACTATGATTCTACTATTCAAAAACACAAGGATGAACTTGAATCTTTGCGTACTAGATTAGAATCAGGAAACTCGCAATTTACTCCNCCTAAATCTAAACAAGAGTTAGAAGAATGGAGAAAAGAGTACCCCGATGTATANGATATGGTTGAATCCATAGCTATAGAAAAGGCTACTACTCGAACTGCAGAACTTGAAGATAAATATAAAAATCTAAAAGTACAACAAGAGCAAATTGCAAAAGAAAAAGCAGAAGTAGAACTTTTAAAACTACACCCAGACTTTAATGAATTAAGGAAACAAGATTCATTTCATGAATGGGCAGAAAAACAAGATTCTGTTATACAAGGTTGGTTGTATGAAAATACATCTAATGCAACGTTAGCTGCTAGAGCAATTGATTTATATAAAATGGATCAAGGCATTAGTAAGTTAAATAAAAAACAAGAATCTGATGTTAAAAAAGAAGCTGCTAAAGCAATTTCTAAAACAAAAAAAGCAACTGATTCCGATATACCAAAGAAAAAAGTTTGGACTGCAACTGAGATTTCTAAACTAAAACCTCATGAATTTGAGAGATTAGAAAAAGAAATTGATCTTGCTCGTTTAGAAGGTAGGATTGAACAACGATAACAATCTAACTAAACAATAATAAGGAGAAGCATTATGGCTTTTACAAATGCTAGTGGATACAATAACCTTTCTCAAGGTAATTTTACTCCACAGATCTTTAGTCAGAAAGTTCAGAAATTCTTCAGAAGAGCATCAGTGGTAGAAGATATAACTAACACTGATTACGCTGGAGAAATTGAAAACTTTGGTGACACAGTAAAGATCATTAAAGAGCCTACAATCACAGTCAGAGATTATGCTAGAGGCCAAACAGTTGATACACAAATATTAGCTGATGACCAAATTACTATGACTGTTGACCAAGGTTCATACTTTGCTTTTAAAGTTGATGATATTGAAGAAAGACAATCTCATGTAAACTTTGAAGCTCTTGCAACCTCT
>FUFK010043796.1_pt1 | contig 26114 bp, 23 predicted proteins | sample 1021851 | NCBI WGS metagenome assembly FUFK01 (sample SAMEA51879418, study PRJEB19060) | metagenome | reverse complement strand
TCACCAAAACCTATATCTAGCAAAATTTCCTTTGAATTTTCCTTTAGTTTATAGTCTTGGCTCAACACGCAACTTGAATTCAAATTTAGATAATGTTTATTTGTTGCAGATAGTCTTCCTGCACGCGAACTAAAAGTTCTTATCACGATAAAAATTTTGTTGGTGAACTTGGGTTTCCTGCTTCTGAGCGTTGAATTCTGCCAGCAAAATAAGCTGCACGCCCAGATTCAACAGCATGCTTAAATGCCTCTGCCATAAGAGGTGGATTGTCTGCTTTTGCAATAGCTGTATTTACTAACACTGCATCAAATCCCATTTCCATACAAAGCCCCGCTTCAGAGGGTGCCCCTAATCCAGCATCAACAATAAGTATTTGTTTAATTTTTTTTCTAAGAGCTTCGAGTTCATTTATGCTGTCAAATCCTCTTCCTGAACCAATAGAGGCACCAAGTGGCATAATGGCTACACAGCCAAAATCCTCTAATGCAAGACAATGATTAACATCTCTATCGCAATATACATATACTTCGAAACCATCTTGAACCAGTTTTTTTGCAGCAATTAAAGTTTCTTCCATATTTGGATCAAGATTTTGCGATGAACTAATTATCTCAAGTTTTATGAGATTGGTTTGAAATAGTTCTTGTGAAATTTTTGACGATCTTATTGCCTCATCAGCTGTTAGCACACCAGCTGTATTTGGCAGTAATTTTTTTGTTCCAATAGGTCTTAAAATGTTATTAGAGTCATTTTTGTCGTATCTTTTAAGGGCAAGAGTTACTAATTCAGAGCCTGAGTTAATTATTGATTCTTTTGCAATGTTTTCGTGCAAACGATCATCATCGTTTTCAAAGCTAAGTTGCTCTAATTGGGATGGGTGAATAGTTAGGGTATATACGCGGCCTTCCTTTGGTGCATTCATTGCCATTATATGGGAAGTTTTTCCGCTACAGGTGCCAAATTCAAAAATACGTTTTGAAAACTTTGCGAGCGCAGCAACCACCCAAGTTTCCCTATCACTGAGTGACGCCTCTACACCCTCTCCTCCAATAAAGTATACGGCCGAATTTGGGCTAGGGCCCAACTGATCTTTTACAAAACAGGGGTGCACATCTTCCAACTGACATTTTTGAATAGGATACGATTTGAAAACAAATGATCGTTTTTGCCGTCGTCTAAATTTTAACAACCGTTTGGCACAAAGATATAATGCTAGAGCACTAAAAACATTTGATATTATCAAAATATAAAAAAGATCATTCGACATTATTGAGGTTACACCAGTTCAATTGTTTTAAAGTTCAAGCGACTCGTTTCCATAGCAACACAACTATTTTAATTCAATGCCTTATATAATCTAACTAAAATTCTCCAAACTCATTAGAAAACTTTGTCTATTCTCGGATCGCGGAATCGCATATAACTTATNTCCTTGTGTTAATTTATAATAAGGAAAGTCCTCCAATGTCCGAATATAGAGAGCGGGTACTTATAATAGGTTCTGGCGCAGCGGGTCTTACAGCAGCTATTTACACAGCCCGCGCTAATATTGACCCTCTACTCGTGAAAGGATTACAGCCAGGAGGTCAGATGACCATCACAACCGATGTCGAAAATTACCCTGGCTTCGCAGACGTAATACAAGGTCCTTGGCTAATGGAACAGATGGAGGCTCAAGCGCGGCAGGTGGGAACACGAATGGTTGAAGATATCATAACATCAATTGATACCAGCCAACGCCCATTCCATCTAAAAGGTGATACTGGAGACGATTATTATGCTGACGCTGTTATTGTTGCTACGGGAGCTCAAGCTAGATGGCTAGGTCTTGAAAGTGAGGCACGGTTGAATGGAAAAGGTGTATCCGCCTGCGCAACTTGTGATGGCTTTTTCTTCAGAGGCCAAGAAGTCGCAGTAGTTGGAGGAGGAAACACAGCAGTTGAAGAAGCCTTATACTTATCCAACATAGCATCTAAAGTCACCCTTATACACCGGCGCGAGCAACTGCGTGCAGAAAAAATTTTACAAGATAGGCTTTTTAGAAAAGAAAATATTGATATCATTTGGAATAGCGAAGTCACCGAAATCTGTGGCGACGAGGCTGTAAAAAGTGTGAAGCTTTTTAATTCGCAGACAAACGAAGTAAACGAATTACTTGCAGAAGGTTGCTTCGTTGCAATAGGCCACGATCCAGCAACNTCAGTTTTTCGAGGACAAGTGGAAATGGATGAAGATGGCTACATTATTGTAGAACGAGGCACTACGCGGACCGATAAACCTGGGCTTTTTGCGGCAGGAGATTGCGTGGATCGTGTTTATCGGCAAGCCGTTACAGCAGCGGGCCTCGGTTGCATGTCTGCCCTTGAAGTGGAGAAATATCTGGCTGATTTAGAGATTTGATAAGGTGAAAATTAATTGCAGTTATACGCCCTGTATTTCATTCAGTAACAGAATTTATACATTTATGCCTTAAGTTTGGGCTCATTCAACTAAAGTAAGAGGTATTTACGATGGACTGGGACAAACTTCGAGTCTTCCAAGCTGCAGCTGAGGCTGGAAGTTTTACGCATGCTGGTGAACGTCTTCATCTCAGTCAATCGGCTGTAAGTCGTCAAATTAGTTCTTTAGAGGAAAGTCTCAACGTTGCGCTCTTTCATAGGCACGCACGTGGGTTAATCCTAACCGAGCAAGGAGAAGTGTTATTATCAACAACCAAAGATGTCTTTACAAAACTATCTGCAACCGAAGCATTAATAAGTGAAGGCCGAGAGCGACCGAAAGGGAATTTAAGGGTCACCACAACGGTAGCTTTTGGATCTACATGGTTAGCTTCCCGTATCGGACGTTTTATAGATTTATACCCAGAAGTTGACGTTACTCTTTTAATTAATGACTATGAACTCGATCTGTCTATGAGAGAAGCCGACGTAGCCGTAAGACTTACACCTCCCAAACAAGCCGATCTAATACAACGACTTTTAAAAACAATACGATTTCACCTCTATGCCTCTCCTCGTTATGTAGAGAGTCGCGGGATACCAAAAAGTATTAGCGACTTACACGAGCATAGAATGGTGGTATATGGCGAAAGTGTAAATTTGCCGTATAACGATGTGAATTGGTTATTGGATCTCTTAAAAAAGGATTATACAGGGCAAAACCAGAAAATTATCCGTGTAAATAATGTTTATGGAATATTCCGTGCAGTTCAAGGTGGAGTCGGAATAGCGGCACTTCCCGACTATTTAGCAGCAGAGGACCCGAACCTTCTCCGTATATTGCCAGATATAGAGGGGCCACCAACACCAGCCTTTTTTGTTTATCCAGAAGAACTCAGGAATTCTAAGAGAATAGCGGTGCTAAGGGACTTCCTTATACAAGAAGTCGCAAAAACCACTTTTTAAGTTACTTATGCAATTTGCGCATGGCCGAATTGCTTTATTAGCTATAGTTACCGGATTTAAGATGGTTTAGANGTATAGATGTATTTTGGTAATCCTCGGAGGTNAGCCTTCCAAGGNACAAAATCCTCCCTGTTTAAAGACCGGCNGCTTGGCNGCCGGTCTTCTCNTTCTTAATCTAAGATAACATGAGGGACGAACCTCGATGTNTCTTTTGTTATGGGGGNATCATCTTCTCTCAAACATAATCCAGACGCTTGACTAGCCACCATCCACGCCCCAACGACGGTATGATTGGATTGGAATACTGGAAGAGGTTCTAGTGCCTGTAAGATGTACCCTTCTTCTCCATAAGGACCACCAACTGAATCTCTTAGTCCATCGCGACTAAAAATTTCCACATTCGCNCCTTCCCTAGAGAATAGTGGCTTTTTCACATAACCCTTGGTGAAATCCGCAGNACGCGNATCCTGCGTAAAAAAGGCAGGCAGAAGATTAGGATGATTTTCAAAATTATCCCAGAGAAGNGCTAACAAACCTTTGTTGGACAATATCATTTTCCATGCTGGTTCGATAACTTGGATCTCTGTATTCCTAACTCCTGTACTAAACTCATCTTTGACAAGCCATTCCCAAGGGTAAAGCTTGAATAAAGTTGAAATATCTTCATCATCAAGATCAACTAATGCGCCAGCATCATCTTGGCCAATATCTTCGAGATAGATAAAGTTGGTTTCGATACCAGCCTGTATAGCGCACTCTTCAAGGTACCTCACCGTCGCTTCATCTTCCTCATACCCCTTGCATGAGGTTAAATGAAGTTTTGAGTTAATACCAAAATTTTTAAAGGCTTCAACTAATCTTTCATGTAAAGAGTTGAATTGATCACAACCACNCGGAATAATNTTTGCTTCTATGGCTTGCTCAAGCCAAATCCATTGGAATACAGCACTTTCGTATAAAGCTGTGGGGGTATCCGCATTATACTCAAGCAACTTTGCCGGAGACTTTCCATTGTAAGAGANATCAAATCTTCCATATAAATTTTTTTCTTTTTGCATCCAGCTGTTTCTAATGTAATCCCAGAAGCTCTCAGGAATAGATAACTTAATTAACATTTCTTCTTTTTTAATTGCCTGCTCAACGATCTCGAAGCACATCTGTTCCAGTTCGTTACAAGGGTCCTCTATATCATCTTCAATTTGTCTTAGTGTAAACTGGTAGCATGCTGCCTCAAACCAGTAAGCCGCTCCATACATGCTGTGGAAATTGAATCCAAGTGCTTCAGCTTGTGACTTCCAGTCTTCTCGCTCTTTTATTATCTGACGCCGCATATTTTAATTATCCACCAAAACTACGAAAGCCTCCAAATCGGCGAAATTTCCCCGCAGTAGAAAAGCGTGCGCCTACAGACCTAGCAGCCGCGCCAAATCCTCCCCGTCTTATAGTTCTTGTTTTTGTGGATGGGGTGCGAGTGAGACCTTTAGAAACCCGAGTTATACCAGTTTTGCTGCTTACTTTCTGATTATCCCCTGTCCTAAAATTTCTTACGTCATCCATAGACCTATATAATGGTTGAGGCATCATTCCTCGTCCACCACTGAGCATACTACCCATCATATATCCCATCATCATTGGCATAAACACGGACCCACCAGCAGTTGTTCTCTGCGGAGCCATCTCACATTTATCTTCGCCAAAATCTCGTTCACAGTCGGTGACTGAGGAATATTTTGGAGATACTCTTATGTGTTCAGAGCGAGCAAGCCGTTCACTCTTGCTACATTCTTCTTTACTAAAAATTGATTGATTTGAGCATTGCTCCAAACTTTCAAAAATTCCAACTTCTTGTGACCGCTCGCAAGCTATGAGAGTTAATGCACTCGCGCTCATAATGGACAATTTCAAAATCCGAGTTCGTTTCATACAATTCTCCTCTCGCTCTTTTTCGTTAAAAGAAAAGGTATTTGCAAATTTCTAATCTGATTCAAACTTATTGCCTGAGATCTTTTATTCTAACTAAGTATATAATCAAGTTTCCAAAGACGTACGATCGAAACCGGCTATAGTTTTGTAATTATTCGCAATCAATTCAAGTTCATCACGTTTTATTATGTCTTCAATTTCGTCAAATGGCTTATCACCTGTCCTATCATACACTTCTTTTAATATAGCATCAGGGGGCACTGTTCTGTTCGCGTGGACTACTTCTGTCGTTTTAGGTCGCCGCTCGTGCTCATAGAGCTCCAGCGCCTCTTGATGTATTACTTTTGATGATAGCCGCTTGGCTAAATCAACCGCGTCCAATATCGCTTGTCCTGCACCATTGGAGCCTCTTGGGTACATCGGGTGCGCAGCATCACCTAATAGCGTAACACGTCCTTTAGTCCATTTTGCTAGAGGGTTTCGATCAACCATAGGATATTCAAAAATAAATTCTGCACGTTTGATCATTGCGGGTATATCGAGCCAATTAAAATTCATCTCATCACACGACCAAATAAAGTCTTTTAGTTCTCCCGGTTTCCCCCAATCNCCTTCCCCCTTTTGCGAGGANCAATAAAATTCGCATAGCCAATTTATTAACTGATTACCATCAACATCTGCTTTTTCAATTGGATAGGCAATCACCTTTCCCGTCTGCAGCCAACCCGCGTAAATCATTGTCGCACCAGTCAAAAACCCCGGCCATTTTGTTACACCTCGCCACATTGTTATACCAGAGTAAACAAGTGGATCATTTTTTGGATTAAGCTTTCTACGAACTGCCGAATGGATACCATCACAACCGATTAGAACGTCTCCNAAAATCTTGACTTTTGATGTTTTGTCCGCTGCTATTTCAAAAATAGCTTGCACTTCAGTTTCTGTTTGTTTGAGATCAATTAAACGATGATTGGTGACGACAGCTTCATGACCCAATCTTTGTATTACCGCTTCCAATAAAATAGATTGTAGTACTCCTCTATGGATTGAGTATTGTGGCCATTCATAGCCACCGAACCTACCGCGATTATCCGTAAATATATGTTGACCAAACCTATTAAAAAATTGGACTTCCTGTGTTTCTACACTCTTCAGGGCTATATCCTGCTCTAAACCTAAGTGGCAAAGTTCCCGCATAGCATGAGGTAAAATGTTGATTCCAACCCCTAGTGACTTAATTTTAGGAACAGCCTCGTAAATCCGCGAAGCGACCCCCAGGCTATGCAACTTTAAGGCAAGTGTCAGCCCACCGATCCCCGCCCCTATTATTAGAACCACTTTAATCTCTCCCTAAAATAAGCCGATAGAAATAACGCATGGCTTTGTAATACTCTAATTCAATTTGATATTATTTCCCGAAAATAAAAATCTATTCCCTTTTCCACATCCCATTGTCTTTTGTAACCTAGTGACACTTCCTCAAAACGACAACCATCTATAAAATCCGTTCTCCTTGTATGCAAATGTCCACTGACTACTACTGCAGCATTATATTTTTTGTGCCAACTGTGCGTCAGCTTGGTGCCGCACCAGGGAATGAAGCGAGGTAATCTTGGTAAATAAATCAAGTCCGATCTCAATGGCCAGTGATTAATTAATATTGTTTTATAATGGCGCGGAATAGACTCAAGGCGTTTTTCCGCCTCTGCACAACGCGCCCAGCACCACTCTTCTTTGCTGTTATAGGGTTCGCAGTGTAGACGCAGTTCATCCGTGCATTCCGCATGTATCTGCCTGACCCATTTACGCAAATTTTCCCGAGNTATATCATCAGGCCGAAGCGAGTAATCATAAAGTAAAAATAAAGGCGCTATTATATAGTTATCGTTATCTTCAGAGCCAGGCCATTCTAAATACTCATCTTCGGGCGTCACAACCCCGTGTGCCCTTGCGATATCCACAAGACACTCGTACCTTCTCAAACCACGTTGAGTTATTTCAGAGCACCCAGCAGGCTCCGTCCAGAGCTCGTGATTACCAGGGACCCAAATAAGTTTAGCAAACTTACTNGCAAGAATTTCAAGTGAGGCTGCGAAAAATTCAGTATTTTCAGCTATATCACCCGCCAAAATTAACCAATCGTTTAGATGATTAGCTATTTTTTTAACAGGATCAAGCGAGACTAGTTTTGAAAGATGTAAATCACTTATTGCGAGAAGNCGCATCGGGAAACTATAAGCTCCTGTTCCATTAAAATTTGATCACTAAATTCATAACATATTGTTATCATTTAAATCATAACTCACTTTACTGTTGGCTCTGTTTGTAACTAGAATACTTGCGCGATTTGTTGCATCAGCGTAAGTTCTTTCAAATATTTTGTTACTCAGTCTAGGATAAATAATGAACATTCTTGCTTCTCGTCTCAACAGAATACAACCATCGCCAACAATTGCAATGAGCATCAAAGCCCGCGAACTTAAGGCTGAAGGAAAAGATATTATAGAATTAGCTGCTGGCGAACCGGATTTTCCAACACCTTCTCATATAATAGAGGCGGCTGAAGAAGCTATGAGCCGTGGCGAAACAAAATATACTGACCCAGACGGAACACCTGCCCTCAAGCAAGCGGTATGCGACAAGTTTAAGCGTGATAATAATTTGGAATATGTCACCAGCCAAGTTACGATCGGAACTGGAGGCAAACAAGTTCTTTACAACGCGTTGATGGCGACATTGAATGAAGGTGATGAGGTAATTATTCCTGCACCTTATTGGGTTTCGTATCCAGACATGGTCTTGCTAGCCGAAGGAACACCCAAGATTGTAGAATGCCCCTTAGATAAAAATTTTATCCTTCAACCCGAGGATTTAGAACGAGCAATAACCCCAAAAACAAAATGGATTATCCTTAACAGCCCCTCTAATCCGACTGGTTCCGGGTACACTTGGGACGATATGAAAAAAATAACTGATGTGCTAATTCGTCACCCCAATATTTGGGTCATGACAGACGATATGTACGAACATCTTGTGTACGACGATTTTAAATTCTGCACGCCCGCTGAAGTAGAACCAGAATTATATTCCAGAACACTCACTGTTAACGGGATGTCAAAAGCATTTTGCATGACAGGATGGAGAATTGGATATGCTGCCGGACCAGAAAATCTAATAACAGCGATTAGAAAGATACAATCTCAATCGACTTCTAATCCCAGTTCAATTAGTCAAGCCGCGTCAGTAGCTGCGTTGAATGGCCCAATGGATTTCCTTGCTAAAAATAACGAGGTGTTCAAGCAAAGACGTGACCTCGTTTGCTCTATGCTCAATCAAGCAAGTGGAATAACTTGCCCTACTCCAGATGGGGCCTTCTATGTCTATCCATCTTGTGCTGGATTAATTGGAAAAAAGACACCAGACGGCAAAGTACTTAAATCAGATGAGGATGTCGTAACCTATTTCCTTGAAACAGAGGGCATCGCCGCTGTACATGGAGCAGCTTTTGGTTTAAGTCCCCATTTCCGGATTTCCTATGCCACCTCTACCGAAGCACTAGAAGATGCATGCCAACGCATTCAAAGAGCTTGTACCGCTCTAAGCTAGTAATGGATTCTAAACCCAGTCTAATATTTTTAAAGTTAGTGAAGTCGTGGCTGCTTGAGCATATCAGTTCGCGCAACCGAGGTAATAGAAATGTCTAAAATCTCGCCATCTCTGTCTACCTCTAGCGGTATTTCTACCCCTGCCTCACCCTGCGCCCATACTTGTCGAAAAAAGTTTGCCAGCGTGGTAACCCTCTTTGTCGAGACAGCGGTTATAATATCGCCAACTCTGATATCGGCGCGATGAGCCGGACCATCAGATGTAAGCGCTGCGACAACTATTGACCCCTCTACCTCCGCACCAAATAGCCCAAGCCAAGGTCTTGCCTTTTTATTGGGTCTACCAATGTTCAACAAATCATCATAAATCGGCCGCAATAGATCAATCGGTACAATCATGTTACCGTCTGCCGCCGCTTCTCCTGTTGTCTCATGTTGTATAAATAGGGAACCAATACCTACTAAATCGCCATTCTCGCCTATAACTCCAGCACCCCCCCAATTTGGGTGGGCCGGCGTCGTAAAAATAGCCGACTCTAACAAATATTCCCAATAACCTGCAAATTCACGTATAGATATAATTTCCGCACTGACTGCATTTTGTACACCGCCATGACCCGCTATAATAACTTTGTCAGTTTCATTTAGCGATGCAGATTTGCCGATTTCTATTGCCTCCGCATTTAATTGCCCAAGTGCCTGAACCAACGCAAAGCCGCTTTCTTGGTCATAACCAAGTACGTGACCTTGAACCGCAGACCCGGTGTGGTCAGTTAACCAAATAGCTTCTGCCTCCGTGATAAGATAGCCGATCGTTAATATTAAACCATCATCTCGTATGACAACACCATTTCCAGCCCTTTCAGTACCCAACACGGATGCCGTAAATGCATCAGAAGGTATTCTCGACTGAACTGAGACTATAGACTTTAGTGGCTTGCCTAACTCAAAGCTGAAATCTTTCTGGTTTGGTCGGTTTTTAGAAATAATTGCCATAGCAACTTACATAAAGTTTAAAATAAATTTCGTTAACTAAATTCTCAACCGCTTATTTAGGGATTTCCATACCCTTTGACAAGGCTGGGCGGCTCATTAGCATCTCGTACCAGCGTTGTACGTTTTTGAAGTCCTGTAGATTAATCTCTTGCCAATCGTGTCTAAAAACCCATGGCAAGACGCAAAAATCTGCTATCGATAAGTCTTCATTGGCCAAGAAATTTCTGTTTTCAAGCCTAGCGTCTAGAACACCGTATAATCGCTTACATTCGTTAAAATATCTATTAATAGCATAGGGAACTTTTTCCTTTGCAGCTCGTTTGAAATGGTGCACTTGCCCAAAGATCGGTCCTATGCCACCCATTTGGAACATTACCCACTGGATAACTTCGTATTTTTTCTCAGGTTCAGTTGGCATGAAAAGACCTGTCTTTTCAGCTAAATACATCAAAATGGCTCCTGATTCAAAAATAGTGATTCTATCCCCGTTTGGCCCATTATGATCAACCAACGCAGGGATTTTCGAATTGGGGTTTATTGCTACAAACTCATCTGAGAATTGCATGTCCGTTGAAATATCGATTGGGTGAACATTGTATTCCAATCCACACTCTTCGAGCATTATTGTCGCTTTTCTTCCATTTGAAGTTTTCCAGGTATATAGATCTAGTGAAGTCATACTTATTCCCATTTCTCGCAAAAACAATTGGTTATTCGGAGGGAAAAGTTCCGTCCGGGTCACCTGTTTATTTCTGATCGGTTGTTTTTATTACCGTAAATAATAAATCACAAAAGTGTCTAGATAGCCTCCGTCAACTTTCTTAACCCATCCCCCAATTTCGTCAAACCAGCCTGCAGGATGAAACGATCCCAACCAATGCAAAAATGCCTAACCCCAAGGTCGATATAGCGCTTTGCCTGATCAACTTCGCCTATTTCTATTCGCGGCGCAATTTGATGCTCAAGACATTTTCGTATTACATTTTCCTCTACCTTATGAATGGACTTACTGTGAAATAATTTTGGATCGCCCATCGAAACACTATAATCCGCCGGACCCCACTGCACCATATCAACGCCCTTAGTCTTTGCTCGCTCCAAAATAGGTTCCAAGTTTTCTACAGCATCCTTCTTTTCGATCATTACACAAAAAACAAGCGACCCTAAATCTTCAAGGTATTGATCTGGAGCGTAACTAGATAAAGCTGGCCGGCGAATTTTCACACCCATNCTACCACTGTCAGTAGGGGTATCAGCTCTTATGACAGCATGGCATTCGTCTATATCTTCGCTCTTCCTTATGTCAGTAAAAAGAACAGATTTAAAGCCGGCACCAATCGCCGCCTGCGCCCAGAAGCCCTGCCCTTCCTGATCTAATTTAATCATTAAAGGAAGCGCCGCGCATTGGGCTGCCCTTGCTAGGTGATACAATAGCTGCATGTCCAGGCATGAATATTCCGCAGCAAATTCTGCATAATCAAAGAGCCCAGTGTCACCTATAAGTTCCGCGATATCCGGATCGTTGAATAAAAAGTGTGTACCTATAGTTGGCTTTCCAGCGTTTAAAGCCTCGCGGAACGTGTTACGCATTATCATCGAGCACCTCTATCGCCTTACCGTGTTGAGCCAAAATAGACAGGATTTATTTTTGACGTAGTGCTTGCTCTCACTTTAATTCAAGAGGGTTGGAATTGGCAACGGCGCTTGGGTTTTCAAGCCAAATCTTTGGATTTCCTTCGACGAATAACTCTATTTGATTACCATCTGGGTCAAAGAAATATACTGATTGAGTAGCCACATGATCGCGAGCTCTATCCGGCTCCACACCATTATTTACTAACCAATCTTTGGCCTCTTGCAATTCCTGAAGGCTATCCCCGATTTTGAAAGCAACGTGGTGTAAACCTGGCGACTCCTCCAGGGAAGACACAGCTGAATTATCTGTCTCTAACAATGCCAAGTCGTGATGATTATCAACAATAGAAAAAAATACCATTTTTTCACCATGCTGTCCTACCTGCTTCAATCCGAGAACATCTCTGTAAAAAGGCACGGACCGTTTTAAATTCCTGACTTTTAATACAACATGCCCAAGACTATGCACACGCATGATACGCCTCCCCATGAAACAAACATCCAGTTACTTTTTAGCATATAGTTATTTTCCATAAGGATCGACCTTTTTAATATAATCAGCATACAAATGAGCTATCGTGTAGCCTCACAGTTCACAAACACGGCATAATTAAGTTATTATTGAGAGCATAATTTTTTAGGGAGATTTGCTTATGACCCCCTCAACTGTTTATATCGGCTGCGGAGCAGGTTTTTCTGGCGACCGACTGGATGCAGCAATTCCCGTGGTCAANACGTTGACTAAAAAAAAGGGTCCAAAATACCTAATTTTNGAAACTCTAGCTGAGAGAACTTTGGCACTNGCACAAAAACAAAAACAGCAAGATCCTAACCACGGTTATTCTCCATTCTTAGAAGACTACCTTCGGCCTATACTTAAGATTTGTGCAGGTTCTGGGATTAAGATTGTTTCGAATTTCGGCGCTGCTAACCCCATCGGGGCGGCCAAAAAGATTTCAGAAATTGCAGCACAACTCGACTGTAAAAATCTGAGAATCGCTATCATTATGGGTGATGATTTACTGAATGTGTTCTCAAGTGATGAAATAAGAAATCATCCAACAATAGAAGGGCTAGATATCAACGACCAAGAAATAATCGCTGCAAACGCTTACTTAGGAGCAAGACCGATAGCTGAAGCCCTGAGACTTGGAGCAGATATTGTAGTTGTTGGACGCTGCACCGATCCCGCACTCGTATTAGGCCCGCTTATAAACGAATTTGGCTGGAAGGAAAATGACTGGCAGCACCTTGCACAAGGAACAATGGCGGGTCATTTACTTGAATGTGGCGCGCAAGTGACAGGAGCATATTTTGCCGATCCGGGTTACAAGGACGTTCCTAACTTGGCTGAGGTTGGTTTTCCGATAGCCGAAATAAAAGATGACGGGTCCATAATTATTACCAAAGCCGATGAAACGGGCGGGATCGTCTCGGAACAAACAGTGAAAGAGCAGTTGCTCTATGAAATACATGACCCAGCGAATTATTACACAGCAGACGTAATATTGGACATCAGCAAGGTGAGTGTCGAACAAATAGCAGCGAACCGGGTTCGGGTATCAGGAGCAAATGGTAAACCATACCCCCCCACTTTGAAGGCTACCGTCAGTATTAACGGCGGATGGATGGGAGAGGCTGAAATGACCTACGCTGGACCAAATGCACTGGCTCGCGCAAAATTAGCAATCGATGTATTAAAAAAGAGGTGCCAAAATTTAAAAACAAACTACCCAATTCGCTTCGACATCTTGGGAACTGTCAGCGTGCACTCAGGGGATATGGGACCTGATAATTACGATTCTTTTGGGATAGATGGAGACTATCGCGTCCGCATTGCCTCTAAAGGCCAAGACAAAAAAATAGTAGAACGCATCAATCAAGAAATGCTCAGCCTTTACTGCAGTGGTCCGGCAGGAGGAGGAGGATTTAGACAACACCTTACCGACCAAATACATACTGCTTCTATTCTTGTAGATAGAGATAAAGTCGCAACAAAAATCGAATTCATTTAGGTATTAACGATATGACTAAGCCAGATTTAATAGTTACGCGTCTTCATCAAGTTGCCCACGCAAGAGCTGGTGATAAAGGTAACCGGTCCAATATTAGCCTGATTCCGTACAATCCTAATCTCTATTCCTTACTAAAGGAACAAGTTACAGAGAACAGAGTCTTAGCATTATTCTCGCACAAGGGAGCAACTAAAGTAACTCGATACGAGCTACCAAATCTCCCTGCCTTTAATTTTGTATTAGATGATGCTCTTGAAGGAGGTGTAAACAGCGCCCTAAACCTGGATCAACATGGAAAATCTTTATCCTCTTTACTTCTAACAATGGACGTTAAAGTGCCGAATGATTTAATNTCTCGTTGATTAAGCTGGTAACTATCTAGTTGGTTTATATCCTGATAAAATTTAGAGGCACGACCACAAATATCGCTTTTATTGATGGTTTTTTTAGTAAGTCCACTAACATGGTTTTGCTATAACAGGGGTACAACTCATGGAGAATTCAACAGACAAAAAGATGACTGGCGGAGAGGCCATTGTTAAATCGCTTATAAATGAAGGCGTTGAAACAATTTTTGGTTTGCCTGGTATTCAGCTAGATCCCATGTTTAATGCTCTACACGACTCCAGCAACGAAATTAGAGTAATTAACGCGCGTCATGAACAGGGCGTGGCGTACATGGCATTTGGATATGCTCAGTCAACCGGGAAACCGGGAGTGTACGCAGTGGTTCCAGGTCCGGGGATTTTGAATACGACAGCAGCTTTGTCAACAGCCTATGCCTGCAATAGCCGCGTATTAGCGATAACGGGTCAGATCCCGTCGAGTTACATCGGACGTGAATTAGGAATGCTACACGAGATACCAAATCAATTGAGTATTCTAGAGGGCTTAACAAAATTTGCAAAACGGATTAACTATCCTTCCGATGCCCCCGCTATTGTGAGTGAAGCATTTAAAAATATGAGATCAGGAAGACCACGGCCAACTGCTATAGAGATGCCGATGGATATTATGCAGCACAAAAGTGAAGTAACGCTGAGAAAATTTACTGATGGCTATTCCCCTCCAGCTGCAGACCCTGATCTTATTAAAGAAGCTGCTTTAATTCTTGGGGCTGCAAAAAACCCTGTCATTTTCGTAGGTACAGGAGCGTACGAAGCTGGTAAAGAAGTTACAATACTGGCAGAAATGCTCCAAGCACCCGTTATCTCATATCAAAATGGTCGCGGGGTCNTCGATGAAAGACATTATTTAGCGCACACCAATACCGCTGGCTCGATGTTTTGGGAAAATTGCGATGCTGCCATTTCCATAGGTTGCCGCTTGCAAGCGGAACGCATGACTTGGGGTATGGATGATGAGATTAAAATCATACACGTAGATATAGATTCTACGGAACTAAATCGGGTTTTAAAACCCGATGTTGGTATTGTAGGAGATGCATCAACGGTAACAGAAGAGATTATAAATGCTCTCACGAAACACAATAAGTTAAGACCATCGAGAGAAACGGAGTTTCAAAACATAAAGAAAAAAGCCTTGAGGCTCATGGAAGAAAAAGCTGGGCCACAAATGGCTTGGCTAAGGGCAATCCGAAAAGCACTTCCTGAAGATGGGTATTTTGTGGATGAGTTCACGCAGGTTGGCTACGTTGCTCGGGTTGGNTTTCCTGTCTACAAGCCACGCACCATGATTACGCCTGGATACCAGGGAACTCTAGGTTATGGATATGCGACTGCGCTTGGCGTTAAAGTGGCTCATCCAGATAAAGCTGTTGTGTCGGTGAATGGTGACGGTGGTTTTATGTATACGATGCCTGAAATCGCAACTGCGGTTCATCATTCAATTAATCTGGTTGCAATTGTTTTCGTCGATGGAGCTTTCGGGAATGTCTTGAGAATGCANCGTGATTTGCACGACAATAGGATAATTGCTTCAGAATTCACTAATCCCAACTTTGTTAAGCTAGCGGAAAGTTTTGGCGCAAAAGGAATGAGAGCAACAAATCCGGAGGAATTAAGTACGGCTATAGAAGAAGGTTTTAGTGCTAATAAACCCACTATAATCGAGGTTCCCGTGGGCGTTTTTCCAGAACCCTTCGACGTTATACGCCCACCAGCAACTAGAGGAAAGAAAAGTTAACATGAGAGAAAACGCATTAATTATAGGCGCTGGTCTAGGCTTAAGTGCTTCATTGGCGCGATTGCTTACAAAAAATAATTTTAACGTAGCTATTGCAGCGAGAAATATAGAGAAATTAGAAAACTTAAAAATCGAGACAAACTCAAAAGTGTTTCAATGTGATGCGAGTAACATAGAGGATGTTGAAAACCTTTTCATACAAAGTGATAAACTACTGGGGGCCCCTAATCTTGTTATTTATAACCCTTCAGCTAGAGTGCGGGGCGGAATAGCAGAGGTTGATCCAGTCGAAACACAGAAAGCAATCAACATAACCTGTTTTGGAGCATTTCTTTGTGCGCAGCAAGCAGCAACACGCATGCTTAAACGTGGTTCGGGTAGCATATTCTTCACGGGCGCATCCGCAGGTGTAAAGGGGTATCCAAAATCATCGGTTTTTGCTATGGGCAAGTTTGGATTGCGAGGCCTAGCACAGGCGCTAGCTCGGGAACTTCACCCACAAAATATTCATATAGGCCACTTCGTCATCGACGGGGGGATACACGCGGATCATCGGCCAGAGAGAAAAGATCCTGGCGATGACAGCATGCTCGATCCTGATGCTATTGCTGAAACCTACTTACAATTTCATCGGCAAGATAGAAGCTCGTGGGCTTGGGAAATTGAACTCAGGCCATGGGTAGAAACCTTTTAGGTTGNTATAGCTCGTCTTATAAATTTAATTTTAAAAATTTCACCATGTAACCCAAATAATGAAGATCTCCTTATTATTTGATAAATCAAGTGAAGATACTGCCAATTGATTGAAATATTATGAAGTTGCGACTTAATTTATCGTTTTTTATAGCCCTCACAATCCTAGTTCTCGCTCTTGCGTGGCTTGCATCAGGTCAATTCGGTAATACAAACGATAATCTGACTAATTTAAATGTTAATATTGAAAATAAAAGCAGCATAAAGCGCAAGAAAGTGCAGATTAGAGAATCTATTTCGTTCCCCTACAGCCCCAAAATACAAGTGACAGGCGAAACACATGCTTCCAGGAAAATTATTGCAAGGACAGAAATTGCCGGCAAAGTCAAACAACTTAACGCAACGAGAGGTAAACTTATTGCTGCCGGAGCATCTATCCTTAAATTAGAAGATGAAGATTACCCTGAAAAAGCAAAAGAAGCTGAAGCGCGAGTTAAACAACGCGAAATAGAATTTGCAGCAGCAAACAACTTAGCAAAGAAAGGTTTCCGATCAGAGACAAAATACGCAGAAAGCTTCGCCAACCTACAACACGCGCGAGCTCTNAGGAAAAAGAGGCAGCAAGATTTAGCTAATACCGAGATTAGGGCCCCCTTCGAGGCGGTGATCGCCGATTACTTTGTTGAGATAGGCGATGTTTTAAAAAAAGGCGCCCCCGTCGCCGAAATGATAGACCTTGAACCTATCTTGGTAAAAGCGTTCGTCTCAGAAAAATATCGCTCTCAAATACAACCGGGCATGACAGCTCATGGGTTGTTGATGGATGGAACCAAAAGGAAGGGGAAAATACGCTATATAAGCCCAGTTGCCGAAAAGAGTACGCGGACATTTAAAGTTGAANTGGAAATTTCAAATGAGGGGAATAAAGTCACTGAAGGGACAACGGCCGAGCTAGTGATACCACTAACACCGCAGGCTGCCCATCGGATATCAGCTTCATTTTTTTCTTTAACCTCAAATGGGGATTTAGGTATCAAAGTAGTAGACCAAAGTGACACCGTTAATTTTTTACCTGTAAAAATTCTGGGCGGATCGGATAAAGAAATTATTATCGGCGGTCTACCAAGCAAAATACGCGTCATTACTGTTGGACACGGCTTTGTTGAACCTGGAGATAAAGTCCAGACTTTTAAAGAGAATTGACTCAAGGGTACCGAGACGTGAGTAAAATTATCGACATAGCTCTCCTCCGAACCCGGACCGTTATGCTTGCTTTTTTGATGATCCTGATTGCAGGGGTCATTTCTTACATAGACATACCTAAAGAAGCTGACCCTGATATTCCTATACCCATAATATACATTCTGCTTAAACATGACGGTATTTCGCCTGAAGACAGCGAACGCCAGCTACTTCAATCGATTGAACCAAAATTAAGAAGTATCGAAGGCGTTAAAGAAGTCCGAAGCTCGGCATACACGGGTGGAGCAAATATTATCCTAGAATTCGATGCTGGATTCGACTCGAGCAAAGCGCTTTATGAAGTTCGCGAACGAGTAGATATTGGAAAAGCCGATCTCCCACCAGACACGAAGGAACCTATCATAAAAGAGGTCAATCTGAACCTCTTCCCGGTTTTAATCGTAACTTTGTCAGGAAACATACCAGAGCGTACGCTTCTTAAGTACGCTAGAAACCTAAGAGACGAACTAGAGGGAATAAGTTCAGTCCTCGAAGCTAACTTAACAGGAGCAAGGAAAGAATTAGTTGAAATTATTGTAAATCCGGCACAGTTGGATAGCTATAAAATCGACGCTATTCAAGTGATTCAAACTATCGCCCGTTCCAACTTATTAATAGCCGCGGGGACGTTAGATGCTGGAAATGGTCGGTTCCCAATAAAAGTTCCCGGCCTATACGAAGATCTTCCTAGTATCCTAGAACAGCCCTTAAAAGTCTCTGGCGACTCAGTTGTTACAATAGGCGATATAGCCAGTGTTCGGAAATCGTTTAAGGATCCCTCTTCAATAGCCCGGTTAGCCGGTGAAAAGTCGCTAGGAATAGAAATAAAGAAAAGAAGTGGGGAGAACATCATAGAAACGGTCAAGCGAGTGCGGTCCGTTGTAGAAACCACAAGTAAAAATTGGCCTGATGGGCTCAAATACACGTTTTCACAAGATCGGTCCACAAATATAAAGACCATGTTGAGAGAGCTACAAAATAACATAATCAGTGCAGTATTACTCGTTATGATCATCATTGTAGGAGCACTTGGTTGGCGTTCAGGAGCATTAGTTGGAATGGCAATACCAGGTTCTTTCTTACTTGGCATCCTCGTTCTTTCCTTATTAGGACTTTCTATAAATATAGTGGTTCTTTTCAGTTTAATTTTGTCTGTTGGAATGTTGGTAGACGGGGCGATCGTCGTCACTGAGTTTGCTGATCGCCAGCAGAAACGTGGGTTTCTCCGACGGGAAGCATACAAAACAGCTGCCAAAAGAATGGCATTACCTATAATAGCGTCCACAGCAACAACTCTCGCTGCTTTTTTCCCGCTAATTTTCTGGCCAGGTATTGTCGGGGAGTTCATGAAGTTCCTCCCTATTACTTTGGTAGCCGTTCTTTCTGCTTCATTAATTATGGCGTTGATCTTTGTTCCAACTATAGGCGGACTATTTGGATCAGGAGGCAATCTCCCCGCTGCTGTCCCCCATCCATCCGACCCTGATAAATCATCTCTGCACGAGCGAGTATCTGCTTTTGGGAAATTTTATAAAATAGTATTGGAAAAAGCTCTGAATAACCCTGGAAAAGTACTTTTAGCTGCCGTCCTTATGCTAGTCGGAGTTCAGTACACTTATTTTGTGACAGGGAATGGGTTGCAGTTTTTCCCAAATATCGAGCCCGAAACAGCAAATATTTACGTGCGTGCTCGTGGAAATATGTCAATACATGAAAAAGCTAAATTATTGCATGGAATTGAGCACGACGTTTTAAATATGAAAGAAGTTAAATCGGTATACACCTACATCGGAAAACTGAAGGGGGCCGAGGAAGATTTGCCAAAAGATATTATCGGTAAATTGCAATTAGAATTTATTNACTGGAAGCAAAGAAGAAAAACCTCTCTCATTTTGAAAAACATTATAGAAAAAGCAAAAAACTATCCCGGTCTTATAATAGAGTTTATGGAAGAAAAAAAAGGTCCTCCCAGCGGCAAACCTCTAAAAATCCGGCTGACTTCTGATAACTTAGACGATGTTAGTCGTGCTACTAAGCTGATCCGGGATAAAATGGAGAGAACCCACGGCCTAACGAACATAGAAGATGACCGCGATATCCCAGCTATAGAATGGGAATTGAAAATTGATCGCGGACAAGCTGCAAAATTTGGCGCAGATGTTGCNNTAATAGGAAACTATGTTCAATTACTGACAAATGGCATGAAAGTCACAACATTCAATCCTATTGATAATGAAGAAGAAATTGATGTCGTCGTCAGATACCCCAGGCAACACCGAAAATTAGATCAATTCGACAAGATTAAAATAAAGACATCAAGTGGAATGNTTCCAATTGAAAACTTTGTTAACTGGGCACCTCAAGCGAAAGTGGGCACTATCAAGCGAGTTAATACTCAAAGAACCCGAACTATTAANTCGGATGTCAAACAGGGAGTTCTCCCAAATACTATGGTCAACGAAATAAAGTCTTGGTTAAAGGACTCAAAGCTTCCAAAGACAGTGAGTGTCCAATTTAAAGGTGAAGACGAGGAACAAGAAAAGGCAAAAAGCTTTTTAGTAAGAGCTTTCTCAGTGGCACTTTTTATAATGGCACTAGTACTGGTAACACAATTTAATAGTTTCTATAGCGCTTTTCTAATTCTATCTGCAGTCGTTATGTCAACGATTGGTGTTTTAATTGGTCTGTTAATTACGGGCAAACCCTTTGGAGTTGTTATGACAGGGGTAGGCGTAATAGCGTTGGCTGGTATTGTGGTTAACAATAATATCGTATTAATTGATACATTCGACTATTTAAGAAAAAGTTCACAAAACGTAAAAGAAGCCGTTCTTCAGGCGGGTATGGAACGCCTTCGNCCCGTTCTATTNACAACCGTGACAACTATTCTTGGCCTGTTGCCAATGGTGCTTCAAATAAACGTGGATTTCGTGACACGGGAAATAAGCATCGGAGCGCCTTCTACGCAATGGTGGGTATCTTTGTCGACAGCGATAGTATTTGGACTAAGTTTCGCGACTATTTTAACACTCATCGTTACCCCTTGTGCGTTGCAATTTAGAGCTAATTTGCAAGAAGCAGTACGGAATTATAGAGAGAAAAAACAACTGGTATCATAGGTAATAATTTTTAAGCAATAGTTCACTAAAAAAGTAAAATTGCGATCCTGAGGGCCCACTTAATTAATATAATTTCATTAGCTTCCTATACGACCTAAAACTTAATGGTATTGACAGTAAATAACAGAATATTAGCGCAGCTAATGCAATCCAAGGCTCTGTAAGCGCACCTGCTATAAAAATTCCACCAATTAAAAATATTGGAACTACCAATTTTTGAGGCAGCTTTGTGCCTTTAAAGGAATATGTCGGCAGACTGCTCACCATCATCAANCCAATTGTTACCAGCCACCCAATAACAATTTCAGGCGCCCTTAAAATTTCAAAATCTATCTCAAAACTAAGAATAATAGGTAAACACGCAAGACCTGCAGCGGCGGGAGCCGGAACACCGGAAAAAAATCTCGCAGCAAAGGGTTTAGGGTCAAGGTCATCTAATTTTGTATTGAACCTCGCAAGCCGGAGAGCCATACATGTAGAAAAAAATAGGACACTCATCCAACCAAATCCGCCTAGCACATCGGTACTCCAAAAAAACAAAATCAGAGCAGGAGCCACCCCAAAACTAATAAAATCTGATAAAGAATCCAATTCTGCACCAAACCGACTCTGTCCCTTTAGAAGACGAGCCATACGCCCATCTAAAGTATCCAGTATTGCGGCAAGTCCAATTGCTGCGACCGCAAACTCCCATCGCTCGTGTACAGCAAACCGTATCCCAGTGAGACCTGAACATAGGGCAAGCACAGTAATCAAGTTCGGAATGACAGTGCTAATAGACATCATTCGCAGTCGACCCTTGCGTGATTTATCTGCCATTTTAAGTCTGCGCATTTCCTTGATTAGCGTATTTCACCAATTCTACTTACCTCGTCTGAACTAAGATCAGCTAATACTGTTTCGCCAGCAATACACCTTTGACCAACAATGACTTGTGGCATGACCCCGGAGGGAAGATAAATATCAACCCTGCTGCCGAAGCGTATAAGCCCAAAGCGCTCCCCCGCGAGAACTTGCTGTCCTTCCTCTAGGTAACAAACAATTCTTCTTGCCACCAAACCAGCTATCTGCACCGCACCAATGGATCTCCCATCATCTAAATCGAGCCTTAGCATTTGCCGCTCATTTTCGTCGCTCGCCTTATCAAAAGATGCATTTAAAAACTTTCCTGGAACATAGACCAGCCGCCCAATTTCGCCATCACAAGGAGCCCGATTTACATGACAATCAAAAACATTCATAAAGACACTTATTCTTGTGACTTCAGACGCAGCCATATCAAGTTGGATTGGTGGGGATACCTCCGTNATCATTTGTACTATTCCATCAGCTGGAGAAATAATCAGTCCAGCTCGCTGAGGAGTAACTCGGTCTGGATTTCTAAAAAAATAAATGCACCAAAGCGTCAAAACTATGCCAATCCAACCTAAAGNTGTAGAGAAAATAAATAGGATNAGCGTTGCTATGCCAAATACTGCTATGAATGGCCAGCCTTCTCGAGCAATTGGAGTGGCTAACACACTTAAAAACATGGTTTTTTCTGCTTTTGTCATCACTTTCCTATCGATCTAACGCCGGTAATTTGAACACTTGGCCAGGGTAAATTAGATCAGGGTCTCGAATTTGGTCAAGATTAGCCTTGTAAATTTCGGTGTAGCGGAAACCACTACCATACACCCTAGCTGCAATACGCCATAAACTGTTCCCGGGTTTAATAATCACTGTACGCCGCTCGTTCTTCATATCAATTGGCTGAACTTTTTCGAATGGCACTTGTATTCGCTTTGCCACTTTGCCACCCATGCCAATTAGATCAACCCTGATTTGATAATGGCCTGGAGAAAGTCTCGATTGCAATTGAAAGCTCCACGTACCGCTGTCAGAACTTTTTATTGAACCTACAATTTTATCATTGATGTAAATTTGTAGTNCGNTTTGTGCAGTAGCCTGACCACTTAATAACATTAGATCACCATCATCATAGTCGATGGTGCTAATTGTCAAAACTAGCTTTTCTTTTTCAACCTCTTCTAAATTTTTATTCGAGTTTTTGTTATTAGTTAATCTACTTTGCTTAGTTTCAAGGCCTGGACTTTGAATGATCCGGGTAGCCTGTTTACTAGCTTCGCTGCGAGGAACGACCATAGCGAGTGGTTTTTGGGTTTTATTTTTGGCATTGGTGATACCACCCTCTAAATTTGGGATCCCAATAACTACCGCATTTTTTGACTCAATTATGTTTTTTTGGTCTGTGATATCTCTAAGGGTTATAATCATATTACGATTTTTCAACCTANAGGCTGGTACAAAAACCCATTCACCACGACCATCTGCTTTCACCTGACCAAGTTGTTCCGTGCCACTTATTATTTCTATGATCGAGTTTGGTTGGGCACGACCAGCAATGACGATATTGCCTTCCGGATCAATCCGCACAACATCAAATTTTGGCGCTACAAGAGGAGGTATAACTTGTGTGTCAGCTAGACCCTGCGTTTCAGTTTGGTTCTCGTTTTTATTAGCTGTTTTTTTTAAAGGATTTTGATTGACATTACTATTTACAGTCATAGAAGAATCGGTGTTATTCTCTGGCACCTCTTCATCAGACAAAAAAAGCAGAAGCAGTGCACCCACAACAACTAANAGTCCTGCAACGGCGATTAAAAAAGGGCGTTTTATCATATATCCGCCTCCAAATCCTCCGTTGGACCATAAGCCCGAATCAATTAGTAGGCAACGCTTCTATTGAAATAAAACTCTTCTTGACCAACTATGGTATCGGTGAAATACAAGGATATGGCTGAGAATTTTACTGTCTGTGTNTTTTGTGGATCCTCTGATGGAAATGAAGCTGTTTTTTCCAAAACAGCTTTTGACGTCGGAGTAAATCTCGCAAATGCCGGCTTTAACATAGTCTATGGGGGCGGAAGCACTGGTCTCATGGGTCAGGTAGCCGATGGCGCTATATCCGCGGGGGCCGACGTAACGGGTGTGATACCAAAGTTTTTGCAAGACGTTGAAGTGGGCCACACTGGGCTGACAAGAAAAATAGTCACTGATGATATGCATACGCGCAAGAGGATTATGTATGAAAAAGCGGATCTTTTTCTCTCCCTTCCGGGAGGAATTGGTACGTTCGACGAAACAATTGAAGTTCTAACTTGGCTTCAGCTCAACGTTTTTAGTAAAAGCTTAATCCTTTTCAATATAAATTCTTACTGGGATAGTTTTATGGAGATGATTGAAAGTAGTATTAACACTGGGTTTTATAGGCCTAGAAACTCCAACTTTTTATCTTCGGTGGACTCTATTCAGGAATTAATGCTGAAACTTAAGAGTTTTGATAAGAATCAGCTCAAATAAGACAAAGGTTCACCCTACCAAATATCTAAAACCAGCCAGGAAAACAGCTTTGTTAGAATTTAGAAAAAAATATGCTGAAAAACTTTAAAGTAACCTTTACATTGCTGATGCAAAACATCATACAACCATAGTGTTGTCACGATCTTAATTTCTTATGACGAAAACGCAATCTAAAGAGGCCTAAATGATTGATCTAATGTCTATAGCAAGAACAGAAGCTGATGGCGGCGACCTGTTTGGCAAACTCCAAGCTCTTTATGAACCAACAGAAGTAAGACCTGACGGGCATCCCGAGGCCGTGGTTTGGAGTGGGGGCAACTTTGTTGGTAACGTAAATCCCGTAGCTCATTCATTGACAGATGCGTATGCGNTGCTGGGGACTGTGGCAGCGATCGACATTCTCGGCCTTCCTTTTTATACCGTACCGATGTGGTCACAATACAGGCATGACACAAAGCTCGAGTGTCTCAGTTGGTTTGGCAATATGCCATGTACATCCATTAAGTGGTCAACTGCTGGCGATGCCTATGTAAATGACGGGAATGGTGGCAGAGTGGTAGTTATGGGTAAGTCTGGTAATGCCCCGTTGAGAACNCAAGCGGGTGTTTATTGTAATGTTCGACCNTACGGTCCAATCACTGCAGTACGATGTATGCCATGTTTGCCATATTCCCAGAACAAACCCAAATTCAATATTGATCCGAAGACAGGTCATATNCACTCTGAAATGAACTCACCGGGAATACAAATGGCTTATGCCAATAGGCTCTTCCTAAAGATGGTGCATGAAACCGGGGCTATAGGCAGAGTTGCAATGAAGCCCACGCAGGCGATGGAAGATGGAATAAATGCGGGTCTGCACGCCTGGCTAATACAAGGCACTAAATTCGAGGTGGGCAGAAAATATGCCGTAGATCCATTTGAAGAACATAGAGAAAATATAGAAAAAATTATCGCTCTACTGCCACCGGATTTTAAGGCTGGAATGGAAAATTGGGGNGGACGCATAGAACAACATATCTCTGACACAAATTACGGTCTGCTATTATGGGATCTAATCGATCACCAGAAATGCATCGTTCTTGCAACAGACCTAGATGGTGATCGACTAACTGACTTGATGGCGGATGTATCGGACCCTTTACGACATTTTGGTGGGAAATTGGCTAAGCACCTAGGACAAGATATAGATATGGCAAAGGTTTGGTCGGATATGGGTTACACAACTGGGAACGGCCGTGACATGACCTCTGTAATGCACCGAATGACTGGTCCAGCTATTCATGAGCAAACACTAGGTTCGGCAGACGCAATGCTNCTTAGATTGCTTGACGGCGATGAGNCAATGGGGGGTACAAAACAGCCATACGACCCAAGGATACATTTTGTCCTAATTCGTGACGCATATTTAGACGCCAATCAGGGAAATGACGAACTGAGAAAGTGGTTGGACGATGCCCTCGCGACATTCGACAAGGTATATTCTGGGCAGCGGCCCGGATTTATTGAAGGCTATAAAGCATTGAAAGAGGCGATCAAACCCTGGGGAAATTAGTGTTAGAGATCCTCTTTTCGAAATAGATTTGGGATTTTGTGACAAATAATATATTAAAATAGCTCAAGCTTTTTTGGCATGAGGCTGCGTTATGTAGACCAAAAGCTTATGACTNCCCTTTNGAACGCAAGTCATTNGCCATAANATTTACAATGTCCTAAATATANTGAATNATGGTAACATCTTTCCGGTGGGTAGATCGAAAGTAACAAAATGTCACAAACAAAGTTAGCATTTGTCGCTTCACAAGATGAAACCGCATTACAAGCAAAAAGTGAACTTGAAAACAAATATCCGCATGTCCCAGAAAATCAAGCTGACGTAGTGATTGTTCTTGGTGGTGACGGAAAAATGCTGGAAGCGCTTCGTTACTACATAGATAAACCGGTTAAGGTTTTCGGAATGAACAAAGGCACTGT
>FUFK010051643.1_pt1 | contig 26117 bp, 24 predicted proteins | sample 1021851 | NCBI WGS metagenome assembly FUFK01 (sample SAMEA51879418, study PRJEB19060) | metagenome | reverse complement strand
AAGATGGAACTCCTTATAAAGTACAGCCTATGTGTAAGCATTGCCTTGGTACTGGTTATCTTTATGATGCCACCAAGAGCATAGCAGGCTTTAAATTTACACCAACACATATACAACAAGTGACAGCACATGGTTTCGCAACAGATAAAACCACACTAGGTGGTCTAGCTGCCATTGCTAAACAGAATAACTTAGATGTAGCACATACCTTTTTAAGTAACATGCAAAGGATAAATGCACTTGACACGTACATTAATTCTTTTTGTAAAGGCATTCGTAAGAATGTAATCAACACTATACTACATCCACAACTATCTCAGGTACGAACAGGTACAGGTAGATTATCTTCATCAAGACCTAACTTCCAGAACTTACCACGAGGTAGCACAGCTTTAGTAAGGCGTGCTGTTGTATCTCGTTTTCCTGGTGGTAAAATATTAGAAGCTGATTATGGCCAACTTGAATTTAGGGTAGCTGTATGGATGAGTGATGATGCTGTAGGTAGAAAAGAAATTGAAGATGGTTTTGATGTACATGCATACACCGCTAAAGTACTGACTGAAGCAGGGCAGACAACAAGCAGACAAGATGCAAAAGCTAGAACATTTAGACCACTCTATGGTGGCACAAAAGGATCTGCTGCAGAAGTTCAGTATAACAATTCTTTTATGGATAAGTATCAAGGTATATCCTCATGGCACAAAGAGTTACAAGAGGAAGCTATAGCAAAGAAGTATATTACTACTGTAACAGGCAGACAATTTGCATTTCCTAATGTACAAAGACTACGCAATGGTGCAACAGATGCAACCAAGATAAAGAACTATCCTGTACAAAGTGGAGCAACTGCTGACATCGTACCTTTAGCTTGTGTACTTTTTCATAGATCACTTAAACGATTGAATCTAAAGAGTAAATTTATAAACACAGTACATGATAGTATTGTTGTTGATGTACATCCAGATGAGATAGATATTGTTTGCACTACATTATATAATGATATGATGGGTGTGGTAAGAGAACTCAAAGATAAGTTTGATTTAACTCTAGATGTACCTATGGAAGTCGAATTAAAAATAGGTGACGATTGGTTAGATATGGATGAAATATCTGTTGACAATCAAACGAACCTGAATATAACAGAGGATAATATTATAGGAGAATTGCATGACAGAGAATGCACTAACAATCAAAGATATAGACAACTTACCAATTGATCAAATCGCAGCCGAGTTTGGTTTTAATGACGAGGGTGTAGCAAGTACACCTGGTTTCCCAAGGCTAACAATAAACAGTAAAGCACGTAACAATGCAGGACAGAAAGTTCCTGATGGCACAGTTAAAGTAGCACATCCTGAACATGGGATTATATACGCAGACGATGCTTCTTTGCGCATATTACAACAGCGTTTCTTTTATCAGAAGTATGATGAGAATGCTACATGGCAGGACAAGGATGGTAACGACCAGAAAGGTAGATATGTAAATAAATCTATCTATGTTAGTAACCCATACGATGAAGCACTTGATGAACAAGGCGGTGTGAACTGTGGTAAATTTAAAGTAGATGATTGGGATAGTCTTTCAGAAGAAAGAAAGAATGAGTGGCGAGCTGCTAAAAGATATAGAGTTATCTTTGGATTACTTACAGTCAAAGACGCTTTTGCTGAAGGTAAAAAAGATAAGGTATCTTTTGAAGAGTTACCTGTTATATTCCAGATATCTAATAAAGATACATTCAGAAACTTCGGTCAGATTACAAGTCAAATGATTAAAGATAAAGTTATGCCTTGGAAACAATTGCTTAAACTTAATTTTAATTTTGAACAAACACCTGCGATTAGTTGGTATACCATTAGTCCTACAATTTTAGGTGAACAAACAGAAATTAAACCTGAGTACTTAGAGGTCAACAAAGCATTTGGAGAACATATACAAGCCTACAATGAATCTATTCGTGCAAAAGCATATGAACAAAAAAGATATGCCAAAGATGTAGATGGTGCAGGCGATTCTAATTTTATTGATGTTGAAGTACTGCCTGAATAATGAACGAAAATTTAGCAAAGGTTATAGCTTACCTAGAATCAGCTAACAGGGGTGAGTCTTCTATGTCTGAAGAAGTTATAGAAAAAGCAGGCGAAGACTTTAAGGAAGCCCTTAGAAAACAGTTTCAATCACAAGACTATGAGTTTAAGGCACGGCCTTCTAATTTAGGTAGGCCACTGTGTCAGTTACAGATGGAAGCTGCAGGTGCTAGGAAAGCAGATAAGAACTACAGTTTCAAAATGATTGTTACTTTTGGAGACGCAGTAGAAGCAATATTAAAAGCTGTGTTATCTTCTTGTGACATTAAATATGAAGAAGGTACTAGGTTTAATATAACTGATAGTATCTCTGGTGAAACTGATTTGTACACTGATGATAGAGTAGATGATATTAAATCGTGTAGTCCTTGGGCATATCGTAATAAGTTTTTAAACTTTAAAGGCATGAAAAGCCACGACACCTTTGGCTATCTAACTCAACTACATCTATATGCTTTTGGATCTAAGAAAAAAGTTGGTGGTTGGTGGGCAGTTAATAAATCAAGTGGTGAAGTTGCATACCTAGAAGATGAGTCTTCTGATGAAGAAGTACAACAATCAGTTGATGATGCTTTTGTAAAAGTAAAAGCACTAGAAGACAATAAACCATTTGAAAGATGTTTTGAAGATGAGCCTGAAACCTTTCGTAAAAAAGAAACAGGCAATAGAGTATTAGGCGAAGTATGTTCCTGGTGTGATTTTAAATTTAGTTGTTGGGAAGGATTAGAATATAAACCTCAACCAGTATCTTCTGCAAGAGAACCTAGATGGCTTTACTATACACATACAGAGGACAAGAATAATGTCGAAGAAAAGAAAAGTTGAAGTTAATGAAGATGATGTGGTCATTGTCGTTACTCCTAGATTAGATAAAGATAATGAGTGGATACATGAAACAAATGTACATTTCTCTAAGAAACATTTTACCGATGAAAAAGCTGCTGTTGCGTTGTCTGAATTATGTCGTGCAATGGTTGGCTTCAGCTATGCTGCTAATAATGATGACATTCTTTTTTATTCAGGTGTTTTTTATAGAATCCTTGAAGGAGATTTTAAAGACAAGCGCAGAGAAGTTACGAAAAAAGATAATGTAATNTATTTAGACAGGAACAACGATGACTAAAAAGAANGAAGATGTTGTCAATGANCCCTCACATTACANNGCAGGNAAGATAGAAGCTATAGATGCTATCGAAGCGTCTATGTCTANNAANGAATTTCGTGGGTATTTAAAAGGTGCTATGCTCAAATACATCTGGCGATACACATATAAAGATCGTGCTTTAGAAGACNTATTAAAAGCACGTTGGTATCTAGATANGTTAATACAAAAGGTAGCAGATGCAGATAATTCTAACAGTGAGTCTAACCCTGGACACTGAAGAGTATCCTATACCAGTTGATGGAGAAATAGCAAATGAATTGGAACAGATCGTCACAGACGCATTCTACGACATCGAAGGGATACAAGTCCAAAAGATTCAAACGAAGAGGTCAATGGCCTCCTTTAAAGATACAATTTGAAGAGGGACAANGAGCNTTNTATAATGGNAAATTAAAAAANCCNTACAATGTAAACAACATAAGACATAAGGAGTGGGAACGNGGTTTTAACTCCGCCTATTTTAACAACAAGAAAAGAAGAGAAAGAAGATGAATGAAATAAAATTACCAACAGATTATCAAAGTTTTATTCACATATCTAGATACGCTAGATGGATTGATGAATATAATCGTAGAGAAACATGGAATGAAACAGTTGATAGATATTTTAATTATATGGAAACACATTTAAGTAAGAAATATAATTACAAATTAAGCACAGAACTTAGAACTAAATTACAAAATGCTGTGTTAAACTTAGAGATTATGCCATCTATGAGAGCTTTAATGACAGCAGGAATAGCATTAGAAAGATGTCATGTTGCAGGATATAATTGTTCTTATCTTCCTGTTGATAACATAAGATCCTTTGATGAGTGTTTATATATCTTGATGTGTGGCACAGGTGTAGGTTTTTCTGTCGAAAGTAAATACACTAAGCAACTACCTATAGTTAATGAAAAACTTATTGAAAGCGATACAACAATAATTGTAGGCGATAGTAAAACAGGATGGGCAAAAGCATATAGAGAACTTATACATTTACTTTATGCAGGCACGATACCTACCTGGGACTTATCTAAGTTACGACCTGCAGGTGCTCGTCTTAAAACATTTGGTGGTAGATCTTCTGGGCCTGATCCATTAGATGATTTGTTTCAGTTTACTGTAGGTATATTTAAAAATGCAGTAGGTAGAAAATTGAAACCTATTGAATGTCATGATATCATGTGTAAGATTGGCTCTGTTGTGGTAGTAGGTGGTGTAAGACGCTCTGCATTAATTAGTTTATCTGATTTAAATGATCAAGAAATGTCACTAGCTAAATCAGGAGAGTGGTGGAATACACAAGGACAAAGAGCACTAGCTAATAATTCTGTTTGTTATAAAGAGAAACCACCGATTGGTATTTTTATAAGAGAATGGTTGAACTTATATAACTCTAAGTCTGGAGAACGTGGTATATACAATAGACANTCTGCTGTTAGTAAGTCTTTAGAAAATGGCAGACGAGATACNGAACATGAGTTTGGAACTAATCCTTGTAGTGAAATTATATTAAGGCCATATCAGTTCTGNAACTTAACAGAAGTTGTTGTTCGTTCTGATGATACTCTTGCCTCACTTAAAAAGAAAAGTAGAGTATGCTACNATACTTGGNACATTTCAATCTACCCTNACAGATNTAAAATATCTAAGAAAGATTTGGANAGATAATACAGAGCAAGAAAGACTTCTTGGTGTNTCTCTTACAGGTATNATGGATAGTGAATTACTTAATGATGCAACAGATACAGGCTTAGAAAAAAGATTACANGAACTACGCCAAGTTGCAGTCGATACAAACTTAGGTCTATCAGATGCACTTGGTATTGAACAATCAACAGCTATCACGTGTGTCAAACCTTCAGGCACTGTATCACAATTAGTCAACTCAGCTTCTGGAATCCATGCAAGGCATTCTAATTACTATATAAGAACAGTAAGAGGGGACAAGAAAGATCCTCTAACACAATTCTTAATTGATCAGAACATACCTTGTGAAGATGATGTGATGCAACCAGATAATACTGCAGTGTTTAGCTTCCCTGTAGAATCACCTGAAAAAGCTGTAACTCGTAATGATACATCTGCTCTTGCTCAATTAGATTTGTGGTTATTATATCAAAGAAATTGGTGTGAGCATAAGCCTTCTGTAACTATCACCGTTAAAGAAGATGAGTGGTTAGATGTGGGTGCATGGGTATATAATAACTTTGATGATGTAGCAGGTATATCTTTCCTTCCACATTCAGATCACACCTATAAACAAGCTCCTTACCAGGAGTGTAACAAAAAAGATTATTTATCTTTAGCAAAGACTATGCCTGACAATATTGATTGGTCTTTATTGTCTGACTATGAAGTTGAAGATAATACAAAAGGAGGTCAAGAATTAGCATGCACAGCAGACGCATGTGAGATTGTTGATATAACATAATGTCAGTAAAATTTTCAATTAGAACTAGTTATGTAAGCAGTACTCCATATGATTTTGATTCAGAGTATAATTTTGAATCCGTTCATTTGGATGAAGCTATCTATCATATAGAAGCTGCACTGCGTGCATCAGGATTCGTCTTTGATAGGTTAGAGGTAGTCAATGACGGAGAAGAAGAAGAGTTACCTCAATTAGATTTTGACTTTGAATTAACATAGGAGAATAATATGTCAGATAAAAAAGAAAAAGTAGAAGAAGCACAAGAAGTAGTGGAAGAAAATGTACCACAAAATTATGTAATTAGTCTTGAGTTACTTAATGAAGTGGTAAATATATTAGGCCAACTTAATTACAAATCTGTTTTCCAAGTAATGGAAAAAATAAGATCGTTACCTGCTGTTCAGCTTGATGAAAATACTAAGGAGACTAAATAGTGCTGTCGTTACTTGGATCAGTTCTCGGCTTTGGAACTTCTTTCCTCCCCTCAGTATTGGGATTCTTTGAAAAGAAACAAGCTAATAAACAAGAACTACTTATGCTAGAAGCGAAAGCTAAATACGCTTCTGAATTAAGCAAACTAAAATTAAAAGAATTGGATGCAGAGGCAGACATAGAAGAAGTAAAAGGTTTGTATAAACATGCTGAGTCATTGGCTCAAGCAAACAAATCTACATTTGTATCTGCTCTACAAGCATCGGTGCGACCAGTTATAACATATGCTTTCTTTAGCATATTTGCATTTGTTAAAATTACTTATGTAATATTAGCTACACAAGGCGGAGAAGATTTATTACCTGCTATACTAGCTGCCTGGGATGAGGAAAGTCAAACCATCTTTGCCGCTATAATTAGCTTCTGGTTTGGGAATCGCTTATTTAAAGCAAGGAATAAATANNATGGNAGAGATAAGAAAACCTGTAGANTTTACAGNNNTNCCTGAAGGNCATGCTATGCTTACCCCTTTNGGACCACANATTGTNTATTCNAGGATGCCTAATAAAATAATAAAATCTTTNAATAAATATGTGGATTTAAAANTAGAAAAAGGTAGNGCTAAAAANNTAGACCANTCAGAACATNTAGTNGGTAAAGTATCTCAAGANTTTAGAATAGATCAAAAGCAGATAGAAAANATNNCNNNNTTNTTTAATTCTGCTTTTGGTGCNTATTATCAATTTCATTTACANAGACGAAATCAAAAACTTAATGACGATAGTGCAATTAATGTNTANTATAATGGTGCATGGATAGTTAGNCANTTTGNNGGAGAATATAATCCTGCACANNTTCACACCGAGTGNCANATATCTTGTGTAGGATATNTACAAGTNCCNGANTTTTCTNTTGAAGAAGANAAAGAAAAGAAAAAACATTTCCCATCACATGGTAACATAGAGTTAATACATGAAGGTAATAATCAGTGGCATCAAGGTAGCATGAGAATTAAACCACATGTAGGGGACTTTATAATATTCCCTAGTTACTTATTACATACTGTGTATCCTTTTAAAGGAGACGGAGAAAGAAGATCTTTTAGTATGAACATAAGTTTAGATGTAGTTAAGAAGGATAAATAATATGTCAGAAGAAATTAAAGTAGTAGAAGTAGAAAAAAAAGTGTCTTGGTATAATAATGCCGAAGGCTTTGATAAGTGGAGAGTGTTTCCACGAATATTAATAACATTATATGGTGTTATGTTTTATAGAACTTGTATGTGGTTTATGTCATTACCTGATCCTACAAATTCTCAATCAGCATTTGTGTCTGTTATAGTAGGTGCAGGTGCGGCATGGTTTGGATTATATGTCGGAAAAAAATAAAGATACTCAAAGAATACATATAGGTGAAAATGGTAATTTATACATTGAAGAACCTTATTGGAAAAATCATAGTAAGAATATTGAAGAACTAAAAAAACTAGTGCTTACTCTTATACCTGATTTATATAAATTCCATGACTCTCAAAAGTGTAAGAATGTAAGAATTAAATTAGTAGAACGAATACTAAAACTAGAAGAACTACTTGACAGACTCTAATACATATAAACAAAAGTTTAAAAGACGAATACAGGCATTTTCACATTACACTGTATTAAAACATGACTATGGTATACACATAGCCGAAAGACCTTACTTAGAAAATGGNGAATGGNTAGTAGATTGGGGAGCTCCAAAAGAACAATTTTTAAATTTTCCTGAAGAATTTACTATAGATACTGATTTTATGCTAGAACTACTAGAAAAAGAACTAAAAAAGACAGAAAAGCCGTAGGAAGCGTTTTAAAGCCCATACAAAAGAATATGGTGTTTTTGATATTATAGTATATAAAACTTTTAAAACCTTCTTAGATCGCATTTATGCAATCTTTTTTAAAAAAATCCTTAAATTTTTTACATGATTTGTAATAAACAGGTTACAACAGTATAAATTATTGTACACCCTAAAATATTTTCCATAACTACCTCCGTGTTATCAAAGACAGTTATACTTATTTTTTTATATTAATCAAATCAATAGTACAAATACATACTATTTATCAAATATATTACTGAGCTAACGGATTATCGTTGTTGCCCATCTTATCTACTCTACCTTCAATCCTATCCAGTCTCTTTTCAAGACCTTCTACTTTTGTTTCAAGTGGAGCAATATTGACAGTCTTAATTTTCTTCTTTTCTATATTATCAAGTCGTAAATTAAATTGTCCCCAAGTGTAAAAACCACCACCAATAGCTGTGATGACTCCTACTATGGTTATATATTGCTGTAGTTTAGGTAATAAGTTTTTCATAGTTATCTCCTTTCTGAAAATATGTTGATAGGCTGTTGCCCCATCATATCATATAACTTATCTGAACTAGATATTACTAATTCAGAAAATGCAGAAACATTGTCCCTCAACATAGCGTCTGCATATATTACTGTTGGCTCATACCAAGTAGCTTGATCAGGTATACTATATTCTGTATAAGATGTAAAGTTAGGTACATAATTCATATAAGCAATAAGAGTTGCTTGTCCTTGTGTATCATACTCTCCTGTCTCTTCCTGTTGCTGTTGTGACTCCTCTTGTTGAGCTCTTATATTATTAGCTACAATTTCATCTGCTATCTGATCTGCTTCTGATGCAGATACCATTGTGCTTGTCATGCTTTCAATCTGATTATCAATAGAAGTTATTTGTACTTCTGCCATAACTACTGCAGGAGAATCTCCTACTGTAGGCATNGGTGTTATATTAATAGATTGTAACACNGTATTNGTNTGTGCTTGAGAAGATGCTATCTGGTCCGATATACTAGGAGAATTAGTAGTAGACGAAGGAGAAACTGATGCTGTNCTACCAGTAGATCCTATGTTGCTANTAANAGCANTGTTTGAAGTACTAGATGATATGCTTCTATTTACAGTAGCATTAACATTACTTAACAATGTGTTTGTTGATGCAATGATTGAACGAGCTCTTGAACTTCGTCTCGGTCTATCTTCCTGTATTTCTTCTTCCTCTGCCTCAATGCTTTCTTCCTCAATAATATCCTCTTCCTCTTCGATAATCTCTTCCTCTTCTTCCTCAAAAATTTCTTCTGTTTCTGCAAATTGTTCCCTCTCCTCTTCAAACTCTTCTTCAAAGTGTTCTTCAAAGTGCTCTTGCATTTCTTCTTCTGTAATTTCTTCTTCTATAAATATTATAAAATCATCTTCTCTTTCTGTAGTATATATTTCAAAAATATCTATAACTTCTGTATCCGTAATATCNTCTAAAGGTATAAAATCTATAGTTTCTANGTCAGGAACAAAAGAGTCATCAGTAAAACTAAAGTCATCATCCANTGATATATATTCATCNTCTAAATAATATTCCTCAACAAGAATGATATCANTAGTGATAATAGCAACATCATAGTCGTCACNCCCAATGTGCCCAAAGNTAACATCTTCAGAAACCAACGATGTTCCATATAAGTTTGTTTCATCTTCNTCAAATCCATAAAAGTCCTCCTCTTCATCATAACCAAACAGCATNGAGTCTGTTANTCCTGCTCCATACAAGTANTCTTCTTCTTCCTCAAAACTATTTGTTAAATCNTATACATCACATAANTCACTAAAGTCTGCATCTATNAAACANTCAGAAGAAAGATTNCTAAANGANTCATCTANAACTTCTGCTGTAGTNANACTAAAATNATCNGTNNCAANNTANGTGGNNCTATTNTTGTCTTCNTATCTTANATANGTCACNGCTTCGTTGTTACCTTGAACTCCGATTGTCAAATCGTGATTCTGTATACGAAGCTCATCATACCTAAAAGAAATTTCATTAGTCGTTTCGTATAGTATAGCTTGNAANGTACTCTTTAACCCATTACTATACTCAGAAACATTNTCCCACATAATAACAAAGTATTGATCTGTNTCTGCTGTNTGTCCAAATGTTTGTATGTAGGGAGATTTATTACCAGATGATCTTCTAATATAATCAGACCATGCAGGGAATACAGAGTAGTTNAATGANTTTGCAGGCAGTGTTTCGGATAANTAGTTTCTCGACCTAGGCACAGAAAANTTTGACTGGAANGTAAAGAATCCGTTCATNGATATATTTACTTGAGAGAAAGTCTGATCATAGAAGGTAAAATCAAAACCGATATTTTTCATCCCAGACATTTGATCGTCACCAAGACTTAATCCTGTTCCAGTACCAGTTATATCAATAATAGGATCAGTGCCTACAGTAAATGTAGGCGGATTAGCCATAACAGAAAAGCTAAAGAATAATAATGTTAAGAGTCTGTACATACTTTTTGTGTAGGATACTTCTTACAAAAGTCTTTCTTCTTATAGGCTCTAAACTCTAAGTTTTTCATTTCTTTTCTTACTTCATCCCAATCAGGTCTATCTTCTGGGTTTTCATCCCATGCCTTCTGAGCTTCAGCACCTATTTTACCCTTGTAAGGACAAGGTGTTCCTGCTTGTACCATAGCTTTAAAGACTCTAGCATCTTGGCATAATAAAGCTACAGAAGCTACCTTCATCCCCATGTCATAGAGACCTTTGGAAAGTTTCAGTCTTTCGCAGTTTTCGTCAACTACGCTTTTACCTGCTGATATACCAAATATTTGTGTCTGGACTGCTGCAGAAGCCCCTGTAGTGCATAGGTCCTGGGAATAGGACATGATGGAAGGAGCTACGGCTGACGGTGGGGCGGTTTTAATTCTTTGTGTAACTTTTTGTGTAGCAGATGATGTACTAGTCGATGTATTAGTATTCACATTTTGTGAACTATTTACATTATTATTGTTGTTGGTGTTCACATTTTGTGTATTAACTGTGCTACTAGATGTAGATGTGTTTACATTGGTGTTATTATTGGTAGATAAATTAGTATTGTTTGATGTTGAGTTTACAGTGCTGTCACTAGTATTTGTAACATTTTGTGTTTGAGTTATGTTTGATGTTACATTGCTAGTTGATGTGCTGACATTAGTATTGTTATTCGTATTTGTTGCAGTACTGTTTACAGTTGTATTATTTGTATTCCAGTTGGTATTGGTGCTAGTGCTAGTACTTTGATTAACATTGGTATTATTATTTGTATTGGTATTGGTATTGTTGCTAGTTACAGTAGATGTACTAGTAGTCGTATTTGTTATGTTAGAGTCCTCAGCAAATGCAATAGCACTTACTAACCCTAGTGTTACAAATAGTATTGTTATGTCTCGTAATTGTTTTATCACCGTTACCTCCTCGTGTTGTGATTACCTATCTTGAGTAAATCCTCCTTTAGGTCCTTTACTAGTGTCCCTCTGTTTTATTTGCATTTCATATAAATCTCTATCATTAGCTTGTTGGTATTGATCAAATTCATAACGCACTCCTCTGTTAGTTTGGTTAATACCTTTTTGCACAATATTTTCTTTTGCGGTTTTTAATGACCTTGTCCATATTTTATCTATTTCTTCTCGTATAGATAGGTTGTCTCCTTGTCCTTTATATTTTCTATAAGTAGGTGTTCGCATATAGAACGCAACTCTTTCTCTAAAAATATGAGATAAGTTTTTTTGATACTGTAGATAATCATCATTTCCTTCCAGTGTTATATCAGGACCATTAGGTAAAGTTACATCAGGGCTTATTCTTCTTTTAGACCAATTTAAAGATGCTAGAAGTGACGCTACTTCATTATCTTTTATAGTGTGCTCTCTAGTTATAGAAGCTATTTGTCTCCAAAAATTATCGTTTTGAGCAATCTCGTCTAAAATCATTTCTCCAGAAGCCATGTTAAATCTATATGGTATCTTGTCTATATTAAGTTTTTCTCTTGACCATTTACCAAATCCTGCTACTGAAGCATGTGTATGTGCAGCATATTTAAGATTATCTAAAAGATTATATGTATCTCGTAAATATCCTGTATAATTTTCTTCTTCTACTTGTTCCCATCCTAAAAATCCTTGTTTATCTATTCTTCTACCTAGAGCATTAGTAAAAATACTTAAAACAGGTTTTGCTACTGCTCTTAAAGCAGCGTCACCAGGAGATGCGGTATCCCCTTCTAAACCTCTTTGTGTAGCTAAAAATGCACTTCCCATTGCTTCCATACCTTGTAATAAAGGATTTCTTTCTACAACATTTTTATACATGGATAAAGTAGTGGCAGATATAGCAGCTTGTAAAACATCTAAATTATCATAATATGTCATTTCATCTTTTGAATGCTGTATCATTGTTATTATATCAAACAAATCTGCTCCCATAGCTACTTGCATAGCAAAAGGATCTAATCTATTATATGTAAAAGCTTTTCTAACGCCTGTTTCAGGATTTGTTAGTTCTATACTATATTCATGCCATCCTGCAGCTTTGCGTGTATTTATAAAAGGATAATTTACTGTTACGCCACTTCCTGTAATTCTTATGTCTCGTTCTTTAGCTACAGGGCTATATTGTTGTAGCATACCACTAGCACCTAAATACCCCATACTAAATAATCCTGTACCTGCAGCCATTCTAGATACAGCTAAATCTCCTACCTCGCCTCCTGTCTTAAATACATCTTCTCTAAATTCTTTTTTAGCCCATGCTAAAGGACTATATAAAAGAGCTCTGTCATACAAGTTTGTAACTGTTTGCACAAAAGGTATATAAGGTCTTGTTATAAAATGCACAAGACTACCAGGCTTGCCTATAACATCTTGTATTTTATCTGCTAATATATTTGTGTTAGTAAAAGTATCTATAGCTGCTTTATGTAATGACCTGTCATAAGCTTCAGCATTAGGATTACTTATGTATTCTTTCATAAATTCATAAATATCTTTAGTTTGTTTTGTTGTGTTAAGATTAACTAGTTTACCTTCAGGATTAAATTTTTTAGAAGCTTGAACATAGGCTTCTTCATATAGATGTGAAGTTTTAGCTATTTGTTTCATCATAGCATCACCTCCAATTAATGTTCTCATAGGCACACTAATTAAAGCTCCTAACCCCATGTCTATACCTTTTATAAGAAACCTGCCTACATCCCCTACTCCTCTTATGCCTGTAACTATGTTACGATCTTTTGCAGCATCATAAAAATGTCCTGCTGCTTTAGACGCATCGTTAGCCATATCCCCAAAAGCTTCTTTAGTTTGATCACTTAGTCCTATAAAAGGTTTTCCTGCTTTTGTTCCTGTTTCTATAGACAAGGGAGTAAAACCACTAGTTCTAGCTAATCTTTCTATTTCATAATCGCCTTCTTTTAAACTACTAAGCATATCTCCTTTTAGAAAAGCTCTTCCAAAATTCATTAGACCTACAGTAAAACCATGTACGCCTCCTGCTCCTCTAGCAAATATTTGACCTAGTTTTACACGGTCTTTAGGCCCTTCATAGCCGAATAGTTTTACTGCTCCTGCAGTTGCTTTTGCTGCACCTATAGGATATGCTATTACTCTAGTGCCTAATTCTGCTGCTTGATGTAGACCTGAACCTACAAAGTTTACTAAAGCAGTAGCAGGATCAGATAACACTCCTGCATACATATAAGAAGTAGCTCGTTTTAAAACTTTTTGTAATAAAGTTTCATTAAATCTTTCGCCTAAATCTTTATAAATAGATGAGTAACCCCCCTCACCTAATTCCATTTTTCTAAGCATATCAGCAAAATCAGTTATTGAAGCACCATCTTTACCAGTCAATGATTCTATTAAATCTTTATTTACCCTAACTAAAGCTTCTGTTTTTTTAAGTTTGCCTCCGCCAACAACTTGTCTAAAACTGTCTAATACTCTACCTGCACTCGATGTTGCTTTTGTTGTAGCTGTTAAAACTTTTACAAACCTAGCTGATGCTTCTAACAATAAAGCTTCTTCTTGTGGTGTAACAAATCCTCTTGTTTTTTGAGCATCTAGTACTATGTTCCTAGCTCTTGTCATAGCTTTTTCTGCTCCTACTAGTAGCACTCTTACAGCTAACGCTAACTCATCTGTAAGAACATTGTCATTAATAGCTTTTATAATTGCTTCATCAGGATTTTTTTCTAATAAATTTAATGCTCCTTTTGTTCGTTCATCCCAAGATTTATAAGCTCTATCTTTTTCATTAAATTTAGCTCCTCTAGCCTTTAACTCTTCTACTATTTCATTTAAGTATACTTTTAAATTACTTGCGTCATCTACTTTGTCTAGGTTAATATTCATATCATCTAATTCTTTTATAGGAATAGATGTGTATTCTCTTTCAGGAATAAATAATTCGTCTGTAATTGATGATGGACTAGCTTCAGGATCAATAGTATAACCTTCTCTATTTAATCTATCTACTTCTGCCTCTGCCTCTTGAGCTATTTTTTCTTCTTTAGTTCTAGCTTTTTTAACACCTTCTTTAGCTGCTTTTATAGCTTCAGGTGTTTTTCTTCCTAGTGCTCCTATAGTAGTAAAAAACCCTTGAAATAAAGGTCCTAAAACAGCGTTAGCAGATATAGTAGCTGCCATAGATTTTAATCTAACTGTTGCTTCAGAATCTTCTGGATTATCTATTAAATATTCGTTTAAATCTACAAAGTTTTTCACAATACCTTTTTGATATTCTTCAGGCAATGCAGTTATCATATCTGCGGCATTAGGTTCTCTAGGATCAAAAGCAATTTGATCTAAAAGTACACCTCCTACAGCAATCTTACCTGCTGCTGTAGTTGTTTTTGAAGCTACTTTAGCAATTTTTCCTAACTTACCATCGTCTGCAAGTTTTTTAATTTCTGCTGCTTTAGTTTTTCCTAGTTCTTTTTGTAAAACTTTATAAGACTTACTAGCTTGTAATGGGTTTTTTAAAGAAGTTATAAATTTATATCCTGCAATAAGTTTTCCTACAGTAAGAGTAATTTGACCTGCTAAACCTTCAGGATCTTCTACTTTATATTTTTTAACATATTCGGATGTTGCATACGCCCTATCTTGTTCTTCACCAAACAGTCTAGGTGGTGGCACTATTGCAGATAATATTCCTACTTTATCGGTCCAGTTATCATAAAATTTTTTTGCTTCAAATACTTTTTTACCCATGTAGGTAGATTCAGTTCTAGTAGGATCTTCTGCTAAAAATTTTCTTTTGCGTATAAGTTCTAAAGCTTCTTTATCTCCTATGTCTTCTTCTTCCATAGTTTTAGTTATAGCTTTAGTTAAATCTGTTTGTTTAGATGGATCTGCAAATTTAGTAAGACGATAATCTCGTAAATCTTTTTCAGGACCTTTTACTGCTTTTATGGTATTATATATAATAGGAGATACGACATTTTCACCTAAGTCTTGTCCTATGTTTGCTAATACAGCTACAGTTTCGTTACCAAATTTTCTTAATTTGCCACCGCCAAAGTAAGGACTTTCTCCAGACCTCACTCTATCTTCTATGACATCTTCAAGTCCTGCTCTTTTATTATCTATATTTGCTTTAGATATTTTTTCTTCAGCAGTTCTAGCTTTGTCATCAATAAGAGTATTAGTAGACTCTAATAATTCTTGTGAATAATCTCGTGCCATATGGTTACTCTGTTAAAGTATTTTGTGTTGTGCCTTCTTCTAGTAGATATAAACTCAATACTTGATGAGCCATAGGCACTAGTGACTCAGAAGGAACACCTTTTTGTGACAATGTATTCATTATTTCATTAAGGATTTGAGAAACAGTTCTTCTTTCCGCAGGTCTAGAGCCTTGAAAACCAAATACTAAATCATCCGTATATAAATAATTTCCCCCATTAGCCATTGCCTCAGCTACATCTCTTGGATTCACTCCTTGAGCATTAGCTCCTATAGAATCAATACTAGGTAGACCTGCATTTTTTATAGCGTTATTAAGTTTATCCATAACATTTTGAGTATCTTTTCCTCTAGCTGCTGTCCATACTACACTAGCATTTTTAAATATATCGTTTACATTATCTTTATCATTACGATGTCTAATATTTCCTTCATTATATCCAGGAAGTACTTCTACAAGACTTTGTGTTCCTTGTCCTGCAATTATATCTTTATATATTTTTTTCATAGTATCATTACTTACAGGATTACCGTCTTTTCCTATAAATGTTTCTCCATTAAATTTAATATTTTCTGGAAGCAGTGGAAGATCAGGATCTTTGTAAATAGCGTCTTGCAATGTACCTTCGGCTATTTGTTGAAGAAAAAAGCTATTAATTTCTTCAACTGTTTTAGCATCTGTAGGTATTAAAGTTTGTATATTGCGAAGAGTTAAATCTGGTAAATCTCCATATATACTACCTGCCATACCTTCTAAATCTGTTTCTGTAAACGCATCCATTGCTTCTGTTTGACCTGCTCTAAATAGTCTTTCTGTTTGTGCAATACTTAAATCATTATCTTTAGCATATTGTGCTATTGCAGCTTTCTGATCCATTGGAGTAAGAGCATTAGATATTCGTTTAAATAACCCTACTTTTTCTACTGGTTGAGATACATAGTTTTCTGGGCTAAATCCTGTAGATATTACTTCTCTGTTTGTATATTCACCAGATGTACCATCTGCTAATACATTCCTTGTAGCAGCAGCTTTAAATCTACCTTTTGTTCCTAAACGAGCATCTAATATAGCAGCTACATGAGAAGCGTTATTTACATCAAAATTAGGACTTTTTTGAGCTTCTAAAATCTTTTTTAAACCTATTTTACTTAAAGATTTTAAAATAGCAGCTTTATTATTATCTCCTACTTTACCTGGAGCATATAATTCAGGATTTATTATAAATTCTGTGTCTATTTGAGGACTTTTCATAAGATATAAATTTATACCTTGACTACTTAAATCTGCTTCTAGTATATCTCTTTCATCTTTTTCTAATTTATTTAAGTCTTGATGCAATCCCTTGCTTAAAACATGATCTTCTGCTCTTTTATATAATTGTTCTATACTAGTTTTAGTTCCTTTTGCTTGTGTTTCAAACTCAGATAACCCTTTGTCAACAGCTTCTTTGATAAAAGCAAAACGAGCTTCTTCTTTTTCTCTTTTATCTTTTAATCTTCCTGTTATAGCTCTAGCTGCACCTATAGCAAATCCTGCTCCTAAAAAACTCATGTCTCTACCTCATTTTCTTTACTCATTAACCCTCTTACAGGAACATCTTCTTCTGCAGTATCAGCTTTTTGTATCATAGGCTCTGTATCTTTTTCATATTGCTCTACAAAAGCATCAAACCTTTCTTTACTTGTTTCTTTATTTTTTACAGAAAGATGTGTATTAAGCTCTACTTCGTCTATCATGGGTTCATTCTTTTCTTCTAAATTCATTTTTATACCTGCGTAATCTCCCATAGCTCCTATTTGCATTGTAACTATTGGTTCTAACAATAAAGCTAAATCATTAGTCATTGTGCCAAACATGTGCATACTTCTTACATATTGTTTTGCACACATTTGTGGCGATTTACCTGATTTTAATAAATTTAAAATATTTTTCATATTTTCAGGCTCAGTTATTCTGTCTGTGCACATATCATTTAATTCTTCTATAGCTTCTTCTGCTGATTGATTAGGTTTTGGATATGTAGGTGGTTTATCATTAGGTAGATTTCCTACAGGTGTCATCATAGATTCACCAGGAAAAGGCGTTGAAAATTCGTTGTGTGGTAATCCACTTGGTTTTTTTTCTTCCATAATAATTCCTTATACTTTTATTTGTTTAGCTAACTTTTTTAACTGAGAATCTTCGCCTTCTGCCGCTTCTGCTACAGCAGCTCTATACCCATTTACTAGCATTGCTTGCATTGCTTCTAATAATTTAGAACTTGCTAATGAACCTGTGTCTGGAGACATTTGAACATTTGAATCAACAGGCATTCCATATTTAGTATAATTACCTGCTGTAGGAAGGTCCATGCTTCCCATTAAGCCTCCTGTATAATCTTGTTGTAAACTTGTACCTGCAGATTTTAAAAAATTACGAAATTTACTCATCTTCTGATCTCCTTAATACATCTTCAAACATTATAGCTTTATATCCACACTCTTTTTCTATTATAGTATCAGGATATAATTTTTCAACTTCTTGAGCAATAAATCCTTCAACAGGTCTTTTACCAAATCCTAACTCTTTTGCAGTATCGTTCCAATCCCATTTATACCATCCTAAACCATTGCTAAATTCTTTTTGTTTAACAATGTTTTCTTTTAGTCTGACATCAGATATTGTTGCTAATAGCCCTATAGCCATATTACCTAGTGCCATACCTGTTTGGAAATCTACAGTATCTGCAAACATTTTATTTTCTTGGTCTCTTTGCATAAGAGCCATACCTAAATTAAATGTTCTATCTTTATCATTTTGAGCTTGGTTAAAAGCATAGTTTATAGTGTCTCTATAATCTTGCCATATATTATCCATAGCTCTTTGTGATAAGTTAAAGTAGTTTTGAGCTAGACCTTGTGCTTCTAAGTTAGCACCTGCTGTATTTAGAGTGTTTAGTTCTCTTCTATAATTAACATTTGCCTGTTCTATTTCTAACGCTGCTGCTGAATTAAATTGTTCTCTTTGATTAGCCATAGTAGCATTATATTGTGCCATAGCATTTTCTTGTCCTGCATTATATTGTTGCATAGCAGCCATTAAGTTAGCATTGTATTTACTTATATCTGCTGTTACCTGTTCAAAAAACTGATTGACTTGATTTTCAGATTGAGCATTAAATGTTCTAGCTGCGTTTTCTGCTGCTGTATCTGTCAACATAAATTGTTGTAGACCTTGAGCATCTAACATAGCTGCTTGTTGTGAGTTTGATAAATTAGCTAAATCCATTTGCAAAAAGTTTCTAGCATTTTCTACTTGAGCTTGCTGTCTATTGTTTAAATCAGCAGTATCCATAGTAGCATATCTAGCTGCATTTTGTAATGTTCTTGCTTGCTCAAATTCTAAATCATCTAAGGCTAAAGTTTCTACTATTTTAGAGTTTTGAAACACTCTATTTTGTTCTGCTGTAAAGTCTAAATTATTAGCTTCAGCATATCTAGTAGCTTTTAACACATTAGTTTGCTGAATATTGCTTAGTTCCTGTCCCTCTAAAGCTGCTTGAACCTGCAATTCAGCGAGAACTGCCTTCTCCTTGGTTGATAAGTTTGCTAAATCAACTTGTAACTGATTAGTTGCATCAGTAAGCCTTCTTTGTTGATCATGTGTTAAATTCATATTTTCTAGTTCTGAGTATCTAGCAGCATTTGCTATCTGCTCTTGTTGAGACCTAGATAAATCTTGTTCTTGTAAAGCATTTGACATTTGAGCATTTGCTACCATAGCAGCCTGATAGTTACTTAGGCTTGCGTCTAAGAAATTAAAAGCTCTGGTAGAGTTTGCTAGTTCTGCTTGTTGTTTGTTGGATAAATCTGCTAATTTAAAATTTCTTGCTGCTGCAGCATTGTCAAGTGCAAATTTGTTTTGATTAGATATATTAGTTAAATTCATATTTGCATATATCTGAGCATCTGCTTGAGCTATAGGTAATGCAGCTTCTTGTGCTGCTTGTACTATTGTTGCTGCTGCTATAGAGCTGTTACCTAATCCTCTTTCTGCCATAGCTTGGTTAGCAACTCTTATAGAACCTGCTGCCCAATCAGGAGTGCCATCATCAAAATCAGCCATAAGAGAAGCTAGTTGTCCTCTTACTGTATCTAATGCTTGTACATTTCCTTGTACTGCTTGTGGAAATAATTCTCCTATAATATCTGTTGTTTGAGCTACTGCTTTTGCTTGAGCTATTTCTGTAGGGCTTAAATCTTCAGTATCTTTACCTACAGCTCTTTCAATAATACCTGCACCTTTTAATTTATCAGGATCAGTTCCTAATTGAGCAGCTACTGTTTCTTGTGTAGTAACATCTTCTTGCTCCCTGCCAGTGTCTTCTGCTTTTGTAAGAGTAGCTTGTGGTATGTCTGTTTCTTTTAATAGGTCAAAAGCTTCTCTTCCTAATTCTTGTATTTTAGCAGCAGTAGGTATTTCTGCTCCTGCAGGTATAGCTCCTATAATATTCCCTTCATCATCACGAACAATAGTAACTTCGTCTGCAATCATCCCTACACGATTTGGTAAATCTGCAGCATTAATTTCTGCTTCAATGTTTATAACATTTCCGTCTTTATCTTTACCTGTTGACGCTATAAGGTTAGCTTCTTCTGCTGTTATAAGAGCACCTGCACTAGGAGCAGGTCTAGTTGTTACAGGTTGTCCTGTTACTGGATCAATAACAGTATCTTTAGGAGCAGTTATTTCTCTTGTTAAAGCAGCATCTGCAGTATATGAAGTTATAGTACCTGCATCATCTCTAACAGGTTGTAATCTTTGTCGTGCCTCTGTTGATACTTGATTTGTATAAGATATTATACTACCATCAGGACCTAGTACAGGAACGCCTATCTGTCTTGCCTGAACCTGAGCCGCTTCCATACCTGCGGTATATCCTGTTATATTACCTTGAGCATCATATATAGGTCTTCTTTGAGCAGGTCCTGTAGCTTGTGGAGCACTGTATCCAATAACTTCTCCTTGAGCATTAAGAATAGGACTACCTGCTTGTTGAGCTGTAGGTATATCTTCTGTTGTTTGTGTTTTTAAAAATGCACTTTTATCGCCTGGTGTAAATCCTATTACTTTTCCATCAGCATCATAGATAGGTACTCCACCTACAGTGCCTCTCATTTCTTCTGTTCCAGGTTGATATACTTGGTCTTGATATCTAAATATACCTCTTTCAGGTATAGCAGGATCTAGTGCCATTTGAGCTGTATAGCCTCTAGGATCATTAGGATTAAATACTAAATCAGATATTCCTGTTGCTGCAGGACCTCTTCTAGTAATCGTATCCCCTGTTTCTGCGTTTACATATACATATATAAAAGAACCATCATTTTGTGGTAATTGATATTTTAATTCGTATCCTTCTGGTACAGGCTCTTGTGTGTCTTCTGTCCCAGAATCTGCATCAGTTCCGTCTCCTCCAGTTCCTCCAGTTCCGTCTCCTTCAGTTCCGTCTCCTTCAGTTCCATCACCTTCTGTTCCCTCTCCCTCTGTTCCGTCATCAGCAGAAGGGGCTATATACTCTTGCTGTCCTGTTTCTGGATTAAATTTAAAATAAGATAATAGTTTTTGAACAGGTGCATATAAAGGAGATTGAGGATTTTGAAACACTGTAAATAAATAATTGTATATTTCTTGGTCATTAAGATTAGAGCCCATAAAAGAATTAAGTACATTTTCCCATGTTATTTCTTGCCCTGCAGATGATTTAGTTTGTGCCATAGTCCTAAGAATAACATTCATTTGCTCTTCAGTTCTTTTACTTTCTGATTCGTTAACAGGACCATCTACTTTTTGGTTAGTTGTAGCATCCACATACATAGTTTCAATCACATCTCCATATTCATTATATCCTACTATAGTTTTTATATTATTTATTACTGAAACTGTATCATAATTTTGAATTTGATTATATTTAGGATTAACAGGATAGTCTGTGCCTATTATTTCTCCTGCTGCATTTAATGAGTGTCTAATATATGTTTTATTGTCTGGGCTAAGACCTGCTAATTGATACCTAACATGAGTTGTATCTTTTGTTCCAGATCCATCTCCTTCAGTTCCACCAGTTCCTCCAGTTCCGTCTCCTCCAGTTCCACCAGTTCCGTCTCCTCCAGTTCCTCCAGTTCCGTCTCCTCCAGTTCCACCAGTTCCGTCAAATCCACTACTTGCACTTGTAACTGCCCCAGATGTATCTACTCCTGCTGCTTTAAAAGCGTCAATACTTTGTTGAGGTAATGTTCCTTCAGCTATAGCTTGTTGTATGCCTGGGCTATCATAAATAGTTTGCATATTTAAACCCATAAATGCTTTAGGTACTTTCTGCCCTGTTTTGGCTAAATGCTCTAATAACACTTTTTTTCTATTTTCTATTTCTATTTCAGTCAACGGTGTTGGCATCTTCTATCCTTTTAAAATAATACTAACTTTAATAATAATCCTATTACACTTGTTGATGCACCAATTAATATAAACTCTATCCTATAAAGTCTTTTATCTATTGCAGCATATCGGTCAGCACATGCGTCAACATGTGATTCAATTTTTTGATCCACTGAGGCTACTGTTGGCTTGGCCATGTGCCCTCCTTATTTATATTTGTGTTACAGCATCACGACTAGAATGACTTGCAGCACTTGTTGATGCAGCTCCTCTAGTGCAACCTGTAAGATTTGTTCCGTCTACTCCAGTATAAGTAATTTTTTCATCATTTATCTGTATAGTTCCAGATGTAGTAAATGGATTAGAATTTTTAACAGGAATAGTTGTTACAGAGTCATTAATATCAGATGTAAGGCTATTCCTACCCTTAAAATCTGCATTAGCTGACCATGAAGAACCATCATGTTTATATTTCCAACCCCACCAAGTAGATTGTGCATCTACGCCTGTATGTAATGTTACATTGCTTGAATTGCAATCTGCAATAATTAATTCAGGTGTACCACCCTCACTTATTGTTGTTGAGTCAGAACCAATGTTTACAGTCTTACTATCTGCTAGATAATAAAGACTAACATTGTTATCTTTTCTTACTATTGTTTGCATTTGTTTTCTCCTTATTCACTAATTAATAATTTTGTAGCAGATAATGCTTTTCCTGCTACTATAGTAGTACCTGAACCTGCACCACTAGAATCCGCACTCGTGGCCAAACTACCGTCTGACTGTACAAAATATTTTTGCCCTGCGGTAAGACCGCTTTGTTGAGCATCAATTTGCCCAAATGTTGCAACTTCAGCTTGTGCGTTATCAGCTACAGTTTTTGTTGCTATGCCTATATAACTTTCTCCATCTGTTGCCATATTTGTAGTTGTTTCATCTCCATCTCCTTGCCAAACAGAAGCATAACCATCATTGTCAGAATTAAGTTCATATACACCAATGAACCTTTTTGTATCTTCATCCCAAGCTAATCCTAAAGTAGATTCATTAGAACTTACTGCAAGAGCATTACTATTTATTGTTCTTTCAGTACCAAATGTTGCAGCACCTGTTCCTGAATTCATTGTTGCTGAAATATATTGAGCTTTATCAGAATCATCTTCATCTGAGAAGAATATGTGTACTCCACCTAATTCAGCTTTTATTTGAGGTCTATGATTTATTTGATTTGATGCAAAGTTAGCTGTTGCTGTAGTAGTAACACTAGTTCCATCTACTTTTACAGAAGTTAGTTCTCCTGCACTTGATGATTTTCTACTTACACATGCAACCCTACCAGTAGTAGGTTCATATACAGCACCTCCTGCCATAGGCTCTGACGAAGCACCAGAAGTTAAAGCACTAGACTCAGTACCTGCAGTTAAATCTGTACCAGAAATAGTAATTACTGTAGCTTTTAAATCACTTCCATCATTTCTAAAAAATACACATTTATCATTACTAGAATCATATGCTAAAGCAAAATAAGATGTAGTTGCACTTTTCCAAGTTACTTGTGTTCCACCTGAAATAGTAGTTCCTGAAGTAGTCAAAACTCTAGCTAATCCATAGTTATTACTATCGTTTCTATACATTACAACCCATTTTCTTTCGCCTACATTAACAACATCTACATCTCTAGGATCACCACTATAAACATTAAAAGTAGTTCCTGAAGTAATTGTTCCATCACCATCTTCTGTGACAACTACAGCATCTAGTTGATTATTACTTGAATTATGCCAACATATCATAGTTTGATAACTTACAGGATCGTAAGCTGCTTTTACATGATCACCATTTTTACTATAAATATCTTGAGCAGAACCCCATGATATAGAATTAGTTGTTCCGCCTGTTACTGTACCCACATAAACTCTTAGAGTACCTGCACTTGTTGCATGTAAAGCTAAAATAGCTTTATTTCTGTATTTGTCATAAACTATATCGTGAGATACAATAGTATCAGCAAGATATTCAGCAGCAGTTCCTGCACTGAAAGAATAGCTTGAAGTGGTTTCCGCAATCATAGAAAATTCACCATCACTATCTACTTGAACTGGTTTACCTGCGGTAATAGCACCTTCTGCAGTACTATATAAATACCCTTCGTTTTCTAATAATTGTATTTTATCTGCTGCTATAGCTTTACCTAAATATTGTTCGCCTGTACTACTACCTACTAAACCTACTACACCATTACCATTTGTAAAGTAGTGATTGCCTATAGTAAGGGAAGTTTGGTTTTCATTAACACCACCAGGTATATTAATTTTACCTGTAGCTGTATCTGATATGGATTCTGCAGCTATACCTAAGTAATTACCATTGTCTAAGTTTGAACTAAGTGGGAATCGTGTCGTAGCATAAGATACTTTATTAGAATTGCCTGAATCAAATGTACCTAGTAAAACACCCTTACTTGCACCAAAACAACCAGAACCTGCATGAAACCTATTATCGCTTGTAGATAATACCGCCCCAGTAGCAACACTAAATGATGAAGCTCCTGGAGTTATAGTTTTATATGTAAGAGCATCTGAGTTATCATCATCTCTGTAGAAAAACATAATTTTCTCGCCTACAGCATCAAATACCACTTCACCATAATCGTTACCACTTGCTGTAGCGTTCCATATAGTTGCTGTACCTGCAAAAGAAATAGAATTAGTTCCTGCGGTAACTGTGCCTATAGCACCTTTCCATAATCCATCATCATTATTTTCGTAAGCAGCAAATACTTTATTGTTTGTCGTATCGTATGTAAGAGCTACATTTTGTCCATCATCTCCAGAATCTAATAAAACATCTGATCCTATGGTTACAGTTGGAGATGCTGCAGTTCCTCCTAATTGAATAACATTAGCGGTTACTTCTTCAGAATTAGAACCATCAATATATAACGATACTGCTCTATTTGCATCAGGATCATAAATTATGTCACAACGAGTTCTCATCGAATTACTTGTATGTAATGCAGCAAAACCTTGACCTGTATATGCGGCTGTGCCTGTATTATAAGAAATTGCTCTAATAAAACTAGTAGAAGAACCTTTTGGAGCACCTGAATAATGCATAACTACATAATTATTATCTGTATCGTAGGCTAACGCATAACCTAAAGCTTGTATATGACCTTGAGCATGTATTGTGGCTGCTCTAAAATCTGAATTTGCGTTTTCATATACTATAGTTGTTTTCTTTAAATCTGTATCATAAGCTATTCCAATACCTGATGCGTCATTATTATTTGTACTTGCGGTTATAGTATAAACATCTGTAATATTATTGTTAGTTCCTGAAGTAGCATCAAGGGCATTTACTTTAATATTACCATTACTGCTCGTTCTATGAGCAACCATAACTAACTCAGCCTGAGAATCATAGATAGCATTGTGTAATCCTGAAGCATCTCCATTATAAGTTGTAGATGATCCATAAGTCATATCTGTTCCAGAAATTGATCCTACTATTGCTTTACCAATATGACCATCACTTTCGTCATTATATACTACAACAAATTTATTTGATCCCTCATGATATGCTACAGATAGATAAGAAGCAACGCCTGCATCTTCAAAAATATCTTCAGAGCCAAAAGCTACAGTGTTATCTGTGCCGCCTGTTATCGTAGCAACTTTTGATGCACCATCNNTACTAGACCTTTTGTCATANNCAATTANTATTTTATTTGTATCAGGATCAAAAGCTGTTGCANTNNNATTAGTATCTGTATCAGAAACAATAGCCTTTGTACCAAAAGCTATACTATTATCTGTTCCACCAGTAACTGTTCCAACAATAGCTTCTAGAGGATCATTAGCAGTAGTGTTATTTTTATAAGTAATTAATACTCTATCAACATTAGGATCGTATACAATATTAGGATGTTGACAATTATCTGTACCTGCAACGGCTGTTACTGAACCCCATGTTGTAACATCTGTTCCTGAATTAACTGCACCT
>FUFK010045145.1_pt1 | contig 26128 bp, 25 predicted proteins | sample 1021851 | NCBI WGS metagenome assembly FUFK01 (sample SAMEA51879418, study PRJEB19060) | metagenome | reverse complement strand
AGAAACTTTGAAATTCTTGAACTAGGTCTAACTTTTCCCAAGTGAATCCACCATCTAGTTCTGGCTCTCGACCAAAGTGGCCATAAGCTGCGGTTCTAGCGTATATTGACTCATTTAACTCAAGACGTTCCCTTATGCCTCTAGGTGACAAATCGATTTGCGTTTGAATGTACTCGCTTAATTTTACCTCCGAAACATTACCAGTACCGTGAGTGTTAATGTAGACTGATAGAGGTTTTGAAATGCCTATTGCATAGGAAAGCTGTATGGTGCATTTTTCTGCTAGATCTGCCGCNACAACATTCTTNGCAAGCCATCTGGCNGCATAAGCTGCTGACCTATCTACTTTGGAGGGATCTTTTCCAGAAAATGCACCTCCACCGTGGGGTGCAGCGCCACCATAGGTATCTACAATTATTTTCCTACCAGTTAAACCGGCGTCACCGTCTGGTCCGCCCACGACGAAGCGCCCAGTTGGATTTACATAAAACTCCTTTTCTGGACACATCCAACCCTTTGGTAGTGTTTGCTCAACGAAAGGCCGTACTATTTCTCGAACCTCTGCTTGTTCTAAATCGTCATCGTGTTGGGTGGAAATGACGACTGATGTGGAGCGAATTGGTCTGCCATTTTTATAAAGGAGACTCACTTGGCTTTTTGAGTCAGGCCCTAAACCTGTGATTAACTTACTTCGTCTTGCATCGGCCATTTTTTTTAATATTTGATGGGAGAATTGAATGGGAGCGGGCATAAGAACATCTGTTTCACGACAGGCATAACCAAACATTATCCCTTGGTCACCTGCTCCTTCGTCTTTATTACCCGATGCGTCTACGCCCATAGCTATATCTGTAGATTGCTCGTGCAGTAGGATTGAAATGTCAACATTCTCCCAATGAAAGCCACTTTGCTCGTAGCCGATGTAACGAATTTTTTCTCGAATTTTTTCGGCAATGATATCATTAGTTACGCTGGAGGGTCCTCTTACTTCGCCTGCTAAGATAATGCGATTTGTAGTCGCCATGGTTTCGCAAGCGACTCGACTAGATTTATCTTCCGCGAGAAATAAATCTAGAACTGTATCAGAGATTTGATCACAAACCTTATCTGGATGACCCTCAGAGACAGATTCACTGGTAAAAATATATTCATCCTTAGACACCGAAACCTCCGTTAAGCAAATTTGAATCAACCTTCAAAAAAATTTAAATGGACGCAACCTTTTCATTGCCGTTTTAAACGGGTCGGTCAAGACAAATCAAGCCTAGAGGTCTCTAATGTATTTTGAAAGACCTGTTATTGAAAAATAATTTACCCAAAAGTGTAACGAAAAGAATGAGTGTTGTTATTAAAAGGTAGATGCTGTCACCAATTTTGGTATAGAGGGTTTCTGATCTAAGTGGCTTTATCAGATCTTGATCAACATAACCTGTCTCCCCCAATGCAATCTCCGACAATTTCCTTCCTAGTGGGTCATAAGTAGCAGAGATACCTGTATTTGCGACCCGGATGAGCGGTATTCCTTCCTCTATTGCTCTTAACCTTGCGTGTTCCAGATGTTGATAAGGCCCGGCACTTTTTCCAAACCAAGCGTCGTTTGTGAGATTTATAAGCAGACTAGGCCGTTTATTTGGATCGTCTATCATAACCTTACCCGGAAAAATTATTTCAAAGCAAACTAGCGGCGATATATAACCCACTGTGGGAAGCTTTATGGAGGATAGACCGGGCCCAGCTTTGAAGTCGGGAAATTTTGTTACGAGTTTTGGGAATGGTAGCCAGCTTCTAAAAGGCACGTATTCTCCAAAGGGAACTAGATGAGCTTTATCATAACGATGAGCTATTTTCCCCCCAGCGGTTAAAACGAATACGGAATTTAGAGGTTGATTTGTATCAGTCTGACTCAAGGAAGGAGCGCCAGTGATTAAATGCACTTCTTTCTTCAGTAAATGCCCTATCCAATTACGAAGATCATCGTCCTTGGCAATTAGGCCGGGTATCGCGGTTTCGGGCCAAATGATAAGATTAGGTGCCCTAAATAGGGACTTTTGAGAACGTTGTGCGCCCTGTATTTTACTCAAGGCAATATATTTTTCTATATTGCGTATGCGGAATTCCGGGGCCCACTTTTCTTTTTGGGGAATATTTCCCTGAACCAATCTTATTCTATAATTAGGATTTAGCTCAGTTGGGTTTTTGTTTAATCTGTTGGTACCATAAAACCACAAGGCTACAGGGATTAGTAACAATAGTGTTATAAAAACTCGATAATAGGGTAGCTTCCAAAGTTCTCTAGTCAATAAAAGAGTTGGTCCCGCAGTAAAGAGTATCAAAAGCCAACTCAATCCATACGCACCTATTAGCGAGGCGGCTTGGAGAATAGAATCAGAAAAAGAGAACATATAAGCAGGTAAATTCCATGGAAAACCAGTAAATAAATGACCCCGAAGATACTCGCTTAGTGTCCAAAGTGTTGAAGCTAATATAGGGAACCAAAAAAGTGGAACTAGGATTTTACATAAAATTGGTATGATTAACGATGGTATAACGGCTAAGAGGGCTGGGATACCCATCAAAGAAAATGGCAGTAGCCAGCCAAATTGGTCGCTATCAACTAGCAAAGCGTTTGAAATCCATTGAAGACCAAATAAGTGATATCCAAAGCTAAAAACCCAAACAATTAAAGCTCCTTTTTTAATTGTTTTAGTTCGGTAAATTAAAAAGAAAAAAACTGAGAAGCCAAATACCCCTAATGGAAAAGACCAAGGAGGGAGCGCTGTAGCTGACAACAAACCAGCCAAAAAAGCTAATACAGGGACGCGCCAGCTAGAGGCGAGAAATGAACCTAATGATTCAAGGTATCTTAGCGTCATATAGCTATCTCAAAAAGCGAAATTCTTATTTATAAGATTAATTTTCAGCGGTCAGTATTTCTTCGACACGTGGCCTAAGTATTCTAACAGTCTTTAATCGACGTGGGTCTGCTTCAAGGATCTCAAACTCCAANCCACTAGTGTGACGGATAACTTCGCCTCTTTTTGCGATTCGCCCCGTAAGATAAAAAATAAGGCCGGCTATTGTATCAGCTTCGTCTTTCTCTTCAACACTTAGGATCGGACCAAAAAGATCCTCGAGATTTTCAATTGTAGCGCGAGCGTTTGCTATAGCACTGCCATCTGGTTGATTTAAAATTTTAGTTGTTTCCTCTACATCATGTTCATCAATTATTTCGCCAACAATTTCTTCCACCAAATCTTCAATTGTTATTAAGCCATCTATACCGCCAAACTCATCCACAACTAGAGCTAGGTGTCTACGGGTCATTCGCATTTCTTGAAGAAGATCTAGAGCTCTAATCGTAGGAGAAACAAAAAGAACTTCTCTTATTAAATCAGACAAGGCGGTTTTTGTTGCCGAGTTGCTATGAGCCAATACATCCTTTATGTGCACCATACCAAGGGTTTCATCAAGATTATCCCGGTAAACGGGCAATCTAGAGTGCGCGAGTTTTACCATTTCAGAAACTAGTTCAGGTATTGATGTTTTAACATCGACTGCAGCAATATCTGCTCTTGGCACCATTACGTCCCAAGCGGTAATATCTCGNAGTCCTAACACGTTTCTAAGCAGCGTGCGCTCATGATTATCTTCATCTAGTGGATTAGATTCTTCTTCGATCAACTCCTCCAATGTATCCCTCACATTGGACGGTGTTGGAATTATGTTAAAGAGTTGGAGAACCTTTTTGGCGGCTGTAAGCAATATTAAATTATCCTAAGTTTAACGATTGTCTGCGACATTATATCACAAAACATTTTATTATCTCTCGTCATGTAATTTCAATTTCAATAATACCTTCGAGTATTGAGTCAGAGATTCAGATGTTGTAAGGATTTTGCACGCCCAATTTACTGAGAATATCCACCTCTAAAGCCTCCATTTTTTGGGCTTCGATAGCAGTTCCATGATCAAAACCAATTAAATGGAGGCATCCATGGATTAACAAGTGTTTAACATGGTTTATGAAAGATATTTTTGATTGAGTACTCTCTTTCAGAACCGTTGTGAAGCTGAGGGCAATATCGCCAAGTAGTATATTTTTACTATGTGTATGCTGATTCTCGTTCGCGAAAGACAAGACGTTTGTTGTTCCTACCTTATTTCTATATAATTTATTCAGCCCACTCATCTTTTCGTCGTCAGTCAACAAAATGCTGACAATATTATTTCCGCTTGTAATTGATGGAAATGCTTGGCTTGAAAACGAGGCGATAGTTGTTTCGCAAATATTAATAATGTTCACCTCTTCACTCAGCCACTTAGGGGATTCGACATTAGTTTCCGCCAAGAATTTTCCAGTTTTTCTCATTGTCTCATTCTGCGGGGACTTCATACAAATGATTTCCCTCGCGTTTATCGTACGCATTTACGATGCGCGTTACCATCGGATGCCTGATGATGTCATTGCCAGAAAACCTGATAATCGAAATACCAGATATTTTCTCTAAAACTTCTATAGCATCTTTTAAACCTGACTTAATATTTGGAGGTAAGTCGATTTGTGATAAATCACCTGTAACGCAAACTCTAGAGTTTTCTCCCATTCGTGTCAGGAACATTTTCATTTGGGCAGGAGTAGTATTCTGCGCTTCATCAAGGATAACAAAAGAATTGGCCAGAGTCCTACCGCGCATAAAAGCAAGAGGGGCTACCTCAATCTGGCCATTTTCTATCATCCGTTCAACATTTTCGCTTGGCATCATATCAAAAAGAGCATCATAGAGAGGGCGTAAATAAGGATCTATTTTTTCCTTCATGTCGCCAGGCAAAAAACCAAGTCGTTCGCCGGCTTCTACCGCAGGCCGCGATAATATTAGACGCTCCACTTGGCGTTTTTTGAGCAAAGAAACCGCCACCGCGATTGCTAAGTAAGTTTTCCCTGTGCCAGCTGGCCCAACTCCAAGTGAAACCTCTGATTTGAGGAGAGCTTTGACGTATGTTTGTTGATTAGCGGACCGCGGAATTATCCGTCTTTTCCAAGTTTCTAGTTTGCCAAATTGAGTGTCAAAGCCGTTAAGATCTGGTTTCCCGTTCTCGTCTGTTGAGTTTAATATCCACTCTATAGCTGCATCAATAATTTCGAAGTCTATACAATCCCGTTCGCCTCCTATATCTAGCTTTTTATATAGAGTTTCTACAGCTGCGAGTGCTTGATTAACATTTTTTTCTGAGCCTTTAACTTCTATCTGATTTCCAAAACACCCAATAGATACCCGGAGCTTTTGCTCTATGCGAGCGATGTTTCGATCGTGATCCCCAAATAGAAGTGGCAGTATTTTGTAATTTGCAAATTCGATCTTAGCTTTTGTTTTGCCACTAATCTTGGCGCTCAAGAATATATCCCCTTAGCTTCTATCTTAGATGGTTCTTTAATATCATAGAATTTATCATTATCGACCATATCTCCGGATATGCCTTTTGAGAAGCCATCTAATATTCTCACTTTTTGAATGCTCCCTATTAATTGCTCATTTCCACAGAAATGGGCTGCCTGCATGTAAGGAGTTTTACCAACTAACTGTCCTTGTTTTCGACCGTGTTTTTCCACCAAAACACTTTGAACCGTCCCAACTTTTTTTAAGTTAAAGGCTAATTGTTGAGCATTTAGTAATTGTTGTAGGCTCTCCAAACGATCAGATTTTATTTGCTCGTCGACTTCCACTTTACCTGAGGCGGGAGTACCAGGTCGTGAGCTATATTTAAATGAGTAAGCTTGTGCAAACTCAATATCTGAAACTAACCGTAATGTCTCTGCGAAATCGACATCAGTTTCTCCAGGGTAACCAACAATAAAGTCNGAAGAAAATGCTATATCTTCTCTTACTTTTCTAAGCTTATCAATGATTGATCTATAAAATGTAATATTATGCTTTCTGTTCATGTTTTTTAGTATTGTGTTCGAGCCACTTTGAATAGGTAAATGTAAGTATGGCATCAACTTAGGCACTTCACCGTGAGCTGATATTAAATCGTCATCCATATCTTTTGGGTGAGAGGTCGTATATCTAATGCGCTCAAGACCATCTAGTTCTGCAAGTTCCCTTATTAAACGACCTAGAGTCCATTCTTTTCCATTAGGCGACAAACCATGGTATGCATTTACATTTTGCCCTAATAAAGTGATCTCTTTTGAGCCAGACTTTANAAGTTTTTCCGCCTCTTCTAATACTTGGCCGGCCGGTCGTGAAATCTCGGCGCCACGGGTATACGGGACTACGCAAAAGGAACAAAATTTATTGCAACCCTCCTGAATGGTCAAAAAAGAGTTTGTAGGACTGTTCGAGTTTGACGATAATTCATCAAATTTCTCTTCAGTAGCGAACTCTGTCTCTATTATCTGGGAGCCTGCTACTAGGCTTAAATCCATTTTAAGTGCTTTGTTAACCATTTCTGGAAGCCGGTGATATGTTTGTGGGCCGAAGACTAGGTCAACATATGTTGCTCGTTCTAAAATTTCTTCGCCCTCTGCTTGCGCAACGCATCCAGCTACTCCAATTAAAACCTTTCGATTCTTCTCTAGGGCAGATAGTTTAAGTTTCTTTAACCGCCCTAGTTCCGAAAATACCTTCTCGGTTGCTTTTTCTCTAATATGACATGTGTTTAGAATTATGAGATCTGCTTGGGCAGGATTGTCAGTTTTTTTATAGCCTAGCGGCTGAAGCAACTCAAACATCCGATCAGAATCGTAGACGTTCATCTGGCAGCCATAGGTCTTGATGAACATGTACTTATTAGATTTAGGAATTGGTTTCTGGCCAGTTAGGGTCATTCCGGTCCATTTAAGCTGGGACGTGGCATCAAGACTTTTTAGCTTTCATAAATTTCCACTTTCTAAAGCAACTCTAACATTCGTTTAAACGAAGTCAAGTTATGGGTCTATCGGTAGGGCTTTTCCGACTCAAAGGCTATTATTTTTTGGCAGTGATTTGCTAATTTTTTGCGGTTTCTAAACACTACAGCTTTAATAGGTTCGTGAAAAACAAGCTTGATTGTTATTGTGCCTAATGAAAGGGATTGCCAAAGATGGGGCAGCAAATCCATATCACCATACCAGGCAAGAAAAGGCTTACTCCGACGATCCACCGGCATCCCGTTGATTTTTTCGTATCTTATAGTCAAAGGCTGAACTATTGCGTCTGCCTTAATAGGTGCCTCAAAAAGCGATGGTTTAAATGGCAGTACCTTTCTTCCATCACTGCTGGTTCCCTCTGGGAAAAGTATCAATCTCTCCGACTGAAATAATAGATGCTTAATCAATTGTAATTGCTTTAGAGCAGAACTAGAGCTTCGGCTGATAAAAATTGTTCTTGTCAATTTTGCAAGAATACCAAATACAGGCCAAGTTGAAAGCTCTTGCTTGGCTATGAAACGACCTGGCACAATTGAACCTATAGCGACAATATCGAGGTAGGATATATGATTTGCTACGAAGAGAGCTTTTTCAGTCTTGGTCGGGCTACCCTCAACTTTTATTTGAAGCCCGAGGACGTGGGAGGCTAATTTATGATGTAATGTACCTATGAAAGAAGCTATAGATGGAAAAAATAAAAGATTAACTAACTGAAAAGGTAGCAAAAATATAGTTAGAAAAGTGTAGTTAAAAAGACGAATGAAAGACACCCAATGAGATGCAGATTTTGTTGTAAAAGCCAGTTTTCGTGTATTAATAGTATTCAATAGATGTGTCATCCGTTTTTAAATTTTCTCTCATAATGTGCCTTATATCTGGCAGGAAGATCATCAGTCTTAACAATAATACAAACGTCAGTTGTATTGAATTGATGATCAATTACAGCTCCGTCTCCAACTTGGGCGCCTATTCGTAAATATCCTTTTATCAAGGGTGGTAGTTCTTGTATGGCGGATCTCTTATTCTGAGGCGCATCATTTTTACAATTCATATCGATATAGCGTTCTGGAAGAGCGCGTGGACAGATTGCTGCGGGCGCTGTGTGATAGGTGCTCAAATAGTAAAGCGATTTGCGGAAATTGCATGGGTCGGGACTCGGGAAACTAGCGCAACCGAACATTAAATCGATATTATTGCAGAAAATATAAGATGCTATTCCTTGCCACATTAGCTGCAATGTCGCTCTATTTCGGTAGTTGGAATCAACACAAGATCGACCTAGTTCCATAATCTTTCCTGGAAAACTTAGTAGCTTTGAGATATCAAATTCCTGCGCAGTGTAGAACGAGTGTTGGCTCTCAAGATGGTGTGTTTGTAACAAGCGGTAAGTGCCTACAACAGCGGAAGAGAGCCCACCATAGAGCGATCCAGGAATATGTCGATCAAAGACAATCAAGTGATCAGCTCTTTGATCATGTTTGTCAGCATCAAGCTCACTCTTTGTTAAACCATGATCGGGCAGGGCACCCATCTCCTCATAAAAAACTTTGTATCTAAGGCGTTGGGCTGCTTCAATTTCACGATCATTTTTGGCTAGTCTTACCTCTAAGCTACCCATAGAAATCGTTTCTATGCTTTGTCTTCTGACAGGATATATGCAGCTCGGTAAAGGGGTTTTAAAAACTTTGGTAGTTTGCATCGGTATTACTTAACCTCTAAAATTTTATGCAGTGTTCTTAAGGTTTAAAATCGAATCAACAAATTTGTAGTAAACTGTTTTCAAGAATTTTTTGAGACTAAAACAAAAACCTGAATAGCAATATGCACCTACAACCAAGTCGATTTTTTTACGTCGATGTGAAATAAAAAATTTTTTTAAGTAGATTTTTTAGTTAAGATTGCTGATGAGCTAAGTGTTCTCCGATAGACTATGGCGTCTTCTGCTCTTACTTTACCTTGCTTATAATAATTAGTTCGAGTGCCAACACATCTAAAAAAGTTTTTTTCATAAAGATGCGTTGCAGCCCGGTTTGACCTGGCTACCTCTAAAAATACGTCGATAGTTCCGGTTCTAGCAAGATGTCTTAAGGCATTTTCCAAAAGAAATGCCCCTAAGCCAGTCCTTCTAGAGACTTTTCGGACAAAAACAAATAACAGTTCTGCCTCATCGACAAGACTTTGGGCGATTATTATTCCTTCGAGCTGAAAAATATTTCCTGGTGTTTTTACAGTTAATGCATAGGTAATGTTATCNTTGGTATTCATTGACCTGTTTATATGCCCGTAACTCCAGCCAAGTTTGTTGGATAACGTGTAGTTATTTTTTGCTTTGAATAATATCCATCTTTTTAAGGATTGATATGAGCGGAACGGACCACTGAAAGTCTTTTTATTGCTCCGGCTATCTAATATTAGGCAGCGGATGTTGTTATTTTTGATGCCGGAACAATTGGAAAACTTGTCGGNAAGTTTTTTCCCGCCACTAAAATGATANACNTTATATTTATCTGTATTGGGCAAGGTCATCTAATTTTTGGAATAGAGACGTCTGGTTTTCTAAGGTAATTGAGATCCACTTGATAAGAATACCCGAGGTTTGCTGTAGAGTTAAAAAGAGCCCAATATTCTTTCGTGGTTGTTATATCGAATGCGTCGACACCCGAAAAGTCTTCGGTGAATGCTGGACCGCTAGGTTTAATTATCTCTGCTATGGCCTCGACAATTAAACCGCCTGCATCACCAGCTATTCTTACTGACTCACCGGGTTGGTATAAACTTTCAAAACGGCCAACTATATCAGAAATGGATAGCGCTTGGCTTTCAATAATCTCAGTGCCGCTTTTATCTCTGCATTCCAAGTACAGCTCCTTTCTTTTGCTCTCAATAACAATCAATAGGAGATCAGTTACCGGTAAATTTCTGTTATTCTTCACTCTACNTGCAATAGCATCAAAACATGACACACCAAACAACGGAATATTATTGGATAATGCGATAGCTTTTGCCGCGGCAAGACTAATCCGAAGCCCGGTAAACGACCCCGGTCCTTTCGTTACAGCAACGAAACGTAACTCATCAAAATGAGTTTTTGCGTCCTTCATAGTAGATTCGATCATGGGAACAATTGCGGAGGCATGCCCCCTATCCATTGAAACGTAATTGTGCCCTGTAACAACTTTATCTGTCGTGACGCATACAGAACATGCTGAAGCTGAAGAATCAATCAAGATAGCCTTCATTTTTTCTAGAAATTCCTCTCAGCGAATGTATTTAGCATATATAAAAAAAAGCGTTTTACTCTTAATTAACGACATTTCTCCCATTTTTCGTTATATCTAAAATAAACCGCGTCTTACAGGAAGTCTTAAGATGAATTTTTCCTTAAAATTATCAGTGTCGATATTTCTTAGTGCGTTATTCGCAATCAACTGCTTCAGTGTAACACTTGCAGCCTCGAAAAGCTCTTCTGCAGTAGTTGTTGTTTATCATAGATTCAACGAGCCTGCATTTGAGTCAACCAGCATTAGGCTAGAGCAATTTAAAGCCCATCTTTCGGAATTAAAAAAAAGCCAGTATAACGTAGTATCACTTCCTGAGATTGTAAGTAGCATCAATTTGGGAAAAGATCTTCCAGATAGAACTATTGGTCTAAGTGTGGATGACGCTTATCGTTCATTTTATGATGTAGCTTGGCCCTTACTAAAAGCGGCGAAGATGCCTGTCACTCTATTTGTTTCAACAGATGTCGTCGATCGCCAAGCTCCCGGCTACATGACATGGGACCAGATAAGAGAATTGCAAAAGGAGGGAGTAATTATTGGCAGTCAGACCAAGTCGCATAAACATTTACCCCTACTGCCACTGGGTGATGCGAAAATGGAAATCGATAAAGCTAATATTAGAATTGCTACGGAGCTGGGCAAAAAGCCCTCTTTACTAGCTTACCCCTATGGAGAATATAGTTCCCCTGTACGCCAGATAATTGTAGACCGTGGTTTTGATGCAGCCTTTACCCAAAGCTCAGGTGTTATAAGTTCGCACTTGGACAAATTTGCTTTTCCTCGATTTGCTCTGAATGAGCGCTATGGTGGGATCGATAGGTTTAGATTAATAGTAAATGCTATGCCGATGATGGTAACCGATGTTTTACCAAAAGATCCTTTTATTACTAACAATCCACCAGCTTTCGGTTTTACTGTCGATCCCATAGTAGGCAGCTTGAAGCGCCTAGCCTGCTTTGCCTCCAACCAGGGAAAATTGTCTTTAGAGCAGCTTGGGAGGCGGGTAGAGGTTAGATTAGCTTCCGCGTTTCCAGCTGGAAGATCGAGGATTAACTGTACCATGCCGGGTTTGAAAGAAAGATGGAGATGGTTTGGGGTGCAATTCACCGTTCCATAGGAGACTATTTTNTGAATTTAGTCTCCTAAACTTACGTCGCGCAATTCGTTTGAAAGTAGTTCAAAGTCTGCCAATNTATTAATTGAAATTATTTTTAGGATTTTCTCTACATATTTTTCGCCCTCCTGCGAATAAGAGGAGAGATGCGTTGCTAATCGTGAACTAGCATCATCTACATATCGATCATTTTTAATGAACTTCAAACGAGCTTTACGGAAACGGGTGTAAAAGGCGCTTGAATTTAAATTTTGTGCATAATTCTCGACAGCATGACGTAAATTTTTAAAGGCTTTTACCGAATGCTCTTTACCCACCTCTCTTCTTGATGGAGTGAGCCCACTCTTTTTCCATGTCCACTGACCGAATAGGGAATTTCCCTCTAAAGCAAACCTAGAGGTTCCCCAACCTGTTTCTATAGCGGCTTGCGCAATCGCAAGAGGGATGGGAAGGATATTTGCNCGCAGCAACAATTCATCAAACACTTCGTCGTTGAGAGTAGCTTCAGCATTATATTTTGAAAGAACCTTATAGTATTTAAGTTGCTCGAAGATCCAACCTTTTTGATTATTCCTTAAATTAGGTATTCCTATATTTTTCAAATTAAAAATTTGCTGCCTTTTTCTCTGAATTTGCATGTTCCTATCGATGATCAGTGGAAGCAAAATTTTTATGAACAATTTCTTTCTGATTGTTACCTCAGACAATTCTTGAAGGCCATGAGGTAGCCGCCAAAAAAATAGATTGGGCACCAGGGACTCTCGCGATTTTATTTTTTTCAAATCAAAGTCTAACGACCCTAACAGACTTATAAGTGCTAGCGGCGCATCNTTTTTACCAATTGCCAGGTCTTTTTGTGAGCCTTGGTCATCAAAACTTAGAGTGGTCCTGGTAAGTGAAGGGTTTTCTGGGGTGCGGAATTTTAGATTAAACAGGCTTGAGGGAATAAACATGCCAACTAAAATGCTTGCAGATAATAAAAATATCGTTGTAGCGGTTAAATACGCGTTTATTTTATTGCGTTGCATTCCAATGCGTGTTTTTCAATTAAGTTTTTTAAAAAAAAGGTATTTTTTGGGGTGTTACTTAAAAGAATTAATACATCTCGGATTGTCTTACCTCTTTTACTTCTGGGATGTAGTGCCGAAGTAGATTTTCCACGCCCATCTTCAGAGTGGCTGATGAGCTTGGACATCCCGCACATGCTCCACGCATCTGTAAAGTGACAATACCGTCTGTAAAGTCTTCAAAAACAATGTCGCCCCCATCTTGTGCAACTGCCGGACGAACTCGGGTATACAACAGCTCTTTGATTTGGCTCACTATTTCGTCATCTTCGTGATCACCAGTTTCGTTATCACCGTTAGTTTGAACCTCTAGAACTATGGGGCGTTTAGCAGTAAAATGCTCCATGATGGCACCTAATAAGCTAGGCTTCATTAAAGCCCATTCTCGTGAGCCATCTTTAGTAATCGAGATAAAATCTTCGCTTAAAAAAACTCCAATCACCCCATCAATCTTGAAAAGAATTTGAGCGAGAGGTGAACTTGAAGCCTCTTCCAACGAACGAAACTCTAGGTTTTTTCCCGGTAAAACGGGCTGGCCGGGTAAAAATTTGAGGGTTGCCGGATTGGGCGTTTCTTCTGTCTGTATAAACATCGTTACCTCTCTCTCTTCTTTAAAGCTATCAGTTTATCTACCAAAAGTTCTTAAAGTTCCAAATATTAAAAACAAGTAAACAGACTTCAGGGTTTTAGGAACCCAACGATTTCTTTAGCCTCACTAACAATTGGCTTCGCTATTTCTCTAGCCTTATTAGCCCCATGGTTTAAGATACTATCAACTTCGTCGGGATAATTCATCAAGCGTTGCATTTCTTTACCTATTGGTCCCATAATTTCTACCGCTAGTTCTGCAAGGTATTNCTTGAAATCGCCAAAACCTCTCCCTGCAAATTCTGAGACCACACTTTCCTCACTTCGTTGAGATAATGCAGCAAAAATAGTAATCAAGTTCTGCGCTTCAGGCCGCTTATCTAATTCATGTAGCGAGTCTGGGAGTGGATAAGGGTCTGTTTTAGCCTTCTTTATTTTTTGAGCAATCGCATCAGGGCCATCTGTCATATTTATTCGTGAGTAGTCTGAAGGATCTGATTTACTCATCTTCTTTGTTCCGTCGCGTAGGCTCATAATTCTAGCAGCTGCTTTTTGAANCCTAGCTTCNGGCAAGGGGAAAAAGTCTATTTCAAACATTGAGTTAAAAGCTTGAGCTATATCACGACAAAGTTCTATGTGTTGTTTCTGGTCCTCTCCGACAGGCACGTCGGTAGCTTTGTAGGCTAATATATCAGCAGCCTGTAGAACAGGGTACGTATACAGACCAACAAACGCACCATCACGATCTTTTCCAGCTTTCTCTTTAAATTGCGTCATTCTGTTAAGCCATCCGAGGCGGGCAACGCAATTAAACAGCCATGCCAGTTCGGCGTGTTCGGGAACCTGGCTCTGATTAAAAATAATGCATGTCTCAGGGTTCACCCCCCCTGCAATCACTCCGGCAGCAACTTCGCGAGTAGCATTCCGCATCGTCAATGGATCCTGAGGGAGGGTAATGGCATGCAAGTCTACGACGCAAAAAATGCATTCATAGTCATTTTGCATTTTTGCCCAATTNCTAATNGCNCCCAGNTAATTACCAAGTTGCAAANTACCCGATGGTTGGATGCCTGAGAAAATTCGCTTCATAAAGTTGTTCCTTTCAAGCACTCACTCGATTAGCCTGCATAGCGCTTGCTGGTCAAGGTTTTAAGTAATTAAAAATTGTTATTGGTTGTTTTTGACCCACGACTTTATTTCTTGACGGACTTCGGAAAGTCGTATCACGCGAAATAAAAATACTGGAATAATATATAAAAATAATCCGAGCAGAATTNGNGCAGCTAANGATANTATATTCGAATTTTTTGAGCCGAANATCGAATCTCCGGCGAATTCTATCAACCCGAGCAAACCCATTCCCATCACTGCAGATGCCATGAAAGTCCGAACTAATCTAACGTAGGTTTTCTTACTGTGTTGATGAAGCCCTTTTTGTTTCAATATAAAGGCAAGGATCGCGGCATTCAGCCACGCAGTTATTGAAGTAGCTAGGGCCAACCCAGCGTGTGCTAAANACTGCATTAATATTATGTTGAGNACAAGATTNGTTAGAACCATNAAACTGGCAACCTTCACTGGGGTGAGNGTGTCATAACGCGCAAAAAAACTTGGTTGTAAAACTTTTATTATTATGAACGCAGGTAGTCCTAATGCATAACAAAATAACGTTTGTGCTGTTGCATCAACGGCCGTCGGGGAAAATGCACCGCGTTCAAACAATGTACTGATGATAGGCTGTGACAATACCAAAAGCCCTACAGCAGCAGGAAGGGCAAGAACCATCCCAAATTCCAGGGCTTGATCTTGGCTACTTTTTGCTTTTTCGAGCTCGCCGCATTGAATTTCTCGAGATAATTTTGGAAGAAGTGCAGTGCCAATAGCTATGCCAATCAAGGCCAAAGGTAGCTGGTTTATTCTATCAGCAAAATAAAGAAATGAGATAGAACCGGAAGGCAGGGTTGATGCTAGAATTATATCGATTAATAGGTTTATCTGTACAACACCTGCCCCTAAAACTGCAGGTAACATTAACTTAAACAACTTTTTAACTCGCTCGGTTACTCTCGGGCGTCGCAACTTTGGGATACTACCATTTTGACGGCATGCTTCTAGAAGCCAAATAAATTGGGCGACGCCAGAAATAGCGACAGCAATTGCTAAAACATGTCCTTTTGTTTCCATACTGTTTTCAAAGAAAACTAGAGAAACGATAAGAATTATATTTAATAAGATTGGAGCAGAAGCCATAGCTCCAAATTTGCCAAAGCTGTTAAGTATGCCACCCAACAAAGCTACTAGAGATATTGGTGTCAGATAAATAAAAGTAATCCTGGCTAGCTCAACTGTTAAGTCGAATAACCAATCCCGTTCGATAAAACCAGGTGCCAGACCCAGCATAACAGTTGGCATAAATATTATTACAAAAAAGCTAAATAAAAATAAACCAATCCCCATAATAGAAATAACTTCTTCGGCAAATTCGAGGGCATCCTTTCTACCTTTGTCCTGAAGCAGACGGGAAAAGGTAGGCACGAATGCCACAGTGAAGGCGCCTTCTGCTGTTAAGCGTCGGAAAAAGTTTGGAAATTTAAACGCGATAAAAAATGCGTCTGCTATTGGGCCAGCCCCAAGAATCGATGCAATCAATATGTCGCGGGCAAAGCCGGTGATTCGGCTCATCATAGTAAACCCGCTAACGGTAGCAACAGCGCGCAAGAGAGACATTATGTTGATTTAGTTTATTTCAATAAATTCTAAAAGCGAATGTTTCATCATTTCACCAATATTATTTTTCAACAATTTTTGTTATTTCTACTTCTTCTAATGCCTTCAGCATGAAACCTTTTATTGACTCTAGCCTTTTATTCTCNTGCAATTTTAAACCAAAGAGATCTTTTACNTAGAAAACGTCAACAATGCTCGCTCCATAAGTTGAAATTTTAGCGGACGAAATTTGAAGGTTTTGCTCTGCAAGGCTCTTGGTTAAACGATGCAGAAGTCCCGGCTGATCACGGCCATTGACCTCTATAACCGTGTGTGTGCTGCTCGCCTTGTTATCTATTAAAACGCGGTGNGGCACGTCCATCGCCTGCGCTCGTTGTGGTAATTTGTTTGGTCGGGATGCAAGCAATTGGCCTAAATGTATCCCGCTAGAAAGTGTCTCGCTTATAGCATTCGTTAGACGAGTGGTATCCTCAAAATCATTACCGTTGCCATCTTGGACCCAAAAACTGTCAAGTGCCATCCCATTACGCATAGTTGTTATTTTTGCGTCTACTACATTGGCGCCTGCAGAAGCTAATGCCCCTGCTATCCTTGAGAATAATCCAGGATGGTCTGCTGTATAAACTATTACCTCGGTAATGCCTCTGTCGCTATCTATGAGTGTGTTTACTGTGAGTGCTGTTTTATCGTCATTGGCCTTTTTTATGAGGTTTGCATGGCGAACTAAGGTATCTTTGTCATACGTCAGCCAATATGAAGGGTAACCTCGCTTGAAATGAGTATGGAGTTCTTTGGAAGTCCAGGAGATAAGTTTTTTTTCCAAATCGTCATGAACTTTTTCAATCCGAGCTGTTTGTGCTTTAATAGAGCTATGACCCAACAAGGCTTCCTCGGCTAACCAGTACAGCTCGCTCAATAGAGTTCCTTTCCAACTATTCCAGACATTTGGCCCAACTGCTCGAATATCCGCCACCGTAAGCACTAACAGTAAACGTAATCTTTCCGGTGATCTCACAATTGCAGTAAAGTCCTCTATGGTTTTGGGATCATTAATATCGCGTTTAAAAGCCGCGTAGCTCATTAGCAAATGCCATCGTACAAGCCATGCGACTGTCTCGGTCTCTTCTGCTGTCATTCCAAAACGTGGACATAATCGGCGAGCTACTTTCTCCCCCAAAATGGAATGATCGNNGCCTCGTCCTTTTGCAATGTCATGTAGAAGAACGGCAACATATAACTCTCTTCTTGATATTACTTTTCCAACTACGCTTGAGGCAGTGGGCGCGATTTCCTCTAACTCACGCTTCTCTATCTTAAATAGAATACCAAGCATTATTATTGTATGTTCATCAACTGTGTAAACGTGGTACATGTCGTATTGCATTTGAGCGACCACTTTTCCAAAATCTGGAATAAACCTTCCAAAAACCTGCGCTTCGTTCATACGGCGGAGTATTCGTTCCGGTCCTTTCTTTGAGGTTAATATTTCTAAAAACAAGCTATTTGCTTCTTGATCATGTCGGAGTTTTTTATCTATNAATTTGAGATCTTGGTTAACTAATTTCAGTATTTGTGGATGAAACTCTAAATCGTTCTCCTGTGCCACATGAAACATTCTTAAAAAATTAACAGGATCTTTGCTGAAAATTTCTGGATCTTTTGCGTTCAGTCGTCCCCCCTCTAACTCAAAATCTCCAAGGCTCTTCGGGCGTCTCCAAGGAGCAGACAGTTTTAGGCGAGGTTTCCGTTGATGCTCTTCTTCGATTGCGGCGCAAAATATTCTTGTGAGATCCCCAACATCTTTCGCGGTCAGATAATAGTGCTTCATAAATCGTTCAACTGCTGTGTTCCCAGAGCGGTCCATATACCCAAGTCGTTTTGCAATTTCGCGCTGATGATCAACGGTAAGGCGATCCTCTTCTCGACCGGCTAAATAATGTAGGTGGCAGCGTATAGTCCAAAGCTGTTTTTGCGCTTTAGCAAACCGCCGAGCGTCATCCAAAGATAAAACTCCCTCTGTTACTAGAGCTGAAACATCATCTGTTTTGTAAGCGTATTTACCAATCCAAAATAGTTTATGGAGGTCGCGCAAGCCACCTTTGCCATCTTTGATGTTAGGTTCAATAACATAACGTGAGTCTCCAAGTTGTCGGTGCCTATCGTCAGACTCTTTAAGCTTCGCTTCTACAAACTCTAGTGCACTTCCTTTTATTATTTCTTCCCGAAAACGGGCAATCATCTGTTCCATTAAAGAGATTTCGCCACAGATATATCTGGACTCCAGTATTGCAGTTCGAACAGTCATATCGGCTTTAGCCTGTCGCATGCATTCGTCGATAGATCTAGTGGAATGGCCCACCTTTAATTTCATGTCCCAAAGGAGGTATAAGATTGTTTCCACTACCTGCTCAACACGGGGGGTTTGTTTATAGGGTAACAAAAACAAGAGATCTATATCAGAAAAGGGAGCTAATTCTCCCCGTCCGTATCCACCGACAGCGATAACACAAAGTTGTTCGCCTTGGGTTGGATTTGGTGCCCTGTAGAGTTTTGTATCAACTGTTTCAAGGGCAGCTTTAATGAGAGAGTCCATTAAATATGCTTGAGCGAGAACGGCCTCGGCTCCATCATTATTTGAAAGAAATCGGTCTTGAATGAAATTTGAGCCTTCCGAGAGGGTCGTTCGGAATATGACCAATAATTTGGATCGAAATTCTGCAGGGGTTCTCGTTGTTTCCCAAGCGAGGTCGATATTTTTTGTTAGTGTTTCAACATTTATAATTTTGGAGTGGCCACGCAATTTGTTAGCGTCTGGGCTCAGTCCGTCTATTTTATGGTTTTCTCTAGTTTTGTTTTTGAGTCCGTTTGGTTTCACTAGAATTAACCTCGCGTCTGCGTCTGTATAATTTATAAGATAGTCTCGTCAAATTTTAGATTTAAAACGATCCCTTTGCTGAAACAAATTGAGCTTTGTTATTTTGACTCAGCTAGTCTCAATTATTTAAAAGCCTAGGCGTTAAGGATTGGCAGCATCACTTCCACAGCAGCGCTAGCAATGACTAAAGTGTCATCCATTTCTTCGTCCACAACATCTAGCCCTCCTTCTTCTACGTGTATTTGGGCATTCTCAAAGGGTATGATTTTTTTTATTTCACCTATATTAACAGATTTAGGATCCTGTACGCCGATTTTTACATGGATGATTATGGANTTTCTGTCTAGATCAAACGATTTTAAAAAATGGAGTGAACTGTGATGCATGGCATCTTTAACAGCTCTCACGGCTGCTTTTGTATAGTCTTTGCCATGAAGATCGTTCCCCATACCCATTTCAAGAATAGCTCTTGCGATTGCCATGTTTAGTTTTCCTGTTGTTTGTTTAAGTAAACCACAGCTGCAGCATTAGCCATCACGGTCCAATCTTTGCGTGCTTTATTTTCTATTTCTAATCCACCCTTTACGCACGTTACCTTGCCTGTGCCGTGAGGTAAAATCGATAAAACGTCTGTTTTGTTGACTTTATTAGGCTCGGGTATCCCTATCATTACTTCGACCCACATAGAGTCTGTATCAACACCCATTATTTCTGCAATCCCGAGCGAGTTATGCAAAAGAGCGTCTTTTAAAGCTCGGCAGGCCGCTTTAGTATAATCGCGACCTCGGATATCTGTCCCAAGACCAATTTCCGTAACAATTTTTTGTTTTTGCAATTAATATAACCTTCTTGAAATTGTAGAAATCTACTATGCTATATCATAAGTTTAGGAAACTTCCTGCTTAAATTCAAATAACCGATAAAATAGTCAAAATAACAATGGAAAGGCGGCGTCAATGGAGTATCTACACACAATGGTGCGGATTAGTAATGTAGAGGAATCTCTTGATTTTTACTGTAATAAATTGGGCATGGTAGAAGTTAGAAGAACGGAGAGCGAAGCAGGGCGNTATACGAACATATTCCTCAGTGCACCTGGAGACGCCGAAAGTGCAAAGGAAAATTGGTCTCCAACAATTGAGTTAACCTTCAATTGGGATCCTGAGCAATATACTGGGGGACGAAACTTTGGGCACTTGGCTTTTCAGGTTGATAATATCTATGAACTTTGCGACTCCCTGCAAAAAAGTGGTGTCCTAATCAATAGGCCACCACGCGAAGGACGGATGGCATTCATTAAATCTCCAGATGGCGTGTCTATCGAGCTACTTCAAAAAGGCAATGCCCTCGAAGTTAGCGAGCCTTGGGCAAGCATGCCAAACACGGGTAGTTGGTGAATAAAACTTGTTTATATCGAAAACCAAGAATAAAAACGCAGGATGCTAACTAACTTAAATATAATAGGTGATATCAATGGCTAACGAATGGGTTATACCAGAAATTGCAGCAAATCATGATGAGATGACGGCTTGGCGGCGCGATATACACGCCCACCCTGAACTTGGTTTTGAGGAAGTGAGAACTTCTGAGTTGGTCGCGGAAAAGCTAAAATCTTGGGGGCTCGAGGTCCACACGGGATTGGGCAAGACGGGTGTTGTGGGTACTCTTAGAGTAGGAAATGATACCCGAAGCATTGGACTACGGGCCGACATGGACGCTTTGCCGATGCCCGAAGCTAATCAATTTGAGTACCGGTCAACAAAAGAGGATGTGATGCATGCATGCGGACATGATGGACACACCACTATGCTTTTAGGGGCGGCAAAATATTTGGCGGAAACTAGAAACTTTGAAGGGTGCGTGCATTTTATTTTTCAACCAGCTGAAGAAGGTGTTGGCGGTGCAAAAGCAATGGTTGAGGAAGGGCTCTTTGAACAGTTTCCATGCGACTCAGTCTATGGAATGCACAATAGGCCTGGCATGTCGGTTGGTAAGTTTGGAATGCGACCAGGATCCGCGATGGCNGGAGGCGCGTTATTTGACATTATTGTTAAAGGAAATGGNTCGCACGGCGCCCGCCCTGAGTCAGGGATTGATCCGGTTATAATTTCAGCGCACATAGCAACTGCAGCCCAAACTATTGTCTCTAGAAATGCTAACCCTCAGGAAATGGCCGTGCTTTCGATTACCCAGATACAATCTGGAGATGCCTACAACGTCATTCCACACACAGCGCATATGAAAGGCACTGCTCGAACATTCTCNAATGAAATCATGAANCTTTTGGAGACAAACCTTACCAANATGGCGAAAANTATAGCNGAAGGGATGGGNGCGACGGCGGAGGTTGACTTTAGAGTAACATTTCCCCCACTGATAAATGATAAAGACGAAATTGAGTTCACTGGTGATGTGGCGGCAGGTCTTGTAGGTGAACAGAATGTTGACAGGATGAGTAATCGTATAACTGCCTCGGAGGATTTCTCCTATATGTCAAATATCGTTCCTGGTAGCTACGTAACAATTGGGCTAGGAGAGGATCGATGTGAAGTTCATAACCCTAATTATGACTTTAACGATGAAATTTTACCTCTTGGTGCCACTTACTGGGCAAAACTGGTAGAACAGAGGTTAAAAAAAGGTGTTCACTCCGATTAAAGGGCCGTTTTGATCTTTAAAATAAGTTAGGGGGTTGAATGTTCGTAATAATTGTAGATTTTCTGATTAAAGAAAATGAAGTAGAGAATTTTAAACTTCTAATGTTAGAAAATGCTCGCGCATCGCTCATGGATGAACCGGGCTGTCGTCAGTTTGACGTGTGTTTTGATNTAGAANACCCTNGAAAGTGCTTTTTGTACGAGGTTTATGACAGTAAAGCTGCTTTCGATGAGCACTTATTAACGGTCCATTTCAAAACTTTTGATGAANCTGTAGGATCAATGCTAGAAAATAAGCAAGTAAGGGCACTTGATTTANTTCAGGGAACAACACTTCCGANATTGGACGGAACGCTATAGGATTGCAAAAACTTGCATATCAAACTATTGGAATGCTGAACCTGTAAAGAATTGGATTTAAAGATGGATGGAGCTATTCAAAGTTTTCTCTCGGGGATCCCATTTTTGTTGACCCACTTTGGGGTAACCATCGTAATGCTTGTGGTTGGCGCGTTTATTTACATTAAAATAACTTCGCACGATGAAATGGCTCTTATAAGGGACGGAAATAACGCTGCCGCCGTATCTCTCTCAGGCGCTATTCTGGGACTTGCTATTCCTTTAGCATTTTGTATGGCGAACAGCGTTAACGTTTATGATATTGTCATTTGGGGATTAGTTACTTTAGTAATTCAGCTTGTTACTTTTTGGATTATCGACCTATGGCTTCGAGATTTATCACGAAAAATAGAAGACGGTCAGGTTGGGACAGCCATTTTGTTAGCATCTGTTAAACTCGCTGTGGCATCAATTAATGCAGCTGCAATCTCTGGCTAAAAGCTTTTTTTCGGGCCAAATTTTCAGCCACCATCGTGCAGAAGCCGATAAACCCGACTAACTATTTCGTCCTCTTTCTCAATCATCTTTGATGTCTTTACTGAATATTGGTAAAGCATTTCAATCGGTCCTTCTGGAAAATAGCACCTGCCNGGGTCACCNATTAAAACTTCAGTTCCTTCTCGAGNTCTATTTAAAAGCCATTCGAAAATTTTTNGCGACATNGGCTGCTCGTAAAAAACGTCNCCGGCAACAATTATCTCCCAAGAGTTTTTTTGAGAGCANTCATTGGTTNGGCCTGCGATTAAATTTTTTCTAAGAATACTGGGGTAGACNTTAAGTCCATTTGCCGCGCAATTTAAATGGATCGATTTGCAGGCCAAGGGATCTATATCGTTAAAGTCGACGTGCCTGGCTGAAGCTNTAAGAGCTGCAATCCCAGCTANTCCCGATCCGGAAGCTAAATCTAAAACGCTNTTATTTTTAACAAGTGATGGATTATCTAATATATAGCGCGCAATAGCTTGCCCTCCTGGCCAAGCAAATGCCCAGAAGGGAGGGTTTATGTTCTTTTGCTCTAATTCGGTTTCTGTCATATGCCACAAGCTGGTGATATCGGAGGCAGTATACAATTTTATCTCTGGAACAAGGGGCGCGCTACATAGCTTGGTATGCGTTTTGATAAAGTGGAGATAATTTTGCTTCAATTTTACCCGCAGTAGATAGCTAGCGTTACAATCAACCCGAATAATTTATTAGATTTGAATTTTTCAAGACAATCTATCGGCGAGTTTAAGTCTAATGCCAGGATCTGCCAAATAAGCTGGCTTGCCGAAATGCCTATCAAAAAATAGAAAGCAAAGTCAAAATCGTTCAAGAGACCGATAGTGACCAACCCGCCTATTGTTAAACTATAGAACGGAATTAAAAACAATTTTGTTTTATCGCCAAGTGCAAGAGCAGACGATTTTATGCCGATAAGTGCATCGTCTTCTTTATCTTGATGCGCGTAAATGGTGTCATATCCAAGTGTCCAAAAGATACCAACTAAATAAAGCAGCAATGGTTCGAAAGAAATGGAACCCGTTATAGCGGCCCAACCCATTAAGGCACCCCAGTTGAACGTTAGGCCAAGAATGAACTGTGGCCAGTACGTAATTCTTTTAAAAAAAGGATAAGTAAAAACCAGGAAAAGAACCAAAACGCCGAGTAACCAACAGACTTTGTTAAGCTGATATAAAATTAATGCTGCAAAAACAAATAAAGTGGACAAAAATAAAATAGCTTTTTTGACACTTATTTCGCCTGAAGCTATAGGCCTATCGGCAGTTCTGGCGACAAGTTTATCCATTTTTCTGTCCCAGAGATCATTAATGGTGCAACCTGCGCCTCGCATTATTAAGGCACCTAAAGTAAATAGGATATATAAGTAACCCAGTTCATTGAGACCTGTATTGTCTAACTGCAGTTTCCATCCTAAAGCTAGGCTCCACCAGCAGGGCAATAACAAAAGCCATGTTCCAATTGGACGGTCAAGNCGTGCCAAACGAATATAAGGCCTCGAGAACTCGGGCATATAACGATCGACCCAATTATTCTTGGGGATGTCGCTTCGAGACATCATTTCTAAATAAGAATATCTGACGTATTTAAATACATTTTGTCTTAATACTTTAGCGTTGTTATTCTCTCTGTAAGCGAATTCTGCCTCAAATTAATACTTTATCCTCGTGTTAAAAAGGGGGGCGGTGTCGTTTTCGAGGGGCCGGATACCGCTATATTGGGGGAAATGTCTTAACCAATGTCAGTAAAAGATTATGAAACCAGACTTTATGTTAAAGATAATCTGTCGATCGGTAAATCGCTGGTCTTAAAAAATGATCAATCGCACTATATAAGGTCGGTATTGCGTCTTAAGGAAAATAGTCAAATTGCCCTTTTCAATGGTGAGGAGGGTGAATGGCTGTCGACAATTAAAACCATTGCAAAGAAATTTGTGGAATTGGAAGTAATAGAGCAAATTAAATTGCAAGAGGTTATCTCGGATATTTGGCTAGTCTTTGCGCCCATAAAAAGAACTCGAATCGACTATTTGGCTCAAAAAGCCACGGAACTTGGTGCTGGAGCCCTATGGCCTATTTTTACTAAATATACCTCAGTTAGCAGGGTGAATGCGGAGAGGTTGAGGTCCAATTCAATAGAAGCGGCTGAGCAGTCGGGAAGGCTTACCGTTCCTAAAATATTAGATCCCATTGACTTTGACATCTTAATTGAAAAGTGGCCGCATGATAGGGATTTGTTCTGTTTGGATGAGACTGGAAAAGGCGCCCCAATTTTGGACGCTTTTCGATCATCTCACCAGCGAGCATCAGCTTTATTGATAGGCCCAGAGGGCGGTTTTGCAAAGGAAGAGCTTGACCAGGTGGATAAACTAGGCAATGTGTGTCGCGTAAGTTTGGGGAAACGAGTCCTAAGGTCGGATACGGCTGCTGTGGCAGCTTTAGCTTGTTGGCAGGCCGCCGCTGGGGATTGGCTTTAACTTTACGTCGAAAAAAACTTAATTGGTAAAGGAAAATCTATGTCACGACCCCCTGATTCCAAAGGTGACCCAATAGAAAACAAGTCACAACTGATTGAAGATTTGGAGTCTGGTTGTAAACCTAAAGAAAATTGGCGGATTGGCACTGAGCATGAGAAATTNCCCTTTCGCCTATCGGACAATAAGCGCCTCCCCTATGAGGGCCCTGACGGTATTGCCGAAATTTTAAACCGACTTACCCGATTTGGATGGCAGCCGATAAGAGAAAAAGATAATGTTATTGCGCTTTCATTAGAAGGATGTGCCATCACACTCGAGCCCGGGGGGCAGTTTGAGCTTTCAGGTGCTCCCTTACAGACAATACATCAGACTTGTGACGAAGTGCATACTCACCTAGCTCAAGTAAAAGAGGTAGGTGATGAATTAGGTATTGGTATGTTGGGGCTTGGTTTTGATCCGAAATGGACTAGAAATGAAGTCCCCTGGATGCCAAAAGGCCGATATTCCATAATGAAGCGATGGATGCAAGAAGTAGGGACACTAGGACTCGACATGATGCTGCGAACCTGTACGGTTCAAACAAATTTGGATTTCAGTCATGAAGCCGACATGGTGCAAAAATATAGGATAAGTATTGCCNTGCAACCACTGGCCACAGCATTATTNGCAAATTCGCCATTTCAAGAAGGTGGGGTGAGTAACTGCCTATCGTTGCGGAGCAATGTTTGGACAGACACAGATCCCTACAGGTGCGGGATGCTGCCGTTTGTTTTTGAGGAAGGTTATGGCTTTGAACGTCATGTAGATTACATTTTGGATGTTCCAATGTATTTTGTGTACCGTGACGGTATATATCATGATGTNGCGGGCAAAAGTTTTAGGGATTTTATGGCGGGTAAATTAGAGGGATTTGAGGGAGAGCTTCCACATATGGGTGATTGGGCAGACCATATGACGACAAATTTTCCTGAGGTTAGATTAAAAAAATATATAGAAATGCGTGGTACAGATGGGGGACCATGGAAGAACCTTTGTGCTCTGCCAGCATTTTGGGTTGGACTGTTGTATGACTCTGACGCACAGCAGGCAGCGTGGGACTTCGTTAAAGACTGGACCGATGTTGAAAGAGAAGACATGAGAAGGCGAGTTCCGGTGGAGGGATTGTCTACTAAATTTCGAAATACAACGCTTCAGCAACTCGCAAAGCAGGTTTTACTTATATCTNCNANAGGTNTGAAGAANCGCGGNAATTTAGATGCCGCNGGGAACGACGAGTCTGGNTTTTTGGATACACTNCGGGATATTGCGGACCGAGGTAAGACACCGGCCGAGGATTTGGTCGAAGCTTTCAAAACACGATGGTCTGGAAGCGTTGATCCAGTCTACAGTGAACTGCGATATTAAAAATTTGTTCTCTAGTCATAATTGAGTCATGTACTGGAATTGATTGTTTTACTAATTGGTTTGCAGACTCAGAGAGTTGTTGCAGCATTTCTTCAGAGAATGATATTGGATTAAAATCAATTCTAGAAT